>JAABUR0100001180.1_pt1 | contig 48642 bp, 46 predicted proteins | sample 5560091 | NCBI WGS metagenome assembly JAABUR01 (sample SAMN10711879, study PRJNA513375) | rock metagenome | isolation source: Antarctica rocks | place: Antarctica: Victoria Land, University Valley sud | reverse complement strand
AGTATTAATGAAGATGTATGATCAAGTGTTTAATCTTCAGAAAAGAATGTTGTTGATTAGAAGAGTATTTTTGATTTGTGAGTTTTTTGAGTGATTCTCAAGCAATTCACGAAGATTCTTTATCGTCGATTCTCTTAATCGAGTTGAACAGCTTATTTTCACTCGTCTGTTTCACAAGAATGAATTGATTCTCTTGATCGAGTGAACTTTGCGTACTTAGTGAGCGATAAGTTGTTTAGCGATTCAAACAGTCTTGTCGTTGATTCTATCAAACTTTCTAGTGTTGTTCAGTCTTTCAATTGCATCGATCATCAGATAAACGAATTTCTTTAGACTCATTCTGTCTGTACGAGTATGTTGAATGAGTAATGAGATCAGTATCGTGTGATTAACGAATTCTTAATATAATGTCAGAATCGTGTCTAGATGAGTCAATCAACGAAAGTCAGAGTTGAATAGTGCTTGATCTTTAGAGATAGCTATAACTGAATATTAAGAATACAGAAGAAGATGAGTACAAGAGCTTTTATTTAAGTAATATTCAGAGACTGCGCTAAGCTTGAAGAAAATGTGTTTGTGACACGAGTAGAATGTGATGTAGAAAGAAAGATGATGTTGAACAAAGAGATGTTGAGAAAAGAAAATAGAGACTGAGTCAGATCTGAGTCAAATCTGAGCTAAAGACATTGACTAGTTTTATTCAGTCTTGATACGCTCGTAACATTTCAATTGATTCAATACATCATTTTATTTTTTCTTGTTACACATTTTGTTGAACAGAATGACATTGATTGAATGTTCATTGAACTTTGTTTACACTTTTAAAAATGTATTATATTTTAGCAAGTTGACTTTTTAAATAAGTATAGAAAAATTCAAGAAGTTCACAAAATTTGAGATGAATCTTAAGTTCTTGATAAAACATAATATTAAATTTGAACTCTTGAAAGATTTTCAAATGTCTCTGTATTTTTTAATTCTCTTGCTTCATCATAACATCTTTAATAAAGTCTTCAACAATCTCTGTCTTGACAGATCAACATCATAAGAATTCAACATCAAAAGTCAATTATGAAAGTATATTCATGATTCATCTGTTCAATAACAGACAGATTGAATTCTTGATTAAACTATCTTATAAATCAGCATAATAAAAATTCAAAATAAGAATTCAACATCAAAAGTCAATTATGAAAGTGTATTTTTAATTTATTTATTTAATTGCAGACATAGTTGAAACTCTGATCATATTATTTTGCAGATCAGCATAATAATAATTCAAAATAAAAATTTAACATCAAAAGTCAATTTTGAAAGTATATGTGCTTTGCTTTCAATGCAATGTGTATGCTTGAAGATGACAGAAAGAATTAAAGCTGTGTAAGAAAGATTTTGAGTTAAGTGATTAAGTTATTGATCAGATAAATAAAATATGACATTCTCATCAACAATGAAGAATTTTCATCAAATAAGTGAATCAACATTCTGAGAGTTGATTTTTTCAAACTTAACTGATGAATCAACAGCATCAATCAATAATCATTGAGCTGAAAACTATATGATATGTATATGCAAAGTTGATTCTCTTTCTTTGAAACTTTGATCTTGAGTTTTCAAACATGTTTTAAATCTTGATTCATCTGTTTAATAACAGACAAAATTGAAGCTCTGATTGAACTTTTTTATAAATCAGCATAATAAGAATTCAAAATAAGAATTTAACATCATAAGTTAATTTCAAGAGTATATTTATGATTCATTTATTCAATAATAAATAAATTAAAATCTTGATTGAATTTTCTTGTATAGAAGACTGCATGTACATTGTGATTATCATTATTATCAATATATAACTTAGCTGAAATTGCGTTGACAAAGATGCTGTTGTTTATGATTGACAATATGATTCAAAAGAAGCACTTCAAAAAGATATTCTTTCAATTTTAATGAATTAATTGAAAAGTTTCTGAAATTTTAGAATTTCAATCTTAAAAATTTATGCTACGTCTCAATTCAGCACAGACTTGATAGAAAAAATATGTTATCAAAAATTGTCAAAATCGTGTCTAAATGATATAATCAATGAAGATCAGAATTGATAGTGCTTGATTTTTAAAAATAACTATAACTGAATATTAAAAATACAGAAGAAGATGAGTACAAAAGCTTCTATTTAAGTAATATTCAAAGATTATGTTAAGCTTGAAGAAGATGTGTTTGTGACATGAGTAAAATGTGATGTAGAAAGAAAGATGATGTTGAATAAAGAAATGTTGAGAAAAGAAAATAAAGACTGAGTCAAATCTGAGTCAGATCTGAGTTAAAGACATTGATTAATTCTAATCAATATGCAAAGTACTCATTAACGTTCATTGTGAATTGATTAAAACTTCAATCTTATTCAATCTTGATACACTTGTAACATTATCTTTCTTTTCAAAAATTTATGTTCACATGAATGTTACTCATTTGCTTACTTTCTTATTGAGTTATTTCAATACTAGCGTGACTTTCTTGAGTATAATACATGAAATTTGTTCAAAACTTTCTTGAAGTCATTGAATTTATCTTTATTAACATAATATCATTCATCATTTTTATTTAGATCTTTTCATTTAATCTTGTACTGTATTCAATCTTGATAATGTTTGAAGTTCAGAATGTTATTTATCTTTCAATGTTTATTATTATTATCATCAATAATAATGAGTTTGAGAAATTCTGCATGCTGTTCTGATAAAGAATTTTCTGAATACAATTGTAGTAACTTCAAGCTGAACATTGAATGCAGATGCTTCATGCTGATTGATAAATAAAAATGATAAAAGATTTTTGCTTTGATAATTATCTGATATGATTTTAGTTGTTTATTTTTTAAATCTTTGCATGATCTTGTGATTTTGACGTTTCTGAAGAATAGTCAAACTCAATCATCTATTTCATAAATGACATTTTGTCTATGTTTATTGATTTGCATTTCAATGATCAGCTTCATCTTTTTCAATTGTTGATGATCAAAGCTCAATAGTTCTTTCATTCAAATGATAATATCATTTGCTTTTTTAACTTTCAATTGTTCATGAATGATTTCATAGTCAATCATATCTGAATTGAAACTCATTCGAGAGTGAAAATCTTTATTGAAGTAGAAAGAAATCATTGAAATGATTAAAAAGATATTGAAATTGTTGCTGAATTTCATCATAAATATTCATTTGACTCAGTCATTCTGCATGTAATTGCAATAAATTTTAAGTTCGTGTTCAATATCTTGATTGATTCATTTCGTCTGATCATTGATTTTTGAATGATAAACTGTGAATAAATTAGCTGTGATTTTCAGTCACTTGCAAAGATTCTTTCACATAGTTGATATGAATTGAAAGTCTATGTCTGAAACAATAAAACTGAGTAGATCATGCAGTTGATAAACATTTCATAGTATGATTCAAATCATTTCTTCAACTGAGATGTCATCATTTTTTCAATGACAGAAAACATAATGATGTTCTTTGATGAAACAACATATGATTATGCAAATGACATTATAGTCTTCTGACAGAAATAGTTCAGTAATGAAGTTCATAATTATATCTTTTCAATGTTTCTGTGAAATCAAAAGAAAATGATAAAGTTCACTAATGTTATTTTTAGAGACTTTGCTTCGTTGACAAGCATGATAGTTTCAAATGTATCATCAAATAATAACTTGATGATTTGATCAATAGTAGAAACGCTGAACTAAATTAATGATTCATTTATTGTTGAAATGAAAGATTGAAGATTGATCATGCACTTCTTGTAGTAATTTTGTGTGTATGTTCTCAGAGATTCACAGTAGATCTTTTTTAAATAAAACATCATCAATGATTTTGCAATCTTTCAATTTAGTGATATGAAATTTGAACTTATTTTCATTCATAGCTTGTTTATATTTGCTGCAGAACTCATCAGTTTGATTGATCATACATATTCAATGATAAAGATTTGCTTTTGATTCAACAGATAAAACATTGACTTTATTGAAGATCAGAATAATCTGAAAATGATCTTCAAGATACTGAATTGATTCAAAGATATTTGTTAAAGACATTCTGATTAAAACATTGATCTTAATGTTTATTTTGTTTAATCTAAAAATGATCTGAAAGTTGAACTTCAATAAAATATTCAAATAGTTGACTTGTTGTTAACTCAACTGTTTATTTTTCATGAAGATCTTCAAAGTTTGATGATCAATGAACATCTGAATGAATAGTTCAATGCATGTCAGCTTGAATCATCAGTGATTGAAGCATTGAATAATGACTAGCAATTTCTTATCATAAATGTGATAATTGATTTCAGCGAGAATCATGCTTTTGCTGTAGAAAGTCATTGAATAAAGAACTTTCTCATCATCATATTGAAATAATATTTTATCTTTTACATAGTTTGAAGCATCAATCTTCAAAATAGCTTGTCGTTTGAAATCAAAGTAACAAAGTACTGAGATTGAGCTGACTTGTTTCTTTAGATTATTAAAAGCTTGAACACAGATCTCATTTCAAACAAAAGATATATTCTTTCTAATCAGTTAAATAAATGATTTAACTAACTTTGAGAAGTTCTTAATGAAATGACAATAAAAGTTAATAAATTTCATGAAGTTTTGAATTTCTTTTAGATTAATCGAAGTGATTCAGCTGACTATGACTGTCACTTTGCTGAAATTCATACAAAAATTTAATTTTGATATGATGACTTCTAGAAAAACAATCTCTTTTACATTGAATTTACACTTTTGAATATTCATCTGCAGTTCAGCTTCGTGTAGTCAACTCAATACTAGTTTGACGTGATTTTTATGTTTCTTTCTTATTTTGTTATAGATGAAAATGTCATTTAGATAGACTTGATAAAAGTCATTCAGAAAGTTTCATAAAACATCATTCATATATTGCTGAAAGAACATTGATTCATTAATCAGTTTGAATGATAACATCTTGTATTTATATGCTTCTAAAGCAGTGATAAAAGTGATGTAATTTTTGTTATCAAAGTGCATTTGCAGTTTGTTGAATATTGATATGATGTTCAATTTAATCAGATGCTTGCAATTCACTATTTTATCAATGATTTCATCTATCAACAATAGAGAATATCTATTTCTTTTGAAAATGACATTTAGCTTTTGATAGTTCATGCAGAATCAAAGATCTTCATTTGCTTTAAGAATGAATAAAATGAGAAAGAAATAGAAGATCTGACTAAAAGTAATGAATTTCTTCAACAGATTCTCGTTTAAGTACTTCTTTACTTTCAGAAGTTTAACAGATGACATTTAATAAACTCAACAGTAAAAGAATGTTGAATCATTGATGAGTTCAATTTTATGATTGTAAAAGTAATAAGAAAGTAGTTTATTCAATTGAGTTCAATCAAAAATATTTAAAAACTCATGATATTTTGATGACAGCTTTGTTTTAATATTTTTCAAATTCTGAGTTGTTTCATTGATTAAAAAGATGTTTAAAGCATTCAAATTGCATTGAGTATTGTACATGATTTTTCTATTGATGTTCATCATGAATAAAGCAAAGACTTTGATCTTGTTTTTCTTTGAATAATTCAACAATGTTTTGAACAAAGCTGCGTTTATGCTTTGAATCAAGAATAACTTTTTCTGAGCAGTGATTGAAATGAGTCATTTGAACATCATAAAAATCTTAGTCTGAGTGATTGAAGAAGATGAAGTTAATCATAATTAACTTGAATGCTTTAAATTAAAAAGAATTGAAAAATTGAAATAAAAGTATTCAATTGATTCAAAAAAAACAATGACGTTGTTTTGCATATTCAGTAATATTTCATTTTTATTCATTCAAAACTTACTCAATATGACTTCATGATGATCAATATCAACTATCAACGTTGATACAGTCAATTTCTTATAATTTTCGATGATGAGATTGAGTAAAATTTTATGAGTGATGATCTTTTTAAATATCTTCTCATCATAATCTTTTATTAACTTTTCTTTTATCAATGATATAAATTGAATTTTCAGTTTCTTGCATACTTTATCAACTAAATTAAAATGTATGATTATATAAATGACTGAATCATTGTTTATTAAAGAACAAAGATTGAAAGATTGATTCTGAGAAATGAAATGAATGTTAATTAAAAATAACTTTTTAAAGTAATTTTCTTTCAATAGAATTTCATCTAGTTTGCACAAAGATATAATCTTTATCTTTTTGATGATTTTTGAAAAAATGATTAATTTTTTGAATCGAAATTCGAATTGAAATCAAAGCGATCATATTCATCGTTCACTGCATTGATTCTAGTAAATCGATTGAGATACTCTTTAAAGCTATGATCTGATTTATGATATATAAAACAAATTTTGACTAAAACGTTTGCTTTCTTAACGCTAGTTAAAATCGCGTTGTGCAACTTTAGCTGATCAGACTTCGAATGATCAATTGATTGAGTGATAATAATCACTTTATGAAAGATAGTTTTTGAAAAATCATTGATGCATTTGATCTTGTTTTTGATCTCTTGAATGACTCGCTGATCATTATTCAAATGAATCAGATAGAAATGAATTTCTTTTAGAAAATCAGATTGAACTAGTTAATTTACTCAAATGAATTGAAGATGAAGATGTATTTTATCTTTCAAATCAATGATCAGTTACTTCTTGTGATAGTTTAGATAAAAAGATAAACGTTGAAACTGAGTATAAAATTCATTGAATTTCTTGAATTCTTGAATCAAATTGTAGTATTTTCTACAAAAGTTGACTTTCTTATTTGAATCATCAAATAACTGAGCTAGCTCTTTCAAAAAATCATCGATAATTTTATAAAGATTGACATAGTCATGTTTGCATTTAGCTTAAGTAATTTCAATTGCGTCATCAAATAATCTAGAATGTACATAGCTCAATTTGACTTATTCATTAGAAAAGAAATCAACGTTGATCTCTAGTTTATTCTGAATTTTTTTGTATCAATTCTTTTAAGTAGAATTTTTTTCATCAGTAAACAGCAAAGAATCAGATATTTTTTGAAATCTAGAATGCTCAGAGTAAATGAAATCAGAAGAAGTGTTTTTTTAGCTTGAAGTTTAGTTTTTAACTTTTTGATTTCAGATTAGCGATGAAACTCATCTGTATGCAATGCTGACTACGAATCTACTGTCTAGCTACAGTAAAGTCTAGAGATTATCAAAAGTTTGAATGACATCGAGATGCTGCGTGATGATGAAGCGCTGTGCGTTGATCGCGTGCAGAGTTTTCGCGATCGCGTAGACTTTGATAATCTCAATGCGCATGCTACAAAAAGCAATCTGCACGCAGATGAGAAAGTCAAATAGAACGCAGAATTACGAGAAAAATCGCTTATGAAAATCATTCGATTCAGTATCTCGTCATCGCAATGACGAGAACTGAAACAGAACATTCTCGCGTTTGATCTGTTAAGAGTGATTAGCAGAAAGAACTTGAATTACGAACATTCTTTAAATCTACGTGCTAACTACGTATAAATCTTGTTAAGACTGCGTGTCTGTTACTACGACATGAGCAACTCACGAGACTCGTTAAGTTCAACATGAGCAAACTCGAGAGTCTCGTTAATATTGTTTAACAGATGTTCAGACACAGACATTTTATACATGAGTGATACGCTGACGAGAAGACTTCGTTAAGAGAAGAGAAACACAAGCGAATTAGTAGAGAATGATCGAACTACGCTGCCTGATTAGAAGTGTAGCATATGAACATCTCTGCAAGACACGATCGATCTGCACGAGAAAGATTTCTGCAGATAACACAAAACAGATGAGTTGCACATCTTACAAGCGAAGCGAGCGTCTGCAAGACGTGATATACAATGACGACGACTGTCGATTTCAAGAATCTCATCTCTTCACTGAGTTCTGACTCTCGAATGTCTTGATGATAGAATCAATCTCTAGTTAAAAACATTGTCTGTATAGTTCAAGAAAACAGTAGCGTATGTCGATGTGATTAGAGAAGAAATCGACTGCGATACGTCTGCGACTCATGCTTAAGAAGTAAACTGTCGAAATCTGAGCAGTGAGAGATCTCGTTCGTCTTAAACTGTGAATCTGTCGCGAGAAAACTCTTTGAGTAATCTCTCGAGTCTAAGAGAGAAATCAGCATAGAGATCGTGCTCTATGTATGTTGCATGCAACATATACAACATATTTTCGATAGACAACGAGATTCATCTGTTCATAATGTCAACTATGAATCTTTTGATTCTATTCTGTGTTCGAATAGAAGTCAGAAGAGTCAAGAGATCTCAATTCGACGCAATTCAAACGATGTTAGAATGTTGCATGAGCAGAAAAGTCAATCGTGCAGAGTTTTCATCTACGCGACAACATTCTCTCTAACAGTCACAATCGATTTACGAGAGTAATTGATGACATGTCGATGTCAGTAAGAGATGAAAAGATATCTAGTGAAATAGTCGTTCTCAGTATGAGAGTCGTGACTACAAGTGATCGAAGAATTTGCAACTCGTCGACTGCGTCGATATACTGAAACGTCTTCATCACATCGACAATGTCATCAAGTAATTGATGAAAAGATATCAGGTAGAATAGTCATTCTCAGTCTGAGAGTCGTGACTACAGTGCTCGAAGAAGTAGTGACTCATTGATCACGCTGATATACTGAGAAGACTTGAACTCATCTTCTTTACTTGACGTCAAGTCATTCATCTATCTACGTGAAAAATCGAGAGCTCAAGAGAATGATCAGAACGCATTCTCTTTTATCGATCAGAGTCAAACATCGAACGATTGCGATCACACGTCTATACTAACAATTCATTCAACGTCTACGTGACACAAGTCAAATCAAGAGAAGAAAAGAGTTACTCAGTACAATCATACTTTATCTCTTCATCGTGTGCATCTCTCTTTCATCACATATTTCTCTGCGCAATGAATGACAATCATTGAGCAAGAGAACGCAGCTCTACGTACGTTACAATCACAAGCATCATGAGTGCAAAGAAAACGTCTTTCATCTTTGAATCGAAGATCGAATTGAGATATCGTTGTATAGAATATCGTCAATGAAGAGCAAAGCAAAGACGATGCGTCATAAATGAACAACACAGACACTCATTAAGAGTTTACTCGAGCGTCACACGCTGAATAGAAGCTATAGATTCATTACTTGATAACACAGTGTCAATCTTATTGTTTCGACTGCGTGAAGCAGTCGTATAGACGACGAGTGATTTTCTTTCTCAGAGAGTTTTGTTCACTCGATATAAATAGCATAGAATCTCTCATGAGTCAAGTCTAAATCGATGTCACAAGAATGTATGAATTACAGACAGATAAACAGACAAACAGACTTTTTGATTTCATCTTCTTGTTGTTTATTTAACTTGTAGAGTTGATCTGTTTTCTCATCAAGAGCTAGACTTCAAGTTTTTCAGATTTCATAAAATACAAAGAATATTATTGTTTCAACAAATGATTCATCATTTTCATGAATAAATGATGCAGCACTTGATGATTTTGATGAATCAACATCAAAGATTTGAAAGAAATGATTTTGAAATTCTTTGAAATGCTCTTCAGTAAATGAATAACTAAACATGATGAGATTTGTTTGAAAAGAAAGAGTTGAACAAGTAATGATGCTCAACAATTGAAGAAGAAAGATGTATAGAATGATGTTTAATCTTTAACAAAAAAGATGAAATTTATTTATTGATTGATTTGATTGATTTTCTAGCAAACAACGAAAATTCTTTATCGTTGAATTTATCAATCGATTTGATTCTTGAACAATTCACGAAAATTCTTTATCATGATTTTCTTAATTGAGTTAAACAGCTTATTTTCACTCATCTGCTTCACAAGAATGAGTTGATTCTCTTGATCAAGTGAACTTTGCATACTTAGTGAGTAATAAGTTGTTTAGCAATTCAAACAATTTTATCATTGATTTTATCAAACTTTTTAATGTTGTTCAATCTTTCAATTATTGTTGATCATCAAATAAATAAATTTCTTTAAACTTGTTCTATCTAAATGAGTATGTTGAATGAGTAATGAAATCAATATCATGTGATTAATGAATTTTTAATATAATGTCAGAATCATGTCTAAATGATACAATTGATGAAAATCAGAATTGATAGTGCTTGATTTTTAAAAATAGTTATAACTGAATATTAAGAATACAGAAGAAGATGAGTATAAAAGCTTTTATTTAAATAATATTCAAAGACTGCATTAAGCTTGAAGAGAATATATTTATGACATGAGTAGAATATGATGTAGAAAGAAAAATAATGTTGAACAAAAAGATGTTGAGAAAAGAAAATAAAGATTGAGTCAGATCTGAGTCAGATCTGAGCTAAAGACATTGATTAACTTTAATCAATATACAAACTACTCGTTAATGTTCATTGCAAATTGATTAAAGCTTCAGTCTTATTCTATCTTAATACATTTGTAACAAAGATAAAGATTAAATTATTAGAAAGATTAAACAAGAAAAGAAGAAAATATATGTGTTGATACAATAATTCACTGTTATATATTAAAAGAAGAAAATAAAAGATAAAATTAAAAAGAAGAAAAAAGATGATTTGATGATGTGTAAAAAAAAAGAATAATTGAGACAGATATTTGAAATTTATATAGTGTAGAATGATTTCTGTCAGATGATATAAATTTCTTGAAGAATGAAAGATGAATATTCATAACTTACTAATCTTTGCAATTAATGAATAATGAAGAAAATATGTTTTTTCAAATGAAAATGAAGTAAGAAGCATGAGAACTATCATTCTACATTGAATTACTTTTCACATCACATCTTGATATTTGTAGAACTTTTATTGTTAATAATATATAATAATAATATCATATTAATGACGTGAAATTATATAAATGCTTGACAAACTGTACTTGTATGATATTATATTTTAAATCTCACTGCGATTAATTTATGTTGAAGAATTAAAGCATGTCAATGTTTTTAAATGAATGATAATTGATATGAGATAGTACTAGATTTATTGAATCAAATCTAAATTCAATGAATCATTAAGATTGATTATTATTGACTAGCTTTAGTGTAAAACATGAACGCGAAAGTCACTCATTATACTAAATTTATTGACTTGAATGTAAACAACAACTACAATAACACTCAACATGATTAAAGTAATGATTAACAAGACTTTTGATTTGATGACATGATCTGAAAATATCATACAATCTCGACTAGAAATAAATGAATCAATATATTTTTTTATTTCAAGTTATTTACAGCATGAAATGAACAAGTTAGATATTCTAGACATTAAATTGAACACACGCAAAGTTAAAAGTCTTTTTGATCAAGTCTTTGCAAATGTATATAAACAATTCACTGATATCTTTAACAACATTTTGAAATCTTGAAGAAATAAGTGTCTTGTCTTTATAGTGCAATGATGCAACTACAATAAGAAAAAACAAGTCAAAACTTAAACAGTAGTGTCTGTGAATAAAATTTAACACATAGTGATATCATTTAGCATATTGAATTCTTTGAGTATGAACTCTTCTTCAATCAACAACATCAATATGCATGAATCTGTCAAGACAGTACAGAACATCATGATTCAAGTTCATCATGATAACTTTCATAATATTTGTTGCAAATTATAAAATTTACTAGTATCAGACACTGCAAAGAGCATGATTGAGATCAATGACTTGAACTTTACGACTTTTATAAATTTAATAAGTCTGAAGTTAAGTTATAAAAAAAGAGAATATACAATTTTCTATAAACATGATGATACAATGAACATCAGCATAATGAATGAGCAAGAATGAAAAGCAGCTTTTACAAAAATGCACATGAAGAAATTTTTACAATTTTGCTTCATCATTAGAAGAAGCAAAGTGATCTCAAAGATCAATATGTATTCATAATTCATTTTGATGCTATTCAACTAACTGCTTTGCATATCAAAACATGAAGAAAGAATGCATCATCATAATCAGAAAATGCAGCATTCAATGATTAAGTAAGTAAGCAAGTTGAAAACAGAATCATTCAAGTCATTGTATTTTATAACAACTATGAAATATACAATTAAAAGAGTAACAATATTTAATTAATTTGATGTTCATTGAATTGATCATTTAATCATTGCAAAAAATGTTTGAATCAACATTTCTCAGCTAGCTCGTCAAAACTCTGCTAATATAACGTGTGAATGCATCATTTGTTTACTCATTCGAGTTTTTCTCTCAACTATAGTATTAATATTTCTCATCAATACATCACATCATTGCTTTGTATTTTCAAATATTAATTGTTAACTATATTATTTACTGTTGCTTCTTCTGCAACTTCTACTGCTTCAACAATCAATAATTCTTTCATGATATTGAAAATGTCTTGCATTCTCATCACAAGCTCAAGTCATAATGTACATACTTCAGTTTTCATAAATTTTAAAGATAGAACTGCAGCTGATATCAGAGCTGACAAACAAAACGAGACATCATCTCAAGAATTACAGATTCAAAACATTCAAAGCACTTCAGAAATTTATTGAATAATGATCATTATAATGATGATAAATACAAAGAATACTTGAATAGTAATATAAATGAATTGACATTTGATGAGAATGATGTGCAAATGAATGTCAGACTTTTCACATTTTTCAGCATTTCAAGTATTGACGAAGAAAGAAATACAGTCAATATCAATGATTCAGCACTTCAAAAAGCGATGACGTTATCATGATAAAAAGCGCATCACTCATCGTCAGCAACGTGATGAGTTAAACAATTAAAATCATTCATTCAAGATGACATTTTGTTGAGATTGTGTCTAGAAACTAATCAGAGTGCATGCATAACTAGAATGTTTGATCTATAAAGATAGTTATAACTAAGACTTTAAGAATACAGAAGAAAGAAGATATAAAAGATAAAAAGAATACATTTTATATAGTAATTACTCAGATCAACGTTAGTCTCAAAGAGAACATGTTAAAACACAAGAAAGATGTTAATTTGAAAGATGTTTGCAACACAAAGAAATATGTTTATCATAGAAATCTGTTGATCACTCGTAACACAAAGAAGTATGTTTATTTAGAAGATAATAAAAGCTGATTAAAAAATGTTAGAAAAGAAAAAAGATGTTGAGTCAGATCTGAGTTAAATCTCAACTAAATTATTGACTAGTTTTAATCAGAATGCAGTGAACTCGCTAACGTTCACTGTGAATTGATTAAAGTTAAAGCTTTGATCTTTTTCAATTCTGACACATTCATAACATTATTTCTCTCTTCGAAAATTTATGTTTGCATGAATAAAACAAATGAAATGTTAAAATTTTCATGATTTTTCAATTTAATGTGACTTGTCTGAATAAAACTTATGAAATTCAACTAAAACTTCTTTCAAGCTCTTGAATTCTTTCTTATTAACATAGTATCATTTGTTGTTTTAATTTAGTTTTGTTCATTTGATCTTGTATTGTATTCAATCTTGATAGCATCTAGAGTTCAAAATGTCATTTATCTTTCAATGCTCATCATCTTTAATAGTCAGAGATTTAAATGATTTTGAATGCTGTTCTGATAAAAAATCATCGAAATAAAAACATAATAACTTCAAACTGAACATTGAATGCAACTGCTTCATGCTTATTGATAAATGAAGATGATAGAAAATTTCAACTTTAACAATGATTTGATAAAGTTTTAACTGTTTGTTTTTCAAATTCTTACATGATCTAGTTGTCTTTATGTTTCTAGAAAATAATCAAACTCAGTCGTTTACTTCATAAATGATGTTTTGTTTATGTTTATTGATTTGAGCTTCAATGATCTGCTTCATCTTTTTTAATTACTGATGATCAAAGATAAGAAGCTCTTTCATTCAAGTGATAATATCATCTGCTTTTTTAACTTCAAGATGTTCATGAGTTGTTTTATAATCAGTTGTATCTGAATCGAAACTCATTCGTGAATGAAAATTCTTATTGAAGTAGAACGAAGTCATTGAGATGATTGAGAAGATATTGAAATTCTTGCTGAATTTTATCATTGATAATCATTTTGCTCAGTCATTCTGCATGTAATTGCAGTAGATTCTTAGTTCACATTCAACATCTTGATTAACTCATTTTGATTAATCATTGATCTCAGAATGATAAGTTGTTAATAAACTAGCTGTAATTCTTAATCACTTACAAAGACTTGATCACATGATTGATATGAACTGAAAGTCTCTGTTTGAAACAATAGAACTAGATAAATCATGAAGTCGATAAATGTTTTATAGCATGATTCAAACTGTTTCTTCAACTGAAATGTCATCATCTCTTCAATGACAGAAAACATAATGACATTTCTTGATGAAATGACATATGATTATGCAAATGATGTTATAATCTTTTGAAAGAAATAGCTCAGTGATGAAGTTCATAATTATATCTTTTCAGCGTTTCTGTGAAATTGATAAAGAATGAAGTAGTTCATTAATGTTATCTCTAGATGTCTTGCTTCGTTGATAAACATGACAGTTTCAAATGTACTGTCTGATAGTAGTTCAATGATCTGATCAATAGTAGAAGCGCTGAATTAAATCAATAGTTTATTTATTGTCGAAGTGAGAAATGAAAGATTGATCGTGCACTTCTTGTAGTAGTTTCATGTGCATGTTCTCAAGAACTTAAAGTAATTTTTTTCTAAATAGAATGTTATCAATAATTTTGCAGTTCTTCATCTTAATGCTATGAAGTTTGAGCTTGTTGTCATTTTTTGCTTATTTATATTTGTTGCAGAACTCATTTATTTGATTGACTAATTGTACTTTTTGATAGAGATTGACTTCTGTTTTCAAATTTGCGCTCAATTTCAAGTCAATAAATAAAATATCAACTTTATTAAAGATAAGAATAGTTTGAAAGCAATTTTCAAATCATTTAGCTGATTCAGAGACGTTCGCTAGAAATATTTAAGTTAACACATCAATTTTAGTGTTCATTTTGTTTGATCTAAAGATGATCTGAAAATTGAACTTCGATAAAATGTTCAGATAGTTGACTTGATGTTGATTCAGCTGTTTGTTTTTCATGAAGATTTTCAGAGCTTGATGATTGATGAATATCTGAATGAATAATTCAGTATATTTCAGCTCAAGTCATCAATGTTTGAAACAGCGAATAATGATCAGCAATTTCTTGTCATAGATATGATAGTTGATTTCAGCGAGAATCATGCTTTTGCTGTAGAAGATCATCAAGTGAAGTACATTCTCATTATTGTACTAAGACAGTATTTCATCTTTTACATAGTTTGATGCATCAATTTTCAAAATAGTCTGATGTTTGAAATCAAAATGACAAAGAACTGAAGCGAAATTGATCTGTTTCTTCAGATTTCTGAAAGCTTGAATGCAGACTTCATTTCAAACAAAAGACGTGTTTTTTCTAATTAATTGAGTGAATGATTTGACTAGTTTGAAGAAGTTTTTAATGAAATGACAATAGAAATTCACAAATCTCACGAAGTTCTGAATTTCTTTCAAATTGATTGAAGTAGTTCAGTTAACTATGATAATCATTTTACTTGAATTCATGCAAAGATCTTGTTCTGATACAATGACTTTTAGAAAGACTATCTTTTCTACATCAAATTTGCACTTTCAAATATTTATCTGTAGTTCAGCTTCATGTAGTTGTCTCAGCATTAGTCTGACGTGATTTCTATGTTTCTTTCTGATTTTGCTATAGATGAGAATATCATTCAGATAAGCTTGACAAAAGTCATTCAGAAATTTTCATAAAACATCGTTCATATATTGCTGAAAGAAGATTGATTCATTAGTTAATTTGAAAGATAGCACTCGATATTTATATGCTTTTAGAACAGTGATAAAAGTGATGTAATTCTTGCTATTAAGATGCATTTGAAGTTTGTTGAACGCTGATATGATATTCACTCTAGTCAGATGCTTGCAATCTGCTATCTTATCAATGATCTCGTTTATTAAAGATAGCAAATATTTATTTCGCTTGAAAATGATGTTTAACTTGCAATAATTCATGCAGAAGCAAAGATCTTCATTTGCTTTGAAAGCAAATAAAACGAGTAATAAGTAGAGAGCTTAACTTGAAGTGATGAATTTCTTTGACAAGTTCTCATTCAGATACTTCTTTACTTTCAGAAGTTTGAAAGAAAACATTCAATATGCTCAACAACAAGAGAAAGTTGAATCACTAGTCAGCTCAATTTTATGATTGTAAAAGCAATTTGAAGATAGTTTATTCAATTGAACTCAATCAAAAACATTTAGAAAATCATGATATTCTGAAGACAGCTTGACTTTAATAACTTTCAAATTCTGAGTAGTTTTCTTGATAAAAGAGACATTCAGAGCATTCAAATTGCACTGAGTATTGTACGCAATTTTTCTATTAATATTCTTCATGAATAAAGTGAATACTTCAGTCTGATTCTTCTTTGAACAATTCAACAGTTTTTTGAATGAAGCAACATTTATGCTTCAAATTGAGAATGACTCTTTCTGAATCATAGTTGAAATAAATCATTTGAGCATTCTAGAAATCTTTGACTGAAAAGTAAAAATAAACAAAGTTGATCGCGATCAACTTGAGTGCTTTAAACTAAGAGAAATCAAAAAAATTGAAATGAAAGTATTTAATTGATTTGAAAAAACAATGACGTTGATTTGCATATTCAGTAATATTTCATTTTTGTTCATTCATGATTTTTCTAATATGACTTCGTGATGATCGATGTCAGTTATCAACATAGAAACAGTCAATTTCTTATGACTTTCAATGATGAGATTCAATAGAATTTTATGAATGATAGTCTTCTTAAATATCTTTTCATCATATTTTTTTATTAACTTCTCTTTTGTCAGTGATATAAATTGAATTCTCAGCTCTTCACATATTTTATCGACTAGATTGATATGTATGATTGTATAAACGACTGAATTACTGTTTATCAAAGAGCAAAGACTGAATGATTCATTCTGCAAGATGAAAAGAGCATTGATTAAAAACGACTTATCAAAGTAATTTTCTTTTGATAGAATTTCATCTAGATTGCAAAAAGATATAATCTTCACTTCAATGACTGTTGAAGAAATGACTAGTTTTTTTACTTGAACTTTGATTCAGTATCAAGTTCAAAATGATTGTAGTTCTCATCAACTGCGTTAACTTTAATAAATTAATTCAAGCATTTTCTGAAACTATGATCTGATTTGTGACATATGAAACAGATTTCAACTAGAACGTCTGCATTCTTGACGTTAGTCAAAACTGCGCTGCGTGACTTTGATCAGTCAGACTTCAAAGCAGAAGACTGAACAGTAATAATTGCTTTAAAAATGATGATCTTTGAATTATTGCATTTGAGTAGTTTGTTCTTGATCTCTTGAACTGCTCTATGTTCATTGTTCAAGCAAATCAGATAGTTTCAAATATCTGATAGCTTAATGAGTGACTTCATTTGAGCTGTTCAAAAGATTTAAAGATGAGAATTTATTTTATTCTTTAAATCAACGACTAGTACGTTCTTCTGATACTTTAAATAGATGTATAATCGTTGAAACTGATTAAAAAAATCATTGAATTTCTTTGATTCTTGAATCAGATTAATATATTTTCTATGATAGTTATTTTTCTTATCAGAATCATGAAATGATTGAGCTAGTTTTTCTAGAAATTCATTGACAGTCAGATAAAGATTGTCACAGTTGAAATCACGTCTGACTTGAGTAACTTCAATGATGTCATTTGCTAGTTGAGAGTTAATGTAACTCAGCTTGTAGAGTTCATTTGAAAAGATATCAATGTTCATTGCTAGCTTCTCTCATATGTCAAGAAATCAGTTCTTTCAAGTAAAGTTCTTTTCATTAATGAACATTGAAGAATCAAGTATTTTATAATATTTAAATCATTTGAAGTAAATGATAATTGAAAAAGCAGTGATGATTACATTGACTGTGATAGCAGTGAAAGTTTATAGTTTTGCTTTCAACTGTTGAATTTCACTCTTATCTTGTTATTTCATCTTGACAAGATGATTTGTTTCTTTATTAAAATCATAAATACATTTCTTTCATACTTTTATATCATTGAGTATGATGATTTCAGCGTTTGATTTGTTGAAAACAATAAATGAAGAAACGTGTTGTGAGTCAACGATAGAAAAAAGAGTTTGTGAACGTGTTTATTGTGAGAGATCAGCGAAAGCTTGATCTTTATCAGATGTGTTCTTAAATATCATAATGAAGAAGATGAGAATTGATTTGAACTGAACAAAGAATGAAGCTCAGTGATTTTATGAAGAAAGATGAATGTTTGTTCAACAAAGAAAATGTTTATGAAAATAATTAATCTTGAAGCAATTCACGAAGATTTTTTATTATAATTCTCTTGATCGATTTGATTCTCTAGCAATTCACGAAGATTCTTTATCATAAATTTTATTAATCGATTTTGAACAAATGCATACTGAATGAGCAATAAATCTTCTAGCAATTTAATGATCATATGTTCTCGTTGATTTTATGAATTCTCTGATGTTGTTCTTGTCTTTCAAGATTGAATCATCAGATAAACAAATTTCTTTAGACTTGATTCGTCTGTACAAGTTGATTAAATGAGTAATGAAATCAGTATCGTGTGATTAATGAATTCTTAATATAATGTCAGAATTGTGTCTAGATGATACAATCAATGAAGATCAGAGTTGATAATGCTTGATCTTTAAAGATAACTATAATTGAATATTAAGAATACAGAAGAAACTGAGTATCAGAGCTTTTATATATATTAATATTCAGAGACTGCGTTAGATTCAAAGAGAACAAGATGATGCAAATAAAGATGTGATGTAAAGTGATGATGAAAAAGAAATGTTTAATAATACAAAGAAATATTGAGAAAACAAAAAGACTTGAATAAAGACACAGACTAGCTTTAATCAATTTGCAGAATAAGTGTTAATGTACTTTATGAATTGATTAAAGTTTCAATCTTGTCAATCTTATGATCTTGATACACTTGTAACAGCTCAATGATCTGATCAATAGTAAAAACATTGAACTAAATTGATAATTCTTTGATTGTCAGAGTGAAAGATGAAAGACTGATCATGAATTTTCTTTAATAATTTCATATGCATATTTTCAGAAACTCACAGTAAATCTTTTCTGAACAGAACATCATCAACGATCTTGCAATGCTTCAATTCAATGCTATGTAGCTTCTGCTTGTTTTTGCTTATAGCTTATTTATACTCATTGTAATAATAATAATAATAAATTCATACATTCTTGTGACATCGATTAGATCGACTCATGAGAAACTTTATGCTATCTGTATCGAGTGAACAAAACTCTCTGAGATAGAAAATCACTTGCAGTCTACACGACTGCTTCACGCAGTCGAAACAGTGAGTTTTGAGACTATGTATCAAATTTGTTCGCGTTGATTGCACGTTAAAGAATGAGTGTTCTAGTTACTCTAAATTGCTTCAAGAGCTTCGTTTTCATCATCATCTTCGCTACTGCTCTGAGACTCTTCGTGATGACGACGATTATTCAATAGTTTAAGAAGTCAGCATCTTGTAGCATTCTTGATCGCAGATGCAATCAGTTCGAGCAGTGCATGAGTACATGCTTCGTCGTCTGATGACTTCATTCGCAGTTGCATCGCAAACTATTCATGTCTGAAACGTTTCTAGAGTGCAGATAAGCATTCAGATCTATGCATTCAATTCTGATGTGCATTGCGAGAATGCTTTCTGCTTTCTGAAGATCATCACGCATCTTTATCATCTTATTGCTCAGATGCAATCTTTGTGCTGAGATTGCGTTGATGTCTGCGACGCGTTCTCTGTACTTTTCTCATTGTTAATTTCATTAATCTTTGTGATACTGCGTTATTGCGATGCTATCGCTTGTTGAAATTGTTGTGAAGAAGAGAGTGCATTGTCTGCATCTTGACTGTATCTTTGCATCTTCTTGAATGAAGACATTCAGAAGTACTATTTTCTTGATGACGAGTGAGCGAGAAATGACGCGATTAACTCTCGTCAAACGAACGCGTATTAGTTCGCATGCTTGTCTGATCTCTTGCGTTTGATCGTTGACTTGACTGTGTAGCGTGATCTTGTCTTGTAGCATGTTCAGATGAACATGTAGCGAACTCGTGTATATTTCTGTCTTTAAAGTTTCGATGTTTACTCTTTTGAATGCTTCTGCTACGTGACACAGAGTCTGATTCTGAAGTGTTTCTAGTTTGCATTTTTTGCTCGACAGTTCATCTTTCTTGTCGCGCTGATGTCAGACTGACGCTTCGAATGTGATTTCTGATCTCACTACTGCTGAGTATACTTGTCTCGCTTTTGTGAAGATAGCTTCTCATGTGAAAACTTCAAGATGACTAAGTGTCAGCATTCTTGTGACGTGATTCGTCTTTATTTGTCGAAGATGCGCGTCTCATTGCAGTTTCGTGTTTAGTTGCATCTCTAGAACTCGTACGTCTGATTTTGATTTGATAACTGAGCTTTCTATTTGTATGCTAGTCATCATGTCGAATCTCTTCGATTTTCTAGTGAAATGCGTGAGCTTGTACTTTTCTGATGCGAACGTTGCGTCATGAGTGCGAACTCATTTCGCGCAGACGTCGTGTGCTTTGCTCAGTGTTCTGCAGATTTCTTCAGTGAATCTGTTTCTTAGACTAGAATGTTAATATCATTTACGAAGTCAAGCACTTCGATTTTAATTCTCAGTGCTTCGCATTTTTCAATTAGACTTGCGTTGAAGAATAGAAAGAGAATCGATAAAATGAGAAATCTCTGCGATATGTCTACGTTTATCTCGCGCATGTCGCTCGTTTGTTCATCGAATATTAGCGACGTCTCTCGATTCTCTAGAAAGCTGCGTGTTCATTCAATTATGTAGCTTGACGTTCTTTTCATTTTCAGCGTATGCAGAAGTCTGACGTGTGAGACTTGATTGAACGCTTCAACGACGTCTAAGCTTAGCATGAAGATCACATATTTGATTTCACAGTCTCACACTGTGTGAACTTGATCTATTAGTAGATCTAACGTCGAGATCACAAATTGCTTGCGTCTCGCTTTCATTTGAGCATTTGATAGCATGCAATGAGTCTCGACTATGTCACTCAGTCTTTTGATCATGATCAACTTCAGCGCTTTGCTCATGATATTGAGCAAAGCAATGTGTCGATACATCTTTGAATTGATATAGTCGCTTTTCTTCAATTTGCGTAGTACTATTGTCTGAGTCTTTTTGAACTGCTTCGAATGATACTTGTATGTTACGCATGCGTTGAATAAACTTGTCAGTACTGAGATCAGTTCTGCAAGACTCGCTTGAAGCGCTCTGTTTGAAATATCTGAAGCACTCAACGCTTTGTCTACTTTTACTCATCTGATTGTCTGCTTCACTTCATCTTCTGTGATGCATGAATTGAATGAGACTGTCAGAGATATGAATGATTCTGCGATGTCATTGACATTCGCTTGAGAAGATGAGAAAAAGAACTTTTCTCGCAGTATCTCGATTTTTTTCTCGAACGTCGTTGTCATATGATCAATGTTGCTTCGCTTCAATGACGAAAACTGAGAAAGCTTTTTAGATAGCTGACTTTCGATTCTAGCTCATTTTGCAAAGCATCATATCGATTTGAGTGCTTCGCTCAGCTCATTCATTTGTGTTCTGAAGTGTGCGCATTTCATTTGTTGAATGATTTTGTTTTTATGATTGTTGTGCTTCAGATATTCATTTCACGCTTCTAATATGTCTTGCGTTTTTCATATGATTCGCAGTCGTCTTGATTTCATTACTACTTCAAAGCAGCTTTGATTTCAAAAGTCTCTTGCTTGATTTGATGACTTTGTCAAGAGAGTAAATTTCTCGATGATCTTCTGTAGCACTCTGATAATCTTGCACACTCTGACATTCATCATAGTCTTGTCGTCTAGAGAGCGTTTCAAAGATAGATGTATTCGCAGATAAGCACTCAATGCTTCTGTATTCATTTTCTTTCAAAGTCATCAAGTCGAGAATTGCATTGAGATTGTTTGTAGACATAGCTCTGTGATGATTGAAAGATGATTCAATCTCTGATGCAGATTGATTCGTATCTTGCACTTGCGTGTCATGAACTGTATTTTCTCGCTGCTAAAGACTAAATCAATCGTTGTAAATTGATTGTGAGCTTCGCGAGTAATAGTGTCTGATTTCAGTAATAATTTTAGTCTTGCGTTTGTAATGACGTTTAGTAGAGTATCAGTCGTTGTATGACGAGTGAAGCATCTTCGCTCTTCTCAATGAGAATGATGTAGATTGAAATCTTCTATGATCAGTTGTTTGCAGTCATTCTTGAGTAGTTCGTTCAAACGAGAAATGATTGAAGATCTTTCTGTGAATGTAATAGACAGTGAGCATGAATTGTAGACGTTTAGAAGTCTTAACATCTGTGTTTCGTCATCTGTGTTGCGAGTTAATATTCTGATTGAATCAATGTCTGACTCAGCTGTTTCTACTATTCATTGATCGAGTCTTAAACATTTGTTAACGTATATGCATGTTCTTGATTGAGATGACGAGTTTTTCACTAGATGAAAGAAGTTGTGTGCTGAGCTAAATGACTGCAAGTCGTTGTTGTTGCGATCTTGCTTCTGTATAGCTACTATGTTGAATTCGCGAACTTTTCTGTTAATTAGAAATGATTCTTGAATTCTTAATGATTTTCTGATGTTGTACTGTAGAATTCGTAGAAAAGACTGTTTCATCATGAAGTTATTCATAGCTGTTGTTGACTCTGCGATGAGAAGACTCTTTGTATACTTTTGATCATCGATGATCTTTCTCACTTTCTGATTGAACGTTTCTGAATCTGCTCAGATGTCATCTCGTCTGAGTCACTATTCACGCAAGAGAAAAGATCGACTCATCTCTTCTTGATCTCTACTATCTGTCAAGCTGATTCATCAGCGATTCAACTGCGTGTTTTCAGCATGACTGTTGCTGAGCTCGAGAAGTTCGTTGAATCGAAAGAATTCGTTGAATCTGAAGAGTTCGTTGAATCTAAAGAGTTCAGAGACAGCGAGAAGAGTGTGTGATTGTATTTAGACGTCTTAGAATATCTGAACAATCTGTTTCTATAGATTTCGAACGCTTGTTTCATCTGCTGTCGTCACTTGAGACAGATGCGTCTTCAGAGTTCGTGATTTTCGTTGCAGTTGACGCAAAGTCTTCTATTCAAAGACATCACATACTTCTCTATGTGATGCTTGTCTGCGCATTTTTCGCAGCGCTGATTCTTTCTGCAGATCTTAGTCATGTGATCAAATTCGTGACATCTGAAGCACTGTGTAATGCGACAGTTCTTTTCAAATAGCTTGCATGCACATTCTTGATACAAGTTCAGCATGCTCACGTTCATTAGTCGATTCATCATCGCTTCGATCGCGATCTTTACAATGAGTGACGAATGAGTCTTTTCGCTATCTGCTATCTTCTTGAGTCAGACTATTCTTAGAACTTTCAGATCTTCATGAAGTCTTGCGTTATCTTTTATCAATCTTTCAATGATCTTTTCTTGATTGCTCATGTCTATTGTAGTGCGTACTTCATGTGTCAGCATTGCGAAGATTCGACGTGCTACGCGTGTTGAACTCGCGATTTCTTTTGCTCATGTTTGAATCTTTTTCAAATTTGCTCGAGCATCTGAGCTAACTGCGTGAAGAGAAATGTTATCGCTGCTCAGCTTGTGAAGTGACACGATTAGATCTTTTTGATCTGTCGACACGTCTGCGATTCTCTGTAGAATCTGTTTGATCGACTTCTTCTGTATCTTTTCTATTTCTCTTCTGTTCATTATCTTAATCATGACTTCTCGTTTCTTGCGAAGCGACGACGAGTCATCTCTGAAACGTTGCTTTCTCGTCGCTATTTCTTTTCTTGTCACGTTCGCTCATGACGTGATTTTCGTTGAAAGACGTGTGTTTCTCTGTGTATGCAACTGCTTGTTAAGCAGTTGAACTGATGTCTTCAGTTTCTGTACATTCTTCGCGATGAATGCATTCTGATTCGCGTGATGTTTTTCTTCTGAGTCGAGTCGAAGACGTCGAATCAGCTTCAATGCTATCTCTTTTCACGAATGATCTTTGTTCTTCTCTTTCTCTAACGTTGATATCTTTATTAGTAGATCAATAATATTAGCAACGTTCTCTTCATCATCACATGAGCGTTTCGATTTTGCATCTCTGTTTTCTTGCGATGAATCAACGTCGCTTGCAATCATCTTCGAATCAGCATTGCTGCAATTCATGCAATTCATCGTTGTTCAATCATCTTCTAGATTCACTCTGTCTTGTTTGTAGTGCTTTTTTTCAAAATTTGTGATACGTGCGTTGTGATTGTTTTCTTTAACTTCATACTCATTGTAAAGCTCATCTGTTTTGTTGACATCTTTTACTCATTTATAGAAATCAACTTCAGATTTAATAGCTAGAATATTTATTCTATCAAGTGTCAGAATGATCTGATAGCAATCTTCAGTACGCTGAGTTGATTCAGAAATGTTCATCAGAAACATTTTAATTAAAACATTGATTTTAATGTTTATTTTGCTTGATTGAAAAATGATCTGAAAGTTAAACTTGAATAAAATGTCTAGATAATTGACTTGTCATTGAGTTAACTGTTTGTTTTTTATGAAAATCTTCAAAGTCTTATGATCAATGAACATTTGAATGAGCAGCTTCATGCATTTTAGCTTGAATTTTCAGTGTTTAAAACATTGAATAATGACTAGCAATTTCTTGTCATAGATATGATAATTGCATTCAGCAAGAATCATGCTTTTGCTGTAAAATACTACTGAGTGAAGAACATTTTCATCATTGTACTGAGATAGTATTTCATCTTTGACGTAGTCAGATGCATCAATCTTTAAAATAGTCTGTCATTTGAAATTGAAATGTCATAGTACTGAGATTGAGCTGATCTGTTTCTTTAGATTGTCAAAAGCTTGAACACAGATTTTATTTTAAACAAAAGACATGTTTTTTCTAGTCAATTAAGTAAATGATTTGACTAGCTTCAAGAAGTTCTTAATGAAACGATGATAGAAGTTAACAAATCTCACGAAGCTCTGAACTTCTTTTAAATTGATTGATGTAGTTCAGTTGACTATGACTTTCACTTTAATAAAATTCATATGAAGATCTTGTTCTGAAACTATGACTTCTAAAAAGACAATTTCTTCTACATTGAATTTGAACTTTTGAATATTTACTTATAAATCAGCTTCTCGTAAATGATTTAATATCATCTTGACATGTTGTTAATGTTTTTGTTGAGTTTTGCTGTAGATCAGAATGTCATTTAAATAGACTTGACAAAAGTCATTTAAAAAGTTTCAAAGAACATCATTCATATACTGCTGAAACAAGACAAAATCGTTGATAAGTTCAAAAAATAACATCTTTGATTTGTATGCTTTTAAAACAATGATAAAGACAGTATAATTCTTACTATCAGAATGCATTCACAGTTTGTTAAAAGTTGAAATAATATTTAATTAAGTCAGATGCTTGCAATCAACTATTTTTTCAATCATCTCATTTATGAGCAATAAAAAATAGCGATTTCTTTTGATAATAGCATTGAGTTTTCAATAGTTAATGCAGAATCATAGATCTTCATTTGCTTTTAAAATGAACAGAACGAGTGAGAAATACGAAGCTTTGCTGAAAGTTATAAATTCTTTGAAAAAATTTTCATTCAGATATTTCTTTACTTTCTGAAGCTTGTAGAGAGACATTCAATATGCTTGACAGCAAGATAATATTACGTCACTAGTAAACTTTATTTTATAATCATATGAATGATGAGACGATAGCTTGTCTGCTTGAACTCAATCAAAGACATCTAGAAAATTCTGATATTTCAATGATAGCTTAACTTTAATATTTTCTAGATTTTGAGCTGTTTCATTAATAAATGAGACGTTTATGACATTTAGTTCACATTGAGTATTATAAACAATTTTTCTATCAATGTCTTTAATGAACATAGCAAAAATCTTTGTCTGATTCTTCTTTTTTCTATTTATCAGAGCTTGAAAAAAGATGACGTTTATGTTTTGAATCAAGAAAGATTCTTTCTGAAAGAATGAAACTGAGTGCTTAAACATTTTAAAGATCTTGCTGTGAGCTGCTGAAGAGATTGAAGTTGATCATGATTAACTTAAGTGCTTCATATTTGAAGAGATCGAAAAAATCGAAATAGAAATATTTAATTAATCAGAAAATACTATAATATCATGTTTCATGTTCAATAATATTTTATTTTTATTCATTCAGAATTTGTTTAATATAGCTTCATGATGCTCGATATCAGTTATCAACATTGACATAGTCAATTCTCTATGACTTTCTATTGTAAGATTGAGTAAAATCTTATGAATAATTGCTTTCTTGAATAGCTTTTCATCATATTCTTGTATTAACTTCTCTTTTGCTAGTAATATAAATTGTATTTCAAGTTTCTTGCATACTTTATTAACTAGCTTGTCATGTATCAGCATGTAGATGATAAAATCACTGTTTATTAAAGAATGAAAACTGAAAGAATTGCTCTGAAAGATAAAGAAGCATTGATCAGAAATGACTTTTTAAAATAATTTTCTTTCAATAAAACTTTGATCTGATTGCATAAAAATATAATCTCTATCTTTTTGATGATTTTGAAAGAAATAATTAGTTTTTTAAATCAGAATCTGACTCAGAATTTGAATGATTAAACTCATTATTTTCTAAGACATTAACTCTAAATTGATCAAAGCACTCTCTAGAAGTATGATCTGATTTGTGACAGATGAAACAAATTTCAGCTTGTAAATTGATGTCTTTGATGTTAATTAAAATCGCGCTGCGTGATTTTGAATGATTGATGAAGATAGTAACTTCGATCTTTTTATAAAAAGTTCTTGAAACTTCGTCAATAAAGATGATTTACTTTATGACTTTGTTCAGAGATTTCTTTTCTTTGATGTCACTCATGACTTAATACTCATTGTTCAAATGAATCAGCTAACTACGAATTTTGTTCAGAGATTCTGACTGAATCAATTGATTACTTCAAGCTGCATGAAGATGATAAACTATCTTGTTTTGTAAATCAATGATCAATTGCTTTTCATGATACTCTAAATAAAAGAACAGACGTTGAAACATCAAATAGAAATTGTTGAATTTGCTCTTTTCTTGAAAGAGATTAGCATATTTTCTTTGAAAGTTTATCTCTTTGTTGAAATCATTGTAAAGCTGAGCAAGTTCATTTAACAAATCATTGACTATGACATAAAAATTCAATGAATCTTGTTGATGTCAAGCTAGAATAACTTTGACTGCATCTTCTTTGATTTGAAAGTGAATGTAGATCAGAATAATTTTATTGATATTAAAATGATCGACGTTGATTTTTAGCTTGTCACGAATCTTTTCTTGTCAATCATCTCAGATAAATTCTTTTTCATCAGTAAACAGAGATGAATTTGAAAGCTTTTGAGATTGCTTGAAGAAATTGAACAGAGTAAAAGAGAAAGAAGTGACTTTTTTAAATGATTGCAGTTGATGTTGCAATTCAGTCACTTGATTTCAAAACATCTGATTTAATTGATTTAAATGTTCTTTGACTTTATTCATTTTCTTGAAACAAGTTTTTCATATTTGTTTGCTTGATATCTTGTCAAATAATTCACAAGCTTTCACATTTAAATTTTGTTAAGTTCAAAAATTATTCAAATCTTCTAGAAAAACTTCTGAATCTTGTTTGACTCAATGTTGTAACTGCTTTACATTTTTTATATTTCATGAAGTAGAAGCTTCATGAGATTCATTGAAAGTTTGAAAATGAGACAAAGAGTATTGATGTTTTTATATAACATCAATTTTAAAATATTTTGATATGCAAAGTGATAATTCAGAATAAATGATTAAATTTGAAATATCAGAAGAAATAAAGCTTTGATTACTTTCAAAGAAATTGTTCACAGATGATCAAGTCATAGCAAAGAATTAACAATCGAGCGAAGAATGATGCTTAATAATATGTAGTGAGATTGTTTGTTAAAGTGTTTAATCTTCAAAGAAGAATGTTGCTGATTTAAGAAGATTTTTTTTGTGATTCTCAAGCAATCAATGAAGATTCTTTATCATTAATTTTATTAATTGATTTGAACTGATGTTACTGACTGAGCGATAAATTCTTTAGCAATCACATGATTGTATATTCTTGTTGATTTTATTGATTTCTTGATGTTGTTCTGTCTTTCAATGTTGTTGATCATCAGATACACAAATTTCTTTATACTCATCTTGTTGTCAATCAAATTGACTTGAATGAGTAATGAAATCAATATCATGTGATTAATGAATTTTTAAAGTAATGTTAAAATTGTGTCTAGAAACTAATCAGAATGCATGCATGATTAAAATGTTTAATCTATAAAGATAGTTATAATTAAGACTTTAAGAATACAGAAGAAAGAAGATATAAAAGACAAGAAGAACATGTTCTATATAGTAGTTACTCAGATCAACGCTAGTTTCAAAGAAAACATGTTGAAACATAAGAAAGATGTTGATTTGAAAAATGTTTGCAACACAAAGAAATGTGTTTATCATAGAAATCTGTTGATCATTTGTAACACAAAGAAGCGTGTTTATTTAAAAGATAATAAAAGCTGATTAAAAGATGCTAAAGAAAAGAAAAAATGTTGAGTCAAATCTGAGTCAGATTTCAACTAAATCGTTGACTAGTTTTAATCAATACACAATGAACTCACTAATGTTCACTGTGAATTGATTAAAGTTAAAGCTTTGATCTTTTTCAATTCTGACACATTTGTAACACATTTTTCAAGTCATTTCAGATTAATCGTTCTTGACAACAAAAGCTCATGAAAAATGAATCAAAGAAATTGAAACAAAGCTATGAAAGTTCAATAAATAAAAAAATCTATTTATGATTAAGCGTAAAATAACAAGAAAGAAAAATATTTATTAAAAAACATGCATCAATGATAAAGAATTATTTATTTTACATTCAAGCTTGAATTCTGAGTGATTAAGTAAGTAAGAAAATCACGTCATGATTGAATGACTTCAAGTCATGACTTAATGATCAAATTCACAAAATATGAATCAATATGATTAAACATCTGAAAACATCAATGAACAACTTGTGCTATAAAGTTGACTTCATTCTTACATTTCATGAAGTGCATCAGATAAGCAATAGAATTTCTCAACATATTTAACTCATTGACATCAATAAATGTATGATTGCTTCAAAATATGACAAGATCACATGATGTTCAAAATTTGAAAAATAGTATCAAATATATATAATTGACAACAATATTGCAGCAAGAAAATGATTCAACAAGCAACATAAATCTTATTACAGAATGATGATTATACATGTGTGAAGATGAGACAACATCTTGATTAAAAGATGTTGATTAATCGTGATATAATCATCAAAACAAAGATTTCTTATCTCAATCATTGCAATGATGTTTGTCAAAATGACATTTATTTAAAGAAGAGAATTGTTTACAAATCAAGATCATATCAGAGAATTCTTCAATGTTTTATTAATATCTTTGATCACTTTCGTCTCAGCAATGATAGTTCACTGCATTCAAGAATGATAAATAAAAACATGCATATTTGCAAAGTTTGAGAGTCTGAAATCTTTGTGTGAAAGTTGCAGATCAATCAAAATTTACACATCAAACACAAAAATGATAATATACTGATTGTTAAGAAGTGCAATGACAGACTTGTTTCTAGCAGCTTATTGTGATAACTCTGAATTCAGTCTGAATTCAGTCAGACTTGTTTCTAGCAGCTCTCTTTAAACTAGCGTCAGAGATAAAGTTGTGTGTCGCGACTTTGTCATGCGTGACAGTATATAGATAAAGCAGTCTGTGACTTCTCTTCACAATCTAGATAGATTTCATCATATGTGATACTGTTCGCTCTATTCTTTCAATACTGATCATTATAACTGATTAATGATGTTTAATGATAACTTGAAACGAGCAAATCATTGTTTATCAAGATGCAATACTATTACTTCTTTGTATTTGAATCATGAAACTTGTTGAAAGAGAAAATGTAAAAGAGATTTTCAATATCATTTTTATTCTCAATGAATACACAACATTCTTGAATGATTTTTCAAAAGATGAAATGAATGATCAGTGAAAGAGTTTAAATAGAATGATCAAGAAAAATGATAAAGTGTTATTGAAAATCAATGATTATGAAAATAATGATGACATAGAAAGCACTCAAGAACAGATGAATGTAAATGAAATATAAATGATTCTTCTGATTATCATCATGCTTCATTCAATGAATCACTCTCAGTCAAAATGAATTGATAATAGATGTTTAAACTAATAGTTGATTGATAGCATTTTGATGTACAGTCAATTTTAACAAATTCTCAGCTTGCAGCAGAATTTAAAGCGAAAACAGAAAGCACATCAGTCAAAAACAACAAATAAATGAGTACATTTTAAAATCAAATTGATGATCAAAGTTCAAGTCTGAACGATACAACTTTTGATAAAGAGATGAAGATTCACTTGTATAAGTTGACAGTGAGAAAGAAGAAGATAAAGATAAAGAAATATTAAACATAATGAAATTGAACTTGATCACAACTGATGAAAAAGTTGAAACTGAAGTCAGATGAACATCTGTGATATACTAAAATTTTTAAAGACGATTCAATATTAACAAATGCAAAGAAGTATGAGATGTTTAAACAACAAAATGATCATGCAATGAATATTAATGTATTGCGTGAGAAAGATGACATTAAAGAATCATTCAATAATTAATAGTAATATGATCATTAATTTATGTTGATTAATTGCAAGCGTACTTAGAAACAATAATAGCTAAATTTACAAATTCATTAATATAATTGATAATAAAAGCATATAAGAGATCACAACAGTAGACAGTTGAGATGCAACTTGAAGTTTTAACAAATTGAATAAAGTAAACTATATAACATTGACATTTCAACTAGTCTCGAGCTCAAAATTGTCTTATATCAGCGATGTCAATCAATTTTAATTATACAAATTCAAAGTTATTGTCGAGAAATCTTTCTATGAAACATTGATTCATTCATATGCAATGTCATTAATGATAAGTAGTATATTGCAGTGATAGTAAATCAAGTGTCTGCTTTCATTTATAACATAGTAATAGTAGTATTTAATAACATTTAATATAATAGTTAAATATTTTTACATTCATTGTTTTTGTTTTTAATCTTGTTTACATCTCGCTCAAATTTGATTCAGATCTTGCTCATTCAGATTTCACTCAAATCTTACTCACTTTGATCTTGTCAATTCAGATCTCATTCAGATTTTGCTTAATATATGCTGTGAAAGATGAGATCATATTTTATTCAAAATCATCATCTTTTTTTAAAATGTTTTTTTGCATATAAAGTTTTGCGCTTTAAACATTCTCATAATTTACATCATTTACAATTTGCATGTGCATATCAGATTTTAATGATCAATGAAGCTGCTGATAATGAAATGAATAATGATGTTGATGTGCATGAAATCTGATGATATGAAGTGAGTGAATTAATGATTTTTCAACAGACACTCTTTAAATTCAAACACATCAGATGTTCATTTTTGCTCACAAATATTGATGTTTCTATCAATGATATGATTATATTGACTTGAGAAAGATATTGCATTTGATTATCATTGAAAATCTGCTTAAACATTAAATGAAATGATGTGCAATTTGTAATTGTAACAAAGATGATTATTTTATTATGTTCATCAATTGATATGTTGACTTGAAAGAGATATTGCATTTGATTATTCTTGTTGTCAAACTCGTATGCAGAAACTTGCTTTGCATTATTGATCAATGCATCAAAACTTTCACATGATGATGATGAATGATAAAAGACATACTTCTTGTATCAAGTACTATTCATAATATTTGAATTTAGCAAAGATCTTGAATCTCAAGAGCTTACAAGATTAAACGATAGCAACTCACTGTTTATCAAAATTCTGCATTTTTCTTAATAAACTTTCAATGAAATAAATCTATCGTCAGAAAAAATGATAAGTGATGATGAGATTTTGCAACTGAGAAATGAGTTTGCTTCATGCAACATCTTTTGATGACAAGAGATGAGTGATAAACAACTTCAACTTTCAATATCATTGAAAGTTTGCTTGAATATTAAATGAAATGTTGTGCAATTTATAAATGTGATGAAAATAATTGTTTTATCGTGCTCATCAATTGAAGATGTGATTTGAGTAATTGCATTCATGTAAAGAAACTTCAAACTGATGACTTTTAATCTGAAATAAAATTCAGAGCATTGAAATTTCTCATCAGATGTACTTGAAGACACGTTGAATTACTCATTATTAATGATACTTAAAGACAACTGAAACAAGAGAATCTGTCTTATCTTGCGTCAACATGATGTCTTCAACATAATGTCATTAAAGCATCAGATAACTATAGATTCAATGTTGAAAAGTTGAGATTTCTCATTAAATGCACTTGAAGACGCGTTGAATTACTCATTATCAGATGTACTTAAAAGTGAGTGAAATAAGAGAATCTGTCTCAACTTGTGTTAACATGATGTCTTCAACATAACATTGTCGTGAGACTGTTTGCATCATTCTCACAAAATAGTTAGTAAAAGAGAAGAGATCGAAATCTGAGTCAATGATAAAAGAGTCGAGAAATGTTTTTTGAGTATACATATAGATGTCATTGCAACTTGTAAATAAAGACAAAAACATACATATTTTACAGTATCTTTTTACTAGCATGATCATTGTATATGTTCATTGTTTGCTTTCTTTGTTGCTTTGATACAACTTTTTATATTGCATCTGTATTTTATTTCTTGACATTGAAACTCAATGCAAAAATATCATTTTTATGATACTTTGAATAAAACAGTTAATTGAACAGCAGAGAGTGAGACAACATCTTTATAATGATCAGAGAGTTTATGAAAGATTTGAAATAAAAATTGATTTGATTCTGAAATACGAGAAATTGATATAATGACTTCATTTCGCTTAGAGATATTGATAAAAGCTATTCAAGTCACAGAGTTTTTACAGTTAAAACTAGAAAAAATGCATAGTTTCAGCTGATGAAAACTGTCTCTCTTTGAGCGAAGATGCAATAACAAAGAAGAAAGAAACTGACTTTTGTAAATGATTAACATTCAGAAAAGATGTTCTGATCAGAAGAAGAATTTATCTGATTTCAAAACTTGCAAGAAACAGACAGCAAAAGTGAGAATCAAAGAATGAATTTAAAGCAATGTAAACAAAAGTACAAGAAATGACATCAATTTCAGCAGTGAATCATGTTTCAGCAAAAGCATAAAATTGAATGTTGTTCATCAAATAAAAGAAGAGAAAAGAAAAACATCTTGATCAGTTGTAACAACTGCAAAAGAAAGAAAGAAGAACTTCAACGAGTTGAGAAGCAAAAACAAAATAACAAGATCTTTTTGACTGCTTTATTATTTTTGCTATTCTGTATTTCATTCTCACAGCTCTCAATATCGATTCACAGTGACAAAATAACAAGTTCATTGAAAACATTTATTGTAAACACGAGTGCTATGTTCATCAACTCTCGAGTCAGCTCAGAAATAAACATGATCACAATGTTGTTTCTGAAATATCTGATATTCATGTTATTGCTTGAAACTTCAAGAGTCTCATATTTTAAAAAAAAGAACATGATTAATTTTCTAGAAAAATATGAAGACTTTTGTGATAATTATGAGTTGAATCAGATTAATCAATTTTGCAAACTGTCAAGATACTGTGACAAGATCATTGATGATAGCATCAAGATCATGATTGAATATATTGATTTCAACTGACAAGAACTGAAGAAAACGATGAAGAAAAAGTATAAAAAAGATGACATTGATCAACAGCTGAATTCTTGAATTTTTCTGAAAATTTTCAAGAATAAATCTTGTATCATGAAGAATAATCTGAAGCTGTACAATCAACAATACAAAAGCATATCACATTCGTTGATAAAATGTAAGCAAATGAATGAGTATATCAGATGTTGTTAATTTGTCAAGAGTCTTTTATTTATATTAAGTGAAAAGATCATATGAAAGTGTGCACTCAATTCTGAAGATTTCAGTTTCATGAACTTCAAGAAAGCTAATGATGTAATAGTGATCTACTGTGACTTTGTTAAAGCATTGTTGAAATTCTCGATCATGATCAAGAATTTTGATGATTTCAGCAAGTTCATGAATGAATATCAGATCAAGTGATCAATGATGTCAGACAAGTTCTTCAATTCTTTAATAGTAGCACAGCTCAGCAATATGACAATGAATGAGATGATAAATAAGTTTAAAATGATGATGCTTTTTTTGCAAACAACAATGAAGAAGATTGAATCTTTTATGCAAAACATGACAGCATCTGTCTTGATGTTCAATGTTTATATCTCATGCAAACTCATCACGTCTGCTCATTCAACAATGTTGATGTTATCATCATTTTCACTTTTGAGAAGTGAATAAACATTTTCAATGTCTAGAATGAAAGAATGCTTCTTTTATGAAGAAATAAAATGTCAGAAGATCAAATGTTATCAATTGAATATTTATAAAATAAAAGAAAAAATACACATGAATAAAATAAACAGACTTTGAATGAAACTCACTGAAAGAAATGACAAATTGATATTTTTCACATTAAGTTATTTTCAGAAAAAGTTAATTGACAATGTTTTGAAGAAACAGAATCAGCAAATGAAAGCAGAACATGTTGATGTCATCAGATTAACAAGTGTAAAAGCAATGATCATGAAGAAAGCAAAGAACACAGATGAGAAACAGAAATGAAACGAAAAAGTAATGATTATCACAGTTCAACATGATTATAAATCAGATGAAAATGTGATAAAGATAATGACATAACAAAGAACGAGTTTGAATTAAACTTGAAGAAAAAAAGTAAAAGAAGAAAAACATCTGTTGAGCATGAAGAATTTACACTCTGAAGAATATCTGTCGATTTCAAGAATGTTCTTAAAGAAGTGAACAAATGAAAATATGATCATGCAGAATGCAGCTGCTTTCAAGAAAACAATAAAAACAATGAAGAAATTGATGAAAAAGAATTCAGATGACAGCAAAATAAAGTCAGATAATTGAGATAAAAGAACGCAAAACATAGTAGAAAAATGCATAAATACAGAAGATGTGATGCATATTATAGCGAATCAAAAGATGCAAGATGTGAGCATTGAATAAATGTTTACACATTCATTTATTCTTTTTTGAACTTTCTACGCTCAAGTAAAACAACATAAGAAAAAGAAAATGAAAAAGATTGATGATGTGCAAGTAACAGCAGTAAAATTTGAAGATTCTTCACTCAAAAAGTTGAACATGATTCTGTATGCAATGATGTGTTCAAGAACACAAGTGCTGATGAGTGATGAAATTTACGTTAAAACATTGCTTGATAATGATGCTGAAATCAACGTTATGTCTGAAACTTTTGTCACAAGAGCTCAGTTATTTATACAACGAGACATTCATTTAAATATGATAAAAGTCAACGAAGCAAAGATTAACATCATTAAATGCTGCAATGACGTGAAGATTGATATTGACAAAGCAAAATCAATGATTTCAATATTTGTGATTGAAAGCAACAAGTACACTTTGATACTGAGCAGATCATATGAGCGAAAAACACATTTATGTATCAACAATACTTCGAAAGAAACTTGTGAGATGACAGTCATTGACAATGATGAAAGAATGATGTTCTTTAAATTAATTTTAACATACAATTTTGTCAATTGAGATGTGTTAAAAATATTTCTTGAAAAAGTGAAAAACTCTTTAAATGAGTAAACAAATGCTCTGTTGAAAGTGTATTTGCAATGAGAAGTGTAAGCTTGAAGACTGTTGATTTAGCGCGCTTGAAAAGCTTTGAAATATTTATTGAAATCAAAGAAGAAAAGAAAAAAATCATCAAAGCTTCATTCAACGATTTTGCTTGAACAATAGCATGCAACATGCACAGATGTTATGATGTCATTCAAACAGACTTGCAATGCAAATAACATGAAGATTTGATCTGAGTTCAATTCATCAGCATGAGAAAATAAATCATGTCAAAGTAGCAACAGCATACAAGAGAAAAGTTCAGAAAATTCAATCTGTGAATTCATTAAAATTGAATGACTCAATATCAAAAGATTTGACAAACTGAAAATAAATTTTACTGACTCAGATCAAATTGAATATGACAGAAATGAAGTCAGAGAAGTATAATCATTGATTGTTTCTTAAATTCTTCAAAATTGTTCAAGAATTCAGATTGACTTCAACGCAAATGAAGAAAATGATATGCAATGATGCTTTAACTTTGCAAAAGAAGAATTTACTACTGAAAATATTGTTTAACAGAAAAGTGACAATGATTTGAAACTTTTCAAAAATGAGAAAAATAAAAGACATAGTCTCATTTTCGCAGCAAATTTGAATGATATTGCATGATGCATGATAAACATTCAATTTCTCAGTTTCTAAGACACTTCATCAGATTATGATAGACATGCTCAAAAATTGAATAAAGCATGATATACTGAAATCTTGTCATGACTTGTATTGAAATCTTTGATTTCTGATCAAGAAAAAGTTCAATCAATATCACATGATTAATGCAGCAATGAATATGAACAAGATTATCATCAGAGACATCAATCTGTTCTCAGATGTGAATAAATTTTTCAAAAAATTTGTTGATATGATTATAATCTTTTTGATAAATCTGTTTTCTGAGTATGATCAAATTACACTGACAAAAATATATTGAAATTTCACAATGTTCATGACATCTTTGAAATTATTGCAATAGATGATGTTATCACAAGATGTCATCAACTTCGTTGCTCAGTTTATCAAAGTCATAATCAAGATATTGAAGAATCTTCTTGAAATATGCAGATCTTTTCTCAATGATATTGAAGTAAAGAAATCAAAGATAATTTATGATAATGCAAAGATCACTTCAGAACTGCATCAATTTGTGTTAAAACACATTAAAAATCTCAATTTTGTACTCTTGAACTTTGAGTTCATTGATTGCATTATATTTGACAAAAAGTCACAATTCTGCATGTCAAGCATAAAAATAATGAGATTTATTTGTAACTTTCATGATTGCAAATCAGAAAATTTCAAAATTATCAAGATTCTAAAATGATGTCTCTGTCATAATGTCACATCTGCTTGAGTGTTCATTGAAGTATGCATATATTATTGAGTGTAAATAGAGAATTTTGTCTTGATTGCAACATCAATATTTCAGCTCTTCAAAAAGAAGATCAAATTTATGTAAGAAAGAAAACAAGAGAAAGTCATGAACAAGCTGAAGTTAGCATTAATTATTGCATTGATCATGAGAAGTTTGAACTACTTTAAGCAGACAGAAGAAATTGTTCTCATCGTAAATGCAAGTCTTCAAGAATGAGAAGCAATGTTATGTTGAAATCGTGTCTAGAATCTAATCACACTGCAGCGAGATAGTGCGTAGCTGAATAAAATGTTTGATCAATAAAGATAGCTCTAACTAGAAAACTAAGAATACAGAAGAAAGAAGACAGTTTCGAGCTGTATCTATAGTAGAGCGAACAAAGAAACGAAATAGTCGATTTGCTAAAGCTTGAATAGATGAAATGTTTCAGCATATTTCAATTCAAAACATCGTTGTTTCTTGTTCACATATTGAAATTTCTAGAATCTATTGACTAGACTTTATTCAATGTTGATACACTTCATAACATTACTTTTTTCTCTTTAAAAGTCATGTTTCTATGACTTGTAATGTAGTTCATAGCACTGACGTAGAGCTTGACGCTCGTCTTTCTATCAATCTTTCTATTGATCTTTCAGATCATCAAAATGTCTATTGTAGCAGACTCACTATGAGAAGAGAAGAACGATCATTGTAGCAGACTCACTATTTGACGTAGAAACACGAGATAGATCGATTCACTGATAAATAGAGCAATGTGAGTAAATAGATCATTGCATTGACAGCGTCTTTGTAGCAGACTCACTAGAAAAGAATCGACTAGCTCATTGAAGAGATTGATTCTGATTGTGTCATTGAAGCAGACTCACTAGTTGACACAGAAACACGAGATAGATCGATTCATTGATAGATAGAGCGATGTGAGTAGATAGATTATTGCATTGACAATGTCTTTGTAACAGACTCACTAGAAGAGAATCAACTAGCTCATTAAAGAGATCAATTCTGATCGTGTCATTGAAGCAAACTCACTAATTGACACAGAAACATGAAATAGATCGATTCATTAATAAATAGAACGATGTGAGTAGATAAATCATCGCATTGACAGCATCTTTGTAGCAGACTCACTAAATTGATCTGAATTTGAATTGAGTTGAATCGAATTTGATGACACAGATTATTTTGACTCGATTGATTCATGAGTTTTTTTGAAAGAAGAAAGAGTTTGTGATTTTCTAGCAATCAACGATCATATGTTTTCGTTGATTCTATTGATCGAATGAATCAATGCTACTGAATGAGCGATAAATTCTCTAGCAATTCAACAGTCTCATCGTTGATTTTATTGACTTTCTGATATTATTCTGTCTTTCGAAGTCGTTGATCATCAGATAAATAAATTTCTTTAAACTCGTTTCGTTGTTCGTCAAGTGTCTTGAATGAATATTGATATTCATATCGTAGAATTAACGAATTCTTAGTTTAATGTTGAGATCATGTCTAGAATTTAATCACACTGCAGCGAGATAGTGTGTAGCTGAATAAAATGTTTGATCAATAGAGATAGCTCTAACTAGAAAACTAAGAATACAGAAGAAAGAAGACAGTTTCGAGCTGTATCTATAGTAGAGCGAACAAAGAGACGAAGTAGTCGATTTGCTAAAGCTCGAATAGATGAAATGTTTCAGCATATTTCAATTCAAAACATCGCTGTTTCTTGTTCATATATTGAAATTTCAAGAGTCTATTGACTAAATTCTATTCAATGTTGACACGCTTCGTAACATGTTACAGCAAACATTATTGAATTCTAAGAATCAACATTTTGTATGATACAAAAGTGAGTTATGAAATGAGCAAGAAATAAAATATGATGCTGAGAAGTGAGAATGCAAAGATCTGATGAAAATACTGAAGAAGATTTGTTACTGACTATACAACATAAAGTTCATTATTGAAATAAATGTCAACATTCTGATGATGCAACTGAATCAATCTGCATCAAACTTATCAAAAGCATTGATGATATAATGACTTGCTTAAATTTGCTTATTTGATTTTAATGTTCATCACGTCTTTGATTGCAAGCATAGCACACTCAATAAACTCTTGCGCAGACTCAGAGAATTTTTAAACGATGAAGATGAAAATCACAAGAAAGACATAAATGATTTCATTAATGCTCAGTTAAATTTCATTCATCTTTGCTCAGTCAATATAGTTGTTGAAGAAGACATGTTAATATTGAAAGATTCATATTCAGAATACTTCAAGAAAATAACTCATTATTTAATTTTTTTATCGCGCTTGTTTAAAATATCAACAAAAGAATTTTGAAAGTTCAAACATGAAGCGTTGAAATTCATGATTCAAGATAAACATTTATTTAAAAGATTCAACAAGATTGCTTCTGTGCAAAGAATGATGAATCTTCAAGAAGAATGCAGTAATATTTTGCAGAAACTGCATGATGAAAGTGATCATCATGAAAGAAAGAAAACATATCAAAAGATAATCAACAGATATTGATAAAAGAAAATATGAAAGAATACATGTACATATGTAAAATTCTGTAAAGAATGTCAATTGCAAGCATCAAGATGAAAGAAGAAAACTCTGCATTTCATTTGAATCTTGAAAGTTTGAAAGAAGATTGAAATGAATTTCATTTACATGTTTTCAAGTGAAGAAAAATGTTATATTGTTTTGACAAGAAATGATTTTTTAAGATGAGTAAAAAAGAGAGTTCTGAAAGCAGCAACTTTGAAAATGATAATAAAATTTCTGTGAAAAGATATGATTTGCAGACACAACTGTTCAAGAAGATTTGACATGAATGAAGAATTGAAGAACAAAGAAATTGTAGAAACGCTGATCGAGAAATATAAAATAAAGCGAATGATGATGTCAACTTATCATTCACAGATGAATGATCTTGTAAAGAAAAATCATACAGCTGTTGTGAATGTCTTGATCAAGATGACAGTTGATGAAAGCATGAAATGAGTCAGAAGCTTTGTCAATGTGCTATGAGCAGATAAAATCATCATGAAAACTTTCATTGAAATTACTTCATATCATGTCTTGTATGACTGCAATGTCATTCTTTTTATAAAACTTAATGTTTCAATCTGATAAATTCTTTCATGAGACAATGTTTGCACAATTGATGAATTATTGACTCTTCATGCTCAACAACTTGAATACAAAGATGAGAATTTAAAGAAGATTGCATTACATTTGAGAAAAATGAAAGAAATCGACAAAGATGTATGAAATGATCACAGATACATTCATACTAGTTCAATTCTGAAGAATAATTTTGTACTGCTGCATGACATCAAATTGAACAACATGCATATGCTGAAATTGACATGAAAATGATTGAAATCTTTTCAAGTAGTGAAGATGAACATTGAAAAAGAATGATATAAAATTGCAGAGTTCAACGAAGCAATCTTGAAAGAAACGATTGCAGAAAATAAATTGAAGAAGTGTGTAAATTGAGCATCGAAAAGTGAGATCAGCAATGAACAGAAGAATAAAGATCAGAATTTATTAATGACAACGCTCATTGAGAAAATCATGTCAGAAATTGCAATCAATGTTTTGATCAAAAACTCAAATGCATTGCTGAATTTTATTCACTATTAATTGAAAGTCTCTATGAACTTGAAAAGAGCATTTGTCACTGAAACTTCTGTTGAATTGAAATAAGATTTTTCACACTCAAGAGTGCAGCTTCGATAGCACTGTCTTGTATAACATCACTCATATTAATTCTTTCTCTATTGAGTCATCAAGAAGCAAAGTTGATGCAAGAAGATCATGAATTGTTAAAAATATCATAAAGTCACTTTAAATTGCTTGAACATATGAAAAAAAGAATGAGAATGAAGATGCAAATATCTGCAATGTTAATATTGAATTACTTCAGTATTGAAAATTAAAAGTTTCAAAATGCTTTAGTCTTGAATGAACAAAGCGAAATTCTAATCAATTTGCAAAGTACACATTAAAGTTCACTGCATAATGATTAAAATTAAAGCTTAGAGCAAGAATCAAAATTGATCAATGATTGTATATCAGAAAATATATTAAGATCAAAGATCGAGAATATATCAAGATCGATTTAAACAACACATGATAAAATAACATGATGCTACATCAAGTCAATTTAACTCATATGATGCACAGCAGATAACATAAAGAAATAATCAATCAATCAGTTGAGAGATTTGTTACTAATATTGAATCATCAACATTCTCTTAGCTATGACAAGCACAAGTTGCAGAAGAATTACTTGCAAAACTGCAAACAATTTCTACTAGCGCTGAGTTCTTGAAAACTCAGCACATATTTTTTATCTTTCAACATAATTATCATCTTTGTTATTTGAACTCGCACTAGAATGTTTAAAAATCTCACGTATTTCATCATCTTTGTTATTTGAACTCACATTAAAATGATTAAACATTTTATGTAATTCTTCACTCAACATTTGTTTTCTCAGATATTAAAAGCTTATATTGAAGTTTTTGTCAACGAAAGTTTTTATGCATTTTCTCAGAAGAATCTCATTTGAATTCTTTAACTATTTTTACTTTCATCATTTCAATGACATTCACTAAAGCAAGCTTTGTAATAATGCTGCATTATCTGAAATACTTCATAAGTGATCAAAAAAAACTAGTTAATTACTTGAACTTTCTGCGCACAGAACAAGAATGACAGACAGCAATTTATCAATTTCAAAATCAGATTATGCAATTATACATCAATGTAAAAAATCTGATGTACAGTTTCATGAAATTTCTTGATAACAACTCACTTTATTTAAGAATGATTAATGAGAAAGAAGAATGAAAGATGATGAATATTGAGCATGAGAGAATTGAAAAAGAAAGAAGAAATATAGCTGAGACAAAAAGAATTTTGATGAACAGATGAGATTTGAAGTTATTGAATCTTTAAATCTTAAAGAAAAATTCTTCATTATATTCAATAAAAAGAGAAGCAATGAATAAAATGCATGTGATCATTGCAAGAATTCAAAATGAACATTTGATCAGAGCGATGATGAAACAAATAATATATCATAGAGCAATGCAGATAATTGTCAGCAAAGATTAAGTTTTGATCTTCTCATTCTCACAACTTACAGACTTCAACAAATTGATTGCAAATCAGATTGAAGTTATGTTAATAAACAAAAAGTTAAATCACATGAACTGAAGATGAGTAAAATCTGACTTGTTATATGAGCATATCAGCGACATGATCTTGAAAACAGATCATGTCAAGATTATTTTTAATTCATTAACAGTTTTGCAGTTCAATTTTAAAAAAAGATCAAGATTATCAATACTGTTGTTGCAATCAAGATGCTCATCAATAATGTTGAAGAATAAAGATTCATACTTCATGTTGATTGCAAATGATGTAGTAATGATCTCAAATCTTAATTCATTGATGTCAATGATGCAAAGTCTGACAATAAGATTTTGTCAATCATCAAGAATTATCACATCAATCTCTTTTGACATGATTGCTTTGTTCACGTCGTTAAATTCTTCAAGAACATCACATGTACATCTTTTTATGTTTTCTCATTTTCTTATCTTGATCACTTTGACATTCTTGAAGCTAGCAAAATATGATGAGCAAAGACTTACTTTCTCGCTAAATGTAATCATGAATAATGAAAAGATTCTTCTACAGTACAGCTTAGAAACAGAAATGAATGATATTGTGAATGTCTGCAAGAAAGTTATCATTGTGACAGCAATAAAAAGCGTACAATCAAAAGTTCAATGATCACATTATCAAATTATTGAAAATATCTGAGAAATGAAAGAGAGTAAAGCATGCTCTTGCATATGAATGTCTCATACATAAAAGTCAAGACTTGATTATCTTGATTTAATATTTTTGATCATGATAATGAAGTTGCTGAGAAAATATTGCTTCAAAACTAAAAGTGAAGAAACGTTTATATATCATTCACATCTTCAAAGATTGAAAAATAAACTCAAGCTATTGATGAATGAGCTGTCATTTGAAATACTTATTGATCATATAAATATCATATACGACTATAGATTTCAACTAGATTTCGTGAAAATCAATGTTACTTTCGCAGATTGATTTCGTCGAGACAGTCGTTTCTTTCGCTTCACTGACTCACTACAACTATTTCAACTACGATTGCATATGTCACAGAACTACAAAATTGATACATCTTTGATTCATAACATGTTCATAAAAAAGATCAAGTATCAGAAGTAAAAAAAAAATGATGTAATAATGTTATTAAATGTGTTTGATTAAATATTAAATGATAATATATAAGTCTTAATAAGAAAGAAATTAAACATGTACTTATAACATCAGAGAAATGACTTAAATTTTACAAATCACGACTGATTGAGAATGATTATGTACATCATGTTGCAACAACTAGTACGTCAGAATATAATGTACTATCTCATTACTGTGATTCTTTGATCAAATTACAAAATCAATCTTCTGACTTTTCATACTTCATGAAAATCACTTTCAAGAATGATTCAGAATTCATAAGACATGTGAATCTGAATATTAATAATTTAATGAGTGATAGAAAACAAAGTTGAATTCAGAGCACAGCAATGTTTGCAGATGAATCAATTAATAAAGATGATGAATTCATTCTTGATTTACATCTTTGCATGAAAAAATAATGAAAGAAAGCGATCAAGCGAAATCTAACAATGAATGAATATACTCATTGCATAGTACTTGAGATGTTCAATAAAAATGATTCGCGAAAATCAGATCTGAAATGAATCAAATCAGTCTTGCTTCGCAGACAGTGTTCATTTTTGAATGTCATATTTATCATATGACAATAAAGATAAATCTGATGAGCAACACATTGCAGTGTTCATTTATCACACAGCGATCTTTAAAAATGAAATCAACATGAAAATTGCAAAATGTGAAACTAAAAATAAAGTGATCATTGCATTACAAGATCAAAGACTCATCAACGTAATCTCTTCTGAACTAGAAAATAATAAACAAAAGAAAGTATTATCTCATCATTCTGTCATTGTAAGAATTTGAAAAATATGTTTAACTTCAAACGTGCTGATAGATCTTTGAAGCTGAAATTCAATGAAAATGTTGAAAGAAAAAAGTCTTTTGTTTGATTAAAATCTGAAGTAAGTAAAAGAGTTTGTTGAATTTCATTGAAAATCTGCATTGAATCAGATGAAAAGAACTCACGAAAGAATGAAAGAGACAAAGATTGCAATCTATGAGTCTAAATTCTATTTCTACTGCGTCAAGAATGATATTAAGTCAATGAAAGATGATGAATGAAAGCATTCAAGAATAATCGCTTGAATGTTAATGATAGATTGTATTCTTTCTGTTTTCTTGAACATTGATGAATAAATTGTTTTCTTGCTGTTTTCTTTCTGTTTTCTTCTTGATTCTTTCTGTAATGATCAAGAAATGATCATTAATTAGATGAGAAATGAATGTCGTGAAACTGTTTGCATCATTCTCATGAAATAATTAATAAGAGAGAAGAGATTGAAGTCTGAGTCAATGATAAAAGAGTTGAAGAGTGTTTTTCAAGTATACATATAAATGTCATTGTGACTTGTAGATAAAGACAAAGATATACACGTTTTACAATATCTTTCTACTAGCATGATCATTGCACATGTTCATTGTTTGCTTTCTCTGTTGCTTTGATATGACTTTTTATATTGCATCTGTACTGTATTTCTTGACAATGTCGTCAAAGCATCAGATAATTATATATTCAATGTTGAAAAGTGATGCAGAAAATACAAGTTTAAATGCATTTAAAAACAATTTAGTTCTGATTAAATCAAGATTCAAGTCAAATAAAAATTGAATTGAAAGTTAATTCTATTCATGTTCTTGTTTACTTTTTACAATCTTTATTTCTTCACACGCTCTTTACTCTCAAGACTTCATTGAATTTATGATATAATTTAGTTATCATTTTACATATTAATGTAAAATATATCAAAAGACTATCTTGCAGCTATGCACATGATCAAACAAAAGAATCATGAATGCAAGATAAGCATGATCATTATTTATTATACTTATTTCAAGTATCATCAACTTATTTCTGTGCTAAAATGATTCAAGCTCAATTAAAGAATCAATATCAAACAACTTTGAATCTGTTCATGCTTCAATGAAATGTAAAAAGAAGTTGAAATCTGACTTGAAAGAAAAGAACAGTTAAAAATTGTTGTCAATGAAAATACAATCATTGATGTATATAAAATTCACGTTGAATTTCATTATTGATGACAAGCAATCTACATCTACACTATTGTTCAATGAGAATGATCATAGAAAAAATATAACACGTACTTCAAATGCATCAAGCATGCTATCAAACTCTAAATATGATTCATTTCATGTTTTCATTGATTTCAAGATCAAGTCATACAGCATGAAGTTTATGAATTCTTCATTTTATGATCAACAGCGAAGAAAAAATGATCATCACAACTCATCATATATCTAAAGTGAAAGTATTCAACGCGAGATAAAGATTTCAACAGTTGTGCATGAAAACATCATGTAACAGATGATTTCATATTTGCAAACTATGATTATGATTGAATATGCAAGCGAAGACTGCAAATCATGAGTTGACTCTCAGCAAAAAATCAATCTTTCAACTCTCATAAAAAGCATATGATCAAGAATGATTAATTGCATAATTTGAATCATCAATTGAAGAAATGATGATGTAAAGATAAAATTAACATCTCATGAAGTGAAAAGAGTAAAACAATCATGATTGAATGATGCTCATTCAGACTAACACAGTTCAGATGTATGATGTCATAAACAACTATTAATTTCATATGATGTGTAAGATTTGCATCTTGATTCTCAATTATTACAATTTTATCAACAGCACAGCTTTAATGAATTTAATTCATGCTTTATTGAAGAACAACATCTTTTTAAGCGTTAATCATCACGAAGTAAAATAATCTTCTTGAAATACTTTCACATTGACATCAAGAAGATTAACTTATCAAGAATGTTCAAAGACTTCATTTTAATAAAAGCATTGACATCTTTCATGCACAATGATCATCACGAGAGCTTTGACATCACAAGTTTAACACAGCACATGTTCAATTCTATCATGTTTCTGATGATCATTTTTGTGACAATTATGATTTGACATAGTATAAAGAAATACAGATAGAATGCGCAAGTTGAAAATCATTCTCAGAAACAAAAAGTCGAAAATATGTTTCATTCTGCTCAGATCAAGAGACATATACATTGACAGAATGATCACAGATGATTACACATTTATCACAAGACAGTGATTTATTCAGTTTATTTTAAGACAAGAAACTATGTGATGATGATTGCAAAAGAAGTTGATGAAACAAAGTTAAATGAAACTTGATTTGAATGTGAAAAATGAACTCGTATACTTTTCTTTTGCGCACTCGCTGTCTGATGTAGAAGACATTGATGATGACTTAAACTGTCAATGAAGTGAACTCAGAAAAAGAAAGAAGAAGAGTTCTGTAGAGAACAGTTTGAATCATAAGACTATTTCAAAATTCTTCATAAAGAGTAAAGTATGTTTTTTCTTGCTCTGTCACGACTTTGATCTAACAAAGATGATAGAAGAATGATGATATGAACAGTGAGAAACTCAAAACAAGAATGAGTCGTAACTCATCATAATTAATTTCAATTCTGCACATGAGAAAGTCAAACGCAGTTCAAAATTAAGCTCATTATTATATTATTTTAGAATGATGACGTTGAGAAAGTTGATGCATGCATAAATGTTTCATATCAAGTATTGATTGTCAAATCACACTTGTCTCAATATTTTAATCAAATCTAGATCGAATTTCAATTAATTGAAACATAATGCATAGAAAGAAAACATGCAAAAGTATTCTGTAAGTGATTTCAAGAGAGTGAAATGACTTGCATCTGCATCAGAACTGATTCATCTAATGACTTTTGTTTTGCTAACTATCATATTGTATATAACGTGTACATGATGTCAGAAACTAGACTAGAAATATTATTAATATAAAAAAATGATATTATTATTACTTGACAAAATCTAAATACAAGACATACATCAAATAATGTATAAGATGAAAAACAAAGAATGAAAGAAAAGAATGAGAATCAGACTTTTATTATACATGAATCAGACAAAATCAAGACTAAACAATAGTTTTAAGACTTAAGATTGTTGTGATTAAATTCAGATAATAATGATTAATGTTGAGAAGTGCAATGACAGACTTGTTTCTAGCAGCTTATTGCAATAGCTCTGAATTCAGTCTGAATTCAGTCAGACTTGTTTCTAGCAGCTCTCTCTAAACTAGCGTCAGAGATAAAGTCGCGCGTCGCGACTTTGTCATGCGTGACAGTATATAAATAGAGCAGTCTGTGACTTCTCTTCACAATCTAGATAGATTTCATCATATGTGATACTGTTCGTTCTATTCTTTCAATAGATTATGAGCTCGATTAGCAAGAAGCTTTCAACGTAATTAGATCGAAACACTCTAAGCATTTGATGCTCGACAACTCGATACGAAATCTATTCAAACGAGCAATCAGCGATCACTTACTACGCGTCTCACGAGAAGACAAATAAGTACACTGACTTAGAGAAGTTCAGTGAAATCCGATAGCTTACTACGCATCTCACGAGAAGGTAAATAAGCACTCACATCAAGTCGACAGTCTACTACGAGTTCTCAAGAGAGCGAACAAATAGACACACTCGATCGCGTCGAAGAACGCATAAACTTTCATCATCACTGACGAGATTAAATTCTTTTCACTTCACTCGTCAATTTATCTAATATCTTTATTTTTTTTTTCTTCGATTCTAACAACAAGCTGAGTCTACATCGCACGTCATGAACTTCGACGACTTCTTCGTCAAACGACGACCTGTTCTCATTCTCACTCGCGAGAACTGCGATCAATGATTTTCTCTCATGAAGAGATGACTCATTGAGAAAGACTTGTGATTCGTTATTGAAGACAAGTCTGA
>JAABUR0100000808.1_pt1 | contig 48727 bp, 48 predicted proteins | sample 5560091 | NCBI WGS metagenome assembly JAABUR01 (sample SAMN10711879, study PRJNA513375) | rock metagenome | isolation source: Antarctica rocks | place: Antarctica: Victoria Land, University Valley sud | reverse complement strand
GACGAGCAGCTCGTCGACGTTCACGCCGCATGCCCGGGCGTATGCCGGATCGAGCGCGTGCTCGACGTCGATGAAGGCGGCCACGCCGCCCTTCTTCTGGGCCTCCGCGATGACGTGCTGGCAGACCGTCGTCTTGCCCGACGATTCCGGCCCGAAGATCTCCGTGATCCGGCCGCGCGGGATGCCGCCCACGCCGAGCGCCAGGTCGAGCGCGATCGAGCCGGTCGGGATGAAGTCGACGGCCTGCCGCTCGCGGGAGCCGAGCTTCATGATCGACCCCGTCCCGAACTGCTTCTCGATCCCGAGGATCGCCGCTGCGACCGCCTTGGCTCGCTCCGCGCTGGCCCGCTCACCGGCCTTGTCGCTGGTGGCCCGGTCGCCGCTGGCCCGCTCACCGGCCCTGTCGCTGGTGGCGCGCTCGCCGTTGCGCTCAGTCGTCATCGCCATCCGTTCGTCACGCTCCAGTCGTTCCATCGGCCATTCGACGGAGCGGACGTTCCCGGCGTCCGACCGCGGCTCAGCTCTCTTCCGGCTCCTTGTCGACGCGCCGGGGCTTGCGCTCCTTCCGAATCAGCTCCACGTTCTGGGGCGGCTCCGACAGGGGCTGCAGGCTCGGCCCGGCCGACTTGTCCTTGGGCTTCTTCTTCTGTTCGCGGCTCGGTCGGTCTCGAGAGCCCATCCGGCGATCCTCCGCGTGGCGACGAGGCTAGCGATCGGTGCTTCACGCCGACTTCTCGGCGACTTCACGGCCGCTCAACCGACCGGCGCGCTGGCGCAATTCTAGGAGGTCCACGCCAAACGTTCCCGCCTGCAGCGCTGACCGGATCCGGGCCATGAAGTCCAGCGTGTAGGTCAGGTTGTGACAGGTCGCGAGTCGGTAGGCGAGCAGCTCGCCCGCCCGGAAGAGATGAGCCAGGTAGGCCCGCGAGAAGCGCCGGCAGAGCGGGCACGGGCAGTCGGCCTGGACGGGCTCGGGATCGTCGAGGAAGCGGGCGTTGCGCAGGTTCAGCTTGCCGCCCGGCACCCACAGGCTGGCATTCCTCGCCACGCGCGCGGGCAGGACGGAGTCGAACAGGTCCACGCCGCGATGGACCGCCTCGAGCAGGTCCGACGGCGAGCCGAGGCCCATCAGGTAGCGCGGCCGCGGATCTCCCGCGAGGAGCGGCACGACGAGGTCGAGGGTCGCATTCCGCTGCTCTGCCGTCTCGTCGCCGGCGAGCCCGCCGATGTTCAGCCCATCGAACGGCAGCCCAGCGATGAACCGCGTCGACGCGGTTCGCAGATCCGGATCGAGGCCGCCCTGGATGACCCCGAACAGCGCCTGGTCGTCCCGAGCGTGCGCGGCGAGCGACCGCTCCGCCCAGCGGTGCGTGCGCGCTGTGGCGTCGGCGACGACCGGCAGCGGCGAGAGCGGCGTGACGGGCTGGTCGAAGGCGACGGCGACGTCCGCGCCGAGCGCCTCCTGGACGGCCATGGCGTGCTCCGGCGTGAACCGGTGGACCGATCCGTCGAGGTGACTCCTGAACGTCACGCCGTCATCGTCGACCACCCGCAGGTCGCCGAGCGACACGACCTGGAACCCGCCCGAGTCGGTCAGGATCGGCCGGTCCCAGGCCATGAACCGGTGCAGGCCGCCGAGCCGCCGGATGCGCTCGTGTCCGGGCCGCAGGTAGAGGTGATACGTGTTGGCGAGGACGATCGTCGCGCCGGCCGCCGCGATCTCGTCCGGGTCGAGGGCCTTGACGGTGGCATTCGTGCCGACGGGCATGAACTGCGGCGTCTCGACCACGCCATGCGGCAGGTGGAGCTTCCCGACCCGACCCCGCGTCGAGCCGTCCGTGGGCGGCGGGACGAGGACGTCGTAGCTGGCGACGCGCCCGCGGAAAGAGGACGCCGACGCGACGGGCGTCATCGACGGTTGACGACGTTGAGCACGATCGTCAGGACGAGGCTGACCAGAAGCATCGTGCCGAGCGGGATGAAGACGCGCACGTTCTCGCCCTCGATCCGGACGTCACCCGGCAGCCGGCCGAGGAACGGGATGTTCGGCGAGAGAACGAGGACGACACCGACGATGGCGAGGACGATGCCGCCGACGATGAGCAGCCGCCCGAGGTCCAGTCCATCCACCTAGCCCGACCCTGCGGGCGGGTCCGCCCACAGGGCGACCATCTCCGGCTCGGCGCGGCGTGGTGGCGGAACCTCGAAGCCGAGCCGCGAGAGGTGCTGGCGCGCGGCCTCGGTGGCGATCCGGCCCTGCGGCGTCCGATCGATGAACCCGAGCCGGAGCAGGAATGGCTCGTACACGTCCTCGATCGTCTCGACCTCCTCGGACAGCACGGCGGCCAGCGCCTGGACCCCCACCGGCCCCGACCCGAACTTCTGGACGATCGCGGCCAGGAGCTTGCGGTCCGTCGAGTCGAGCCCCTCGTCATCGATCTCCATCGCGCGCATCGCGTCGGTCGCCGTCCGCTCGTCCACCCGGCCGTCGCCATGAACCTGGGCGTGGTCGCGGACCCGCTTCAGCAGCCGGTTCACGATCCGGGGCGTGCCGCGGCCGCGCCGGGCGATGGCTCGCGCCGCCTCGGGCTGAACCTCGACGCCGAGGATCCTCGCCGACCGGTTGACGATCGCCACCAGCTCGTCCTCGCCGTAGAAGTCGAGGCGATACGTGGCGCCGAAGCGGTCGCGCAGCGGCGAGGAGATCCTGCCCGCTCGGGTCGTTGCGCCGACCACGGTGAACGGCTTGAGGCTGAGCCGAAGGCTGCGCGCGCTGGGGCCCTTGCCGATCATCACGTCGAGCGCGTAGTCCTCCATGGCCGGGTAGAGAATCTCCTCGACCGCCCGGTTGAGACGGTGGATCTCGTCGATGAACAGAACGTCGCGCTCGTCGAGCGCGGTGAGGATCGCAGCGAGATCGCCCGCCCGCTCCACGGCCGGCCCGCTCGTGTACCGGATGTTCACCCCTAGCTCGCGGGCGACGATCGTGGCGAGCGTGGTCTTGCCGAGACCCGGCGGGCCGTAGAGGAGGACGTGGTCCGCCGCTTCTCCCCTCCCCCGGGCCGCCTGGAGCAGGACGGAGAGGTTGGCCTTGACCTCGCGCTGCCCGATGTACTCGTCGAGCGTCCGCGGCCGCAGGGTGCCCTCGATCGCCACGTCCGCGTCATCGATGAGGTCCCCTTCGAGGAGCCGGGACACGTCGTCGGTCATCGTCGGGAATCTACCATGCTCAAGTCGATATCGTACGGATGTTCGAACCGGCGGCGATGCTCGCCAGCACGACCCTGCGCCGTCTACCAATCCCCGTGGTAGCGGGCGCGCCGCGCGTCGCGGTCGAGTCGGCGGTCGTGCACGAGACGTGCGGTCGGGGCGCGCGATCTGCGCCTGCGATCGCCGTGGTTGGTAGGTGGCGCCGACTCGGAGCCCGCGACCACCCGGATTGGCAAATGGCGCATTCGGCCTTCGTTGGGGTGCCGCTGGCGACCCCTCGCCGATAGATCCTGTCTAACGGTCACGGCGTGCGGGTTGGGACGAGCAGTCGGGTCGCCCGTCCGGGCGTCCGTGCACGGGGATCCTGTCGAACGTCACCAGACGCAGGTGCTGGCATTTTTGCGAGGCGAAGTGGCAGCCTTGGCGTCGCGTGGTGGCGATCTGGCAGGATCGCCCCGCTGCCGCCCCGCCGCGGCCCGCTGCCGCCCCGCCGCGGCCCGCTGCCGCCCCGCGCTGCCGGCGTCCGCGGCCGCCGCACCGCCCTGCGGCGCCCTACTCCCGCAGCAGGCTCCGCAGCGCGGCCTTGACCCGATCCTCCAGCGACGACCCGATCCCGACGTCGCTCAGCGCCGTCCGCGACGCCTCCCGCGCCTCGGCGAGCGAGTAGCCCAGCGCCTGGAGCGCCGCCACGATCTCCCCCTCGCCGGTCCCCGCCCCGCCACTCCCGGCCGCGGCCGTCGACGCGGCCACGCCGGCCGCCGCGACCTTCTCCTTGAGCTCGAAGATCACCCGCTCGGCGAGCTTCCGGCCGATCCCCGGGATCGAGACGAGGACCGCCTGGTCCTGCTGCATGATCGCGAGCTGGAGATCGGGCGTCGGGCGCGAGCCGACGATCGCGAGCGCCACCTTGGGGCCCACCCCGGTCACCGTCAGCAGGAGGTTGAAAAAGCCCAGCTCCTCCGACGTCCGGAACCCGAACAGCGCCTGCTGGTCCTCGCGAACGAGATGGAACGTGTGCAGCTTGAGCGTCGAGCCGGGGACGGCGGCAGCGATCACGGAGGGCGCCGCGAACACGCGGTACCCGATCCCGCCGACCTCGATCACGAGCGACTCGAACGCGACCGCCCCGACCCGGCCCTCGACCGAGGCGATCACGACCGCCCGGCCGCCCTCTCGCGCGCCACCGCTTCCCGCACCGCCCGGTCGTACGCGGTCTCGCCGCGGACCATCGGTGCCGCCGCGGCACGGTCGAGCACCGCCGCGCCGAGCTGCTCGCCGGCGCGCTCCCGGTTGGCGACGCAGATCGCGACCGCCAGCGCGTCGGCGGCATCGTCCGGCGTCGGCAGCTCGGTCATCCCGAGGACCACCTTGACCATCCGCTGGACCTGTTCCTTGTCGGCCGCGCCGTAGCCGGTAACCGCGACCTTGACCTCGTTCGGGGTCGCCTCGCGGACGACGGCGCCGGCCTCCGCGCAGGCCAGCAACACGACCCCGCGCGCCTGCCCCACGCCAAACGCCGTTTGCGCGTTGCGCGAGAAGAACAGTCGCTCCACCCCGACCAGCGCCGGCCGGTGGAGCACGATCAGGTCGGCGACGAGACGGTGGATCCGGAGCAGGCGCTCCGGCAGGCCCTCGTCCGGCGAGGTCACGAGGCAGCCGTGGTCGACGGCCCGGAGGTCAGCGCCCGTCCGTTCGACGAGCCCGTAGCCGAGTGCGGCGGTCCCCGGGTCGATCCCGAGGACGATCACCCCGCGATCTCGGCGAAGACGTCCTCTGGGATGTCGAAGTTGGCAGTGACCCGGGACACGTCGTCGAGCTCCTCGAGCAGCTCCACCAGCCGCACCGCCTGCCGCGTGCGCCCCGAGTCCAGCTCGACCGTCTGCCTGGCGACCATCGTCGACTCGGCCGAGTCGACGGTGATCCCGCCATCCTCGAGCGCCTTGCGCACCGCCTCGAGCTGCCCCGGCTCGGTCAAAATCTCGATCGCCTCGTCGTCCTCGGTGTGGACGTCGTCTGCGCCGGCGTCGATCGCCGCCAGGGCCACCTCGTCCGGGTCCACCCCGTTGCGCGTGACCGTGATCAGCCCCCGTGGCTCGAACTGCCAGGCGACCGCGCCGGAGCCGGCCAGCTGGCCGCCGGTCTTGGTGAAGATCGAGCGGACCTCCGCTGCCGTCCGGTTCCGGTTGTCCGTCTGCGTCTCAACCAGGACGGCCACGCCACCCGGCCCGTACCCCTCGTAGACGATCTCCTCGTACTGGACCGCGTCCCCCCCGCCGGTCGCCTTGTCGATCGTCCGCTTGATGTTGTCGGCCGGCATGTTGACCGAGCGGGCCTTCTCGATCGCCAGCCGAAGTCGGTAGTTGGCGTCAGGGTCACCGCCGCCCTGCCGCGCGGCCACGCTGATCTCGCGCGCGACCTTGGTGAAGAGCGCCCCACGCTTGGCGTCGTTGGCGCCCTTCTGGCGCTTGATCGTGGACCACTTCGAATGACCTGACATCGGGCGCGAGTATACCGGCTAAGATGGCCGGACCGCGGGATCGGAGCCCGGCTCCACCCGTCCCGACGACCGTCTCCGGCGCCCGCCGCCCGAGTCCGCGTGGCGCCGTCCAGAGCCCGGGAGGACGCCCAGTCGATGACGATGAAGTCGGTCGATCTGCCCCATCTCCGCAGCGTGGTCCTGGCCGGCCACGCTGGTGCCGGCAAGACCACCCTCGCCGAGCAGCTCCTGTACCGAGGCGGGGCGATCTCGCGGCTTGGGCGGGTCGAGGACGGCACCGCGCACCTCGACTTCGAGCCGGAGGAGCAGAAGCGGACGCAGTCGCTCAGCCTGGCCGTCGCGACATTCGAGCGCGATGGCTACCGGATCACCCTCATCGATACCCCCGGCTACCCGGACTTCGTGGCCGAGATGGTCGAGGGCTTCCACGCCGCCGACGCCGCGCTGTTCGTGATGGACGCGTCGAGCGGGGTGGAGGCCGGGCTCGAGAAGGCGGTCGCGCTCGGTCGCTCGACGAGGACGGCCGCCTGCTTCGTGATCAACCGCTGCGACCGCGAGAATGCCGATCCCACGGCCGCCCTCGACGCGCTGCGCGCGGAGTTCGGCAACAAGATCGCGCCGCTGCACCTGGCCATCGGCAAGGGCGAGCAGTTCAGCGGCTACGTCGACCTGGTGCACCGCAAGGCATGGCGGTTCGACGACGGCAAGGAGACCGAGATCCCCGTGCCGGCCGAGCTCGAGGCCGAGGTCGCGACCCGACGCGACCAGCTGCTCGAGGCGGCGGCCGAGGCGGACGACGACGTCCTGACCAAGTACCTCGAGGGCGAGGAGATCTCCGACCAGGAGCTCGACGCCTGCCTCCACAAGGGCGTCCGCGAGTCCGTGCTCGCGCCCGTCCTCGTAGCCTCCGCCTCGAAGGGGATCGGGCTGACCGGGCTGCTCGACGCGCTCGTCCGCTACCTGCCCTCGCCGGACGAGGAGGGCCCGTACACCGCCATCGAGAAGAACGGCACGGAGGTCGAGCTGCCGGCGGACCCGGCCGGTCCGCTGCTCGTCCGGGTGTTCAAGACGGCGGCCGATCCGTACGTCGGGCGGCTGACCTACGTCCGCGTCCTGTCCGGGACGCTCCGCTCCCAGGGCCACGTCTGGAACACGACCCGGGGCGAAGACGAGCGGATCGGCCAGCTGCTCCTCCTCCACGGCAAGGAGCAGGAGGCGATCGGCGAGCTGGAGGCGGGCGAGATCGGCGCGGTCGCGAAGCTCGGCGTCACCGAGACGGGCGACACGCTGGCCACCCGCGAGCGGCCGCTGACGCTGCCGCCGATCGCCTTCCCCGAGGCGTCGCTGATGCTGGCGATCGAGCCCCAGACCAAGAGCGATCTCGACAAGATGGGGCCGGCCCTCCAGCGGATGCTCGAGGAGGAGCCCACCGCCCGGGTCGAGCGCACCGAGACCGGCGAGCAGGTGCTGGTGACGATGGGCGAGGCCCACACGGCGGTGATCATCGAGCGGCTGAAGCGCAAGTTCGGGGCCGCGATCGCAACCCATGTCCCGAAGGTGCCATACCGCGAGACGATTCGGGGCAACACGAAGGTGCACGGCCGGTACAAGAAGCAGACCGGCGGCCACGGGATGTTCGGCGACGTGTGGCTGGAGCTCGAGCCGAACCCGGGCGGCGGCGTCGAGTTCGCCGAGAAGGTGGTCGGCGGCTCCGTCCCCAGGCAGTTCTTCCCCGGCGTCGAGAAGGGCATCCGCGAGACGGCGGCCGACGGCGTCGTGGCCGGCTACCCGCTCAGCGACTTCAAGGCGACGCTGTACGACGGCTCCTTTCACAACGTCGACTCTAACGAGCTGTCGTTCAAGATCGCCGCCTCCATGGCGCTCAAGGACGGCATCCAGCAGGCGAAGCCAGCTCTCCTCGAGCCGATCATGTCGGTCGAGATCCGGGTCCCCGATGCCTCCCTTGGCGAGGTCAACCGCGACCTCATCGGCCGGCGCGGCCGGGTGCTCGGGATGGACAGTCGCGACGGGACCCAGGTCATCACGGCCCACGTCCCGCAGGCCGAGCTCTTCACGTACGCCATCGACCTGCGATCGCTGACCGGGGGGCGCGGGACGTTCTCCGCAGCCCTGGACCACTACGAGGAGGTGCCCGCCCACCTCGCTGAGAGGGTGATCGCGGAGCACCGCAAGGAAGGCGAGCCGGCGGGGCACTGAAGGGCTCGCCGGACGTCCGGAGCGGCTGACATCGCGCCCCTGCCGCCCGTGCCGGTCAGCGGTGCGGTGGGCGTGTGGCTCGTGCCGCAGGAGCCCGCGCGGTTTGGTGCCCGACTCGGTCCCGTCCACGGTCGCCGCAGTTTGCGTCACCTACGCGCGGGGTGCGTCATAACGACGGCCTGCGGTTGGAAACGAAGGCTTGGAGACGATGTGTGAGCCGGGAGAGGCTAACTCGACCGCCAACCGCCTTGGCGCTGCTCGAGTCGACGTTCTACCACGCGTGGGACGCGTAGATGATGCAATGGCTGCAGGGGCGACCGCCTGGTCAGCGCGCCACCGCCGACAGCGCGTCGGCCAGGCTGAACCGGCCCTCGAGGAGGGCGCGGCCGACGATCGCTCCGGCGCAGCCCAGGTCCCGGACAGCGAGCAGGTCCTCGAGCGACCCGATGCCAGCCGACGCGATCACCGCGCCACGCCGGAGGGCGACGACGCGTCCGAGCAGCGCCAGGTCCGGGCCACCCAACAAGCCGTCACGGTCGACGGCCGTGACCTCGAAGATGCGCGCGCCCGCGTCGGCGAGGCGCTCGATGGCCGTCTCCACCGGAACAGCGATCGCATCCGCCCCCCAGGCGTCGCCGAGGGCATAGCCGTCGCGGACGTCGATCGCGATCGCGACGCGGTCCGGACCAAGGCGTTGGACCAGCTGGGTTGCGAACGCCGTGCTGCGGAGGGCGGCCGTCCCGACGACCACGCGCGCGACGCCCGCGGTCAGCGCGGCGTCCACCGACCCCGGCGAGCGGAGGCCGCCGGCCGCTTCGCATCGAGCCCGTCCGGCGGTGGCCCTCACGATCGCGCCGATGACCGAGAGCTGTGCCGGCTTCCCCGCCCGAGCACCGTCGAGATCCACGACGTGCAGCCACTTGGCGCCGTCGTCCACGAACGCTCGCGCCGTGGCCACGGGGTCGTCGCCGTACGACGTTTCGCGGTCGAAATCGCCCTGGACGAGTCGAACGACCCGGCCGTCCCGCAGGTCAATGGCCGGCAGCAGATCGAAACTTGCCGTGCCAGTGGCATCGTGGTAGCGTTGTAGCACGCTAATACATTACCATGATCGAAGCGAGTGGCATGGAAGGACCGGGCGGACCGAGATGACCGACGAGACGTGGCGAACGGAGCACGTGAACCAGCTTCTCGACGCATTCCTCCGGCTCGAGCACCGCGACGACGCCGCGGCGTTCCTGCGCGACCTGTGCACGCTCGGTGAGCTCCGCGACATGTCGCAGCGCTGGGCAGTGGTCCGCCTCCTCGAGGCCGGCCTCCACTACGGGGACATCAGCCGTCGGACCGGGGCGAGCACGGCGACGATCACCCGGATCGCGTCGTGGCTCCACCACGGCGAGGGTGGCTACCGCCGCATGCTCGACCGGCTCCGCGCGGCCGGCGAGCTCCCCTACCCCGCTGGCGTCGAGCGATGAACGCCCGACTCCGACTGGCGGTGCCGAACAAGGGCCGCCTCGTCGAGCCGACGGTCAAGCTCCTGCGGGACGCGGGGCTGGTCTTCGAGGAGCACGACCGCGCGCTCGTTGCGCGCGTCCAGAACCTCGACCTGGATATCCTCTTCGTCCGCACCAACGACGTCATCGAGTTCGTCGGTGACGGCGTCGCGGACCTCGGCGTCACCGGCGTCGACCTGTTGGCCGAAACCGGCGCCGAGCTGCCGCGGATCCGTGAGCTGGGCTACGGGCGCTGCCGCCTCACCGCCGCCGCGCCCAACGACAGCGACATCCGCTCGATGAGCGACCTGGCCGGCCTCCGGGTCGCGACGGCCCACCCGAACGCCACCCGCCGGTTCTTCGCGGAGCAGCGGCTCGACGTCGACGTGATCCCGATCTCGGGCGCCGTGGAGGTCGCCCCCAGGCTCGGCCTCGCCGAGGCGATCGTCGATCTCGTCTCGACCGGCTCCACGCTCGTGATGAACGGGCTGCGCCCGATCGGCGACGTGCTCGTGTCGGAGGCGGTCCTGATCGCGAACCCCACGGCGCACCGCCAGCGCGCCGCGGAGGTCGAGGCGATCGACACGATGCTGTCGTCGGTCATCGCCGCGCGCGACCGCAAGTACCTGATGATGAACGCGCCGGCCGCCACGCTGCCGGAGCTCGAGCGGCTGCTGCCGGCCCTCGAGTCGCCGACGGTCATCCCGCTCGCCCACGAGGGGATGATCGCGATCCACTCGGTCGTCGGCGCCGACGAAGTGTGGGCCCTGCTGCCCCGGCTGAAGGCCGCCGGCGCGTCCGGCATCCTCGTCCTGCCGATCGAGAAGATCGTCCCGTGACCGCTGCCGAGCCCACGACCATGCCTGCCCCTCCGGTGCTCCGGCTCCGGCGCCTCGATCTCGCGGCTGCCGCGGAGCCGGAGACCGCCGCCGCGCTGGCGGCGATGACGCGTCGCGGGGCGGTGCCTGACCCTGCGGTTCGGGAGGCCGTTCGCCACATCCTCGATGACGTCCGGCGCGATCCTTCGGCGGCTGCCCGGGCGGCGAATGCCCGCTTCGGGGGCGGTGCCGCTGACGGCCGGCTGGTGCTCGGGCGGGCGGAGCTCGCCGAAGCCGCCAGAGCGCTCGAGCCCCGCGTCCGCGTAGCGCTGGAGCAGGCGATCGAACACGTCACGCGGTTCGCTCGAGACCAGCGTCCCGAGACGACCCGAACGCAGGTGGCAGACGGGATCGAGATCGAGCGGCGCTGGGAGCCACTCGACAGCGTCGGCGCGTACGTTCCCGGCGGCTCGGCACCGTATCCCTCGTCGCTGGTGATGACCGTCGCGCCGGCCCGGGTTGCGGGCGTCGGCCGGATCGTCGTCGCCTCGCCGGCGGGCCGCGACGGCGCCCCGAACGCCGTCGTGCTCGGCGCGGCCGGGCTGCTGGGGGTGGACGCATTCGTCGTGGCCGGCGGCGCCCAGGCGATCGGGGCGCTCGCGTTCGGACTGCCGGACGACAAACTCGAGCCGGTCGACCGGATCGTCGGGCCGGGCAATGCCTGGGTGACGGCCGCCAAGCTGGAGCTCGCCGCAGAGGTCGGGATCGACCTGCCCGCCGGCCCATCGGAGGGCATGGTCCTCGCCGACGCCGCCGCCGACCCGGTGACGGTCGCCGCCGACCTGATCACCCAGGCGGAGCACGGGCCGGACTCGCCGGCGATCCTCGTCACGACGGACACCGCGCTGGCCGACGCCGTCGAGACAGCGGTGGGCCGGCGGCTGGCCACCGCGGTTCGATCCTCGATCCTCGAGCGGGCGCTCATGGCCCACGGCGCGATCGTGCTGGCGCCGAACCTCGACGCCGCGATCGACTTCGTCAACCGGTATGCGCCCGAGCATCTTTCGGTCGACGTCGAGCCGCTCGAGGCGACCGTCGCCCGGCTGCGGCATGCCGGATCTCTCTTCGTCGGCCGCTGGGCCCCGGAGTCCGCCGGCGACTACGCGACCGGCGCGAACCACGTCCTGCCAACGGGCGGTCTCGCCCGCGCCTGCGGCCCGCTCGAGGTGGGCACGTTCGGCCACTACGTCCAGGTCCAACGGGTGACCCGCGACGGGCTGGCCGGGATCCGCGAGACGATCCGCACCCTCGCGACCGCGGAGGGCCTGCTCGCCCACCGGGACGCCGTCGAGGCTCGCTTCGCCGACCCGACACCGCCGGCCACGGAGCAGCGGGCAAGCAGCGAGCCTGATCGATGAGCCCGACGCCCGTCACGCTCGCCTCGCCGATCGCCCCTGCCTCGTACAGCTGGGAGGCCACGAACGAGGAGGTCGCCGCCCGCTATGGCATGGCGGTCGAGCAGGTCGTCCGGTTCGACCTCAACACGTCCCCCACGCCGCCGCCGCTCGCCGCGCGGGTGCTCGCCGCCGGCCAGTTCGAGACGCCGCTGTCGGACTACCCACCATCCGACTACCGCCGGCTCGTCGACGCGGCGGCCGCGCGCTATGGCGTCGACCGCGAGGAGCTGCTCGTCGGCGCGGGCGCGGACGAGGTCCTCGACCTGGCCGGCAAGGCCTTCCTGTCGGTCGCATCGGTCGCCGTTGTCCCAACGCCGACCTATGCGATGTATCGCGTGATCACCGAGCAGCGTGGCGCCACGGTCGTGGCCGTGCCGCGCCTCGGCGCCGTGGACGGCTGGGCGCTGGACCTTCCGGCAACGCGCCGGGCGGCCCGCGACGCCGCCCTCGTCTGGCTGTGCAGCCCGAATAACCCGACCGCCCTGGCCGAGCCCGCCGGCGCGATCGAGACGCTGCTCGACGACCTCGCCGCCGATGCCCGCATCGACCGGCGCCGCCCGCCGGCCGTCGTCCTCGACGAGGCGTATGCGGAGTTCGTCGGACGCTCCCTCGTCGGCCTCCGGCATCGGCATCCGCGGCTCGTCGTCGTGCGCACCGCCAGCAAGGCCTACGCGCTGGCCGGCCTCCGTGTCGGCTTTGCCATCGCCCGGCCGGAGACGATTGCCGAGATTGCGCCGTACCGCCCGCCGGGCTCGGTGGCCACGACGTCCGTCACGGTGGTCACCGAGGCGCTGTCCGATCCCGACGTCCTCGAGGCCAACCTGGAGCGCGTGGAACGTGAGCGCGACCGGCTCGCGCGCGGCCTTCGCGATGCGGGCTGGGCCGTCGGCCCATCGGTCACCAACTTCCTCCTGGCTGACCTCGGGACGCCGGCGCGAGCCGCGATCACCGCCGAGGGACTGCTGCGCCGCGGCCTCGTTCCGCGCACCTTCCCGGCCGGGCACCCTCTTGCCGCCTGGCTGCGCGTCACCGTGCGCGACACCGGCGACAACGACCGGCTGATCGCGGCGGCTCGCGACATCGCCGAGGAATCCGCGCCGTGACGACGCCGCTGGGGACGGTCGAGGTCAGGTCCGACGGCGACCGGCATGTCACCGCCAGCCGGCACACGCGCGAGACCGACGTGACGGTCACGCTCCGGCTCGACGGCGACGGCTCGACGACGATCGTGACCGGGATCGGCTTCCTCGACCATCTGCTCGGCTCGCTGGCGCATCACGGGCTCTTCGACCTCCAGATCCGGGCGACGGGCGACCTCCACGTCGACCAGCACCACACCGTTGAGGACGTGGCCCTCGTCCTGGGATCGGCGTTCGCGGCGGCGCTCGGCGACCGGGCCGGCGTCCGGCGCTTCGGCGACGCGGCCGTCCCGATGGACGAGTCGCTCGCCACGGCGGTGATCGACGTCGGCGGCCGACCGTATGCCGTCATCGACCTGCCCTTCCGCGGCGAGCGCTGCGGCGAGCTGCCGCTCCAGCTGGTCGAGCACGCGCTCGAGGCGTTCGCGCGAACGGCCGGCGCCACACTCCACATCCGCGGCTCCGGTCGGAACGACCATCACCTCGCCGAGGCCGCGTTCAAGGCGCTGGGTCGAGCGCTCCGCGAGGCCTGTGAGCCGGATCCCCGCCGGAGCGGCGTGGCGTCGACGAAGGGATCGCTCGGTTGAGGGCCCGGGAGGCAGCGGCAAACGCGGCCGCCGAGCGACGGGTCCGCGTGGCGGTCGTCGACTACGGCGCCGGCAACCTCGTCAGCATCGAGCAGGCGCTGCTGGCCGTCGGCGCCGAGCCCACCCTCGTCCGGGATACCGACGGGCTGCGGGCGGCCGACGCGCTGATCGTGCCTGGCGTGGGAGCGGCGGCACCGGCGATGCGGCGTCTGACCCGAGCCCGCCTGGTCGACCCGATCATCCGCTGGATCTCGGCCGGCCGGCCGTTTCTCGGGATCTGCCTCGGGCTCCAGCTCCTCTTCGAGCGGAGCGAGGAGGACGGCGCGGACACGCTCGGTGTGCTCCCCGGTCGGACGATCCGGCTTGACGGCGCGCCGACCCTGCCGCACATCGGCTGGAACCAGGTGGTGCGGCGGCGGGAGCACCCGCTCTTCGGCGGGCTGGGTGCACAGCCCGATCTCTACTTCGTCCACTCCTACGTGGGGCTGCCGGAAGGCGTCGAGGCGGACCGCCTCGTGCTGGCCGACACGGAGCACGGCGCCTGGTTCCCGTCCGTGATCGAGCGTGGCAACGTGCTGGGTGTCCAGTTCCACCCCGAGCGCAGCGGGGCGGACGGGCTGCGGCTCCTCGCCAACTTCGTCCGCTGGTCCGGTGCCCTTGCCGCGGGTGCTGGGTCGCAGTACGCGCCGGTCGGCGCTGGCGGCACGAGCGGAGGCGACTGAGATGCTCTGCCGGCGCGTGATCCCCTGCCTCGACGTGGCCGATGGGCGGGTGGTCAAGGGCACCCGGTTCGTCGACCTGGTCGACGAGGGCGATCCGCCCGAGCTGGCCGAGCGCTATGCCCGCGAGGGCGCCGACGAGCTCGTGTTCCTGGACATCACGGCCGCGCCCGAGCGGCGAGGGACGCTGCTCGACATCGTCGAGCGAACGGCACGGCGCGCGTTCGTGCCGCTGACCGTCGGGGGCGGGGTGCGAACCGTGCGCGAGATGCGCGACGTGCTCCGGGCAGGCGCCGACAAGGTCTCGCTGAACACCGCGGCCGTGGCGGATCCGGCGCTCGTGTCGCGCTGTGCCGCGCGGTTCGGTCGACAGGCGGTCGTCGTGGCGATCGACGCGCGCCAGCGGATCGATGGGCGGACCGGTCACGCCCAGCCGGCCTGGGAGGTCGTCGTGAAGGGCGGCCGGGAGCCGACCGGTCTCGATGCGGCGGACTGGGCGGTGCGCGCGGTCGAGCTGGGCGCCGGCGAGCTGCTCGTCACGTCGATGGACCGCGACGGCACCCGGGCCGGGTTCGACACGGCGCTGCTGCGCGCGATCTCGTCGCGGGTCGGTGTGCCGGTCATCGCCTCCGGTGGGGCGGCGGGACCAGCCGACTTCGTGGCGGCCGTCGTCGAGGGCGGCGCCGATGCCGTGCTCGCCGCCTCGATCTTCCACCGCCGGATCCACTCGATCGCCGAGGTCAAACGGACGATGGCGGCAGCGGGCCTGCCGGTCCGGGCCGTCGCGTGACGATCGCTCCCGACGCGGTCCGGTTCGGTGCCGACGGTCTCGTGCCGGCCGTCGTCCAGGACGCCGCCGACGGCCGCGTGCTGATGCTGGCCTGGATGGACGCCGAGGCGCTCGACGCAACGCGGGCGACCGGCGAGGTCCACTTCCACTCGCGGTCGCGCGGCCGGCTGTGGCGGAAGGGCGAGACGAGCGGCAACGTCCTGCGGCTGATCGATGTCGCGCTCGACTGCGACGGTGACGCGCTCCTGGTGAGGGTCGACCCCGTGGGGCCGACGTGTCACCGAGGCACCCGGAGCTGCTTCGACGCGGACGGTGCGGCCCCCTTGGCGCCGGAACGCCGTGAAGCCCCCGACGCCGATGCGGATCTCGCCTGGCTCGAGACGCTCTGGTCGACGATCGCCGCCCGGGCCGCCGAGCGGCCCGCGGGCTCCTACACCACGTCCCTGCTCGAGGCTGGCGTGGATGCGGTCGGGCGGAAGGTGACGGAAGAGGCGACCGAGGTCCTCATCGCGGCCAAGGATGACGCGGCCGCGGAGCGCTCAGGCGCCGAGCGTCACCCGACGCGGGAGCGCGTGGCCGAGGAGACGGCCGATCTCCTGTACCACGCCATGGTGCTGCTGGCCGAACGCGGCGTCGCAGCGCGGGACGTGGTGGCGGTCCTCCGCTCGCGTCACGGCTGAGTCGGCACATCTCGGGGTTCTGCGGCACGAAGAGGATGGGGGGACTTCAATGTTGGCGCTAGCCGCCGTGCGAACAGCACGCGATGGCCCGTATCAGTAGCTTGCGCTCTACGTAGCACGGCTGCTACAGTACAGCCGTGCAGCATGCGGGATCGCTCTTCGATGCGCTCGCCGACGACACTCGTCGCCAGGTTCTCGAGCTGCTCGCGGGCGGCGAGCGGAGCGCCGGTGAGCTGGCCGCCCACTTCCCGATCGCGCGCCCGTCGGTATCCCGCCATCTGCGCGTCCTTCGTGAGGCTGGGCTGGTGAACTGGCGCGGAGATGCCCAAAGGCGCCTGTACCGGATCGAAGCGGACCGATTGAACGAGGTTGCCGACTGGGTGGATCAGATCCGCCGCGCATGGTCGCAGCGGCTGGACGCCCTCGAACGACACCTGGACGAGACCCGAAGGGACTGACTGATGACGACCCGATTCGACGACCTGGGGCAGATCTCGACCGCTACCGACGGGACGCTGAGCCTGCGCTTCGCGCGGCGCCTAGCCCACCCACCGCAGCGAGTGTGGTCCGCCCTGACCGAGGCCGAACAGATCGGCCGCTGGTTCATGCCGGGCATGCTGGAGCCGCACGTCGGCGGACGAGTCAAATTCGAGTCGGAAGAGGAGGGCGGCACGTTGGGCGAGGTTACGGTGTGGGACCCTCCGCGCCAGCTGGAGTACTCCTGGCTGCGAGGTGGCGGCGACGGGCCGCGATCCGTCGTCAGGTGGCGCCTGGATCCGGACGGCGAAGGGACCGTGCTCACGCTCGAGCATCGCGGCGTCGACCGAGCCGTCGCATCCGGCTACGGCGCTGGGTGGCACGACTTCCTCGACCGACTATCGCGTCATCTGGCCGGCGACGACGCCGTCAACTGGACCGGACACTACGCCGAGCTGGCCGAACGGTATCGCGCGCTGACCTGAGCCTTGCCATGGTCAGCACGCGGGTGCCGCTCGACACTCGCGCGCCAAGCGAGCTCGCGAGCCAGGCTCGTCCTACGTCGTCAACCGTCCGCCTGATGGCCCATCGGGGGCTTGCGGAAGTGCTGCGACCGATAGCGGAGCGTCTCGACGATGTCTGCGACTGATCATCCGACGCGCCGCCCGACGCGTAGCCGCTTCTTCCCGATCCGGACGACGAGCCACTCCCCGCCGATCGGTTCCGGGACGGGATCGTCCGGCGAGGCGACCCGGACGTCGTTGATCGTCACGCCGCGCTGCGCGACCGTCCGCCGCGCCTCGCCGTTGGACGCGAACGTGCCGCTCGCGACGAGCAGGGGGACGACCCCGGCGATGCGGTCGGCATCGCTGAACGCGAAGCCGTCGACCTCGTCGTGGAGCGTCGCCAGGACGGCCGGGTCGCGGATCGGGTCGCGCGCGAACACCGCCTCGGACGCCCGGCGCGCCCGGCCGGCGGCGTCCTGCCCATGCACCCTGGCCGTCACGTCGGCGGCGAGCGCGCGCTGGAGGGGCCGCGTCTCGGGATGGGCCGCCTGCTCGGCCTCGAGCGCCTCGATGTCGTCGCGCCCCAGCAGCGTCAGGAAGCGGACCTGCTGCGCGGCGTCGGCGTCGGGTCGGTCCATCCAGTACTGGTAGAACCCGTACGGGCTCGTCCGCTCCGCGTCGAGCCAGACGGATGTGCCAGCCGCGGTCTTGCCGAACTTCTCGCCTGTCGCGCTCGTCAGCAGGGTGTACGCCAGGCCGTGCGCGGGCTCCTCGCCCTCGCCTGCGCCGGTGGTCCGGCGGATCAGCTCGAGACCCGCGGTGATGTTGCCCCACTGGTCGGCGCCGCCCATCTGGAGCTCCACGCCGCATTCCCGGTAGAGGTGCCGGAAGTCCGCCGCCTGCAGGAGCATGTAGCTGAACTCGGTGTAGGACAGGCCGCCCGAAATGCGGCTCTGCACCGAGTCCTTGGCCAGCATGTACGGGATCGTGAAGTGCTTGCCGACATCGCGCAGGAACTCGAGCATCGGCACCTCGCCCAGCCAGTCGAGGTTGTTGGCCATCTCGGCGCCGGTCACCCCGGAGAAGTCGAGGAACCGCTCGAGCTGCGACCGGATGCCGGCCAGATTGGCGGCAAGCGTGTCCGGATCGAGCAGGTTGCGCTCGGCGGACGTGCCGGACGGGTCGCCGATCATCCCGGTCGCGCCACCGACCAGCGCGATGGGCCGGCCGCCGCGGCGCTGGAGGTGGACGAGGCCCATCACCGGCACGAGGTGACCGACGTGGAGCGACGGCCCGGACGGGTCGAAGCCGTTGTAGCCGGCGATCGGGCGGCCGCTGGCGAGCCGCGCCGCGAGGCCGGGCGTCGCGCCGTGCAGCAGGCCGCGCCAGCGCAGCTCGTCGAGGAGGCCGGCCAGACCGGGTGCGGCCGCGGCGGGAGGGGCCGTCTCGGTGGATTGCGCGTTCGTCACGGGCCCATGCTACCGGTGCCGGCGCAGCGCCAGCCGGGCGGCGCCTCGCCGGTGGTCCGCCTGCCGGACCAAGGGACGGACAAGCAGGCGCCAGCGGCCCCTCAGCCGCCCGGGTGGTCCGCCTGCCGGACCAAGGGACGGACAAGCAGGCGCCAGCGGCCCCTCAGCCGCCCGGGTGGTCCGCCTGCCGGACCAAGGGACGGACAAGCAGGCGCCAGCGGCCCCTCAGCCGCCCGTTGGTCCGCCTGCCGGACCAACGCCATCGATGTGTCGGGCGCGGACACCGGGCCCCTGAGCGGCCGACGGCGGTATTGCCGCTACCGGTTTCACCACGTCCACGAACGGCGCTCGCCGCAATGCGCCGCGTTGACGGTCGAATGTAGGGAAAGCGGGACTGGTGGTACGGCGCACTGGCCGCTCGTGGCGCCTCAGACCAGCGTCACGATCGTCGCGCCGTCACCGCCCTCGTGGCGGTCCCCTGCCCGGAGCTCCTTGACGAGCGGGTGGCCGGATGCCTGCGTCCGCACGGCGTCACGGAGCGCGCCGGTCCCGTGGCCGTGGATCACCACCACCTTGTCGAGGCCGGCCATCGACGCATCGTCGAGGTACTGGCCGAGCGCCTCGAGCGCCTCGTCGACCCGGGCGCCGCGGACGTCCAGCGACGAGGCGACGGTCCTGGCGCGCGACAGCCGGAGCGCGTCGGCGTTCGACCCGTCGCCGGCCGGTTCAGCGCCGGGCTGCCACGGGTCGCCGTCGCCGGCCGCCGCCACGCCGGAGGTCGGGCCGCTCATCGCCAGCTCGAGATCTTCGACCGGCACGGAGACGCGCATGCCGCCCGACTCGAGCGTCGCCCGTCGGCCACCCTTCTCGAGGGCCGCGATCCGACCCTCCCAGCCGCCGGTCCGGCTTCGCGCACGCTCGCCGAGGCGCCATTCGCGGGGAGCGGGCGGCGCGGCCGGCGCCGGCGCCTGCGGGGGCTCCGGGAGCCGGTCCAGCGCCGTCTCCGCCCGCCCGATCGCAGCCTCGAGACCCGGCCCGGTGACCGTCTCGCGCTCGAGCCGCCGCTGCGTCTCCGCGAGCTCGTCCCGCAGGTCGCCGACGAGCCGCTCGGCCTCCTCCCGTGCGGACCGCACGAGCTCGTCCCGCTCGCGACGGGCGCGGCGGCGCTCCTCATCGGCGGAGCGAAGCGCCGCCGCCGCGCGGACCTCGGCCGCCCGCGCCTGCTCGAGCCGGTCGCTCGTCTCGCCCTCGGCCTCGCGGATCCGGGCCAGCGTCTCTTCGAAGGCGCGCTGGTTCTCCGACAGTCGGGAGCGGGCGTCGGCCACGATGTCGGTCGGCAGCCCGAGCCGCTCCGCGATCGCGAATGCCTGGCTCCCGCCGGGCAGGCCAATCGTCAACCGGTACGTGGGCGACAGCGTCTCGAGGTCGAACTCGACCGATGCGTTGCGGGCCTCCGCCGTCGTGTGCGCGTAGGCCTTCAGCTCGGCGTAGTGGGTCGTCGCCGCCACGAGCGAGCCGGCCCGGATGAAGTGGTCCAGGAGTGCCTGGGCGAGCGCGGAACCCTCGGTCGGGTCCGTGCCCGCGCCCAGCTCGTCGAGCAGGACCAGCGTGTCGGGGCCCGCCGCCTCCACGATCCGGGTGATCCGCCGCAGGTGCCCGGAGAAGGTGGACAGCGACTGGGCGATCGACTGCTCGTCGCCGATGTCGGCAAAGACGTCGCGGAAGACGGGCAGGCGGCTGCCCGCGTCGGCCGGCACGTGGAGCCCGGCCTGGTGCATCAGGGCGAGCAGCCCGAGGGTGCGCAGGGTGACGGTCTTGCCGCCGGTGTTCGGTCCGGTCACGACGAGTGCCGTGTAGTCGCCGCCGAGTCGGACGTCGATCGGCACGACCCGGCCGGTCAGGCCCGGGTGCCGGGCGCCCAGCAGCGTGACCTCCGCTCGTTCCGCCGTCTCCGCGCGCAGCCCGTCCATGAGCGACGCCAGCTGCGCCTTGGCGGCCCACAGGTCGAAGCGGGCAAGGGCGTCGAGCGTCTCGCGCAGCGCCTCGCCGTTGGCCGCGACGTACGACGAGAGCTCGTCGAGGATCCGGCCGATCTCCTCCTGCTCCGCCGCGAGCGCCTCGCGCCAGGCGTTGCCCAGCTCGACCACGACGAGCGGCTCCACGAACAGCGTCTGGCCGCTGCCGGAGGCGTCGTGGACGATGCCCTTGACCCGCGACCTCGCCTCGGACCGGACCGGCACGACGTAGCGGCCGTTGCGCAGGGTGACGATCGGCTCCTGCAGCGCGCCGCCGAGCTCCGAGCCGACGAGCGCGTCGAGCCGCCGGCGCAGCCGGTCGTAGGCCACCCGGACGGCGCCCCGCAGCGGACCCAGCCGCGGCGATGCCGTGTCGAGCAGCTCGCCCACCGGGTCGAAGCTGCGCGCCAGCGTGCTGCGCAGCCCGGGCAGCGGGTGCAGCTTGCGGCCCAGGTCCCGGAGCAGCGGACGGCGCTCCTCGGCCAGCGCGGTGGCGAGCCTCGCGGTCGCGTCGAGCGTCTCCGCGATCTCGAGGAAGTGCCCGGGCTCGAGCCGTCCGCCGCGGATGGCGCGCTCGACCCACGGGCCGATGTCGTGGGCCGCGCCAATGCCGACGCCGGGCCGGTCCGTGATCAGCGACCGTGCCTGGTCGGTCTCGTCGAGCCCCCGGGCGACCAGGACGGGGTCGGACTGCGGCTCCAGCGCGTCCGCCAGCCGGCGCGATGGTCCGAACGAGGTCAGCTCGGCGAGCCGCGCCCGGACGGCCGGGAACTCCAGCAGGTCCAGCGAGCGCGTGTCCATCGCTACCTGCGAGGTGCCGGACGCGGACCCGAGACGGAGGCGGACGAGGCGTCCAGCAGCCGCCAGGACCGCTCGGTCCAGGGGCTCCCGGCGTAGGCGATGCCGATCCGCGGCGTCCAGCGCGGATCCGGGGCCCGATCGCCGGGCGCGGGCGGCTCGAGGCGAAGGGTCGATCCAGGGTCGAGGAGGTCCAGGCCCGTCGACGTGCGGTCGATGCCGAAGGCGGCAGCCACGAGACCCGGTCCACGCGCGAGATGGGTGGCCGCCAGGCGGTCGAGGCGATCGCGCTCCGCCTCGATGGCGGCCCGGTCGAGTCGGCGTCGCGCCCGAACGGCCTCGAGTCGCGCCGCGCGCATGGCGTCGGCGCCATCGATCGGCTCGACGGCGCGGATCAGCAGTGCGGCCGGGCGGCCGATCGGCTCGGTCACCACGTTGAGACAGTCGTACATCCCGTAGACAAGGTACACGTAGGCCGTGCCGGGACGGGCCCACATGACCTGGTTGCGGATCGTCCGGCCGAAGCGGGCATGGGAGGCGGCGTCCTCCTCGCCGATGTACGCCTCGAGCTCGACGATCCGCCCGACGCGGCGGTCCTGGACGCCAGAGCCTTCGGGGTCGCGGACGAGGCGAGCGCCCAGCAGGACGGACGCTGCCTCGAGCGTCGGCCGGGCCAGGATCTCGCGGCCGAGGACCGTCAGGTGGACGGGACCGGCGAGCCGCCGGCCGGGAACAGGGCGCGCAGCGCCTCCGGGATGAACGGCCCGAGAATCGCCAGGAACCCCGGGATCAGGTGCTCCCGGAGCGCGCCGGCCGTGACCGACTGGTCGTATGCCTGGTACGTCTCACGGAGCAACGGCAGCTCGTTGCGCGCCTGGACGCCCGGGATCCGGAAGTGGCTGTCGAGGATGACGATGACGATGCCGAGGATGAGGAGACCCTGGACCACCCCGAACGTGCCGCCGATCACCTCGTCCACCACCTTCCTGAACAGCGGCGCCTTCTTGTAGATCGTCTGGATCAGCACCGTGAAGGCGATGCTGGCGGCGATGAACACGGTCCCGAAGCCGATCATGACCGCGTACGAATCCTCCAGGTGCGACCAGTTCGCGGCCAGGAAGCCACCGAGCGGCTGGCGAAGGTTGGCCGCGATGAGGAACGAGAAGAGGATCGCGGCGATCCCGAGCAGCCGGCGGATCGTGCCCTGGATGAACCCCAGGACGAACAGGCCGAAGAGCGCGAACGCGACGAGCAGGTCGAACGGGTTGAGCGAAGCGACGAAGGCGGCGATGTTCAAGGCTGCTCCACGGGAAGACGGGGGCGGCGGCCCTTCGACGCCCTGGCGATCATCCGAGGCGCGCAGAGCGTAGCAGCGCCGATTCGCGGCTCGCAAGGCGACGACGGTTCCGGTGGAGCCCCGGGCGGTCCGCCTGGGGACTCTCGCCGCGGCGGCTCTCGCCGGTCAGGTGCGGAGGCGCGCCCCCAGTCGCTCGCGCAGCGCCCTCGCGATCCGCGCGACGGCCTCGTCGACCTCGTCCTCGGTGAGCGTCCGGTCGGCCGCGAAGACGAGCCGGTGGGCAAGGCTCTTCTCGTCGCCTGCGAGCGGCGCCCCGCGATAGATGTCGAACAGGGACGCCGATCGGAGCAGGTCGCCGCCGGACTCCCCGATCACATCGGCCACGGACGCCGCTTCGCGATCCTGCGCCACGACCACCGCCAGGTCCCGCTCGACCGGCGGATGGCGCGGCGGCGGGGACGACCGGACGTCCTGCATCTGGCCGCCGGCCAGCCCCGCCAGCGCGAGCTCGGCCACGACGACGCGGTCCGTGCGGAGCTCCCAACGCTTGATGACGTCCGGGTGCAGCTCGCCGACGACGCTTGCGAGCTTCACCTCGCCGGTCGGATCGGTGGCCGTCGCACGAAGCGACCGTCCGGGATGAAGGATCGGCTCGTCGGGATCCGCGGCGTACCGGGGGGTTGCGTAGCCCAGCCGCTGGCACAGCAGCTCGACGATCCCCTTGGCGTCGTCCACGTCCCAGTGGCGCTCGGCCTGGTTCCAGGCCGCTGACTCGGCCGGCCCGGTGAGCGCGATGCCGAGCCGCCACCACTCGCAGGTCTCGTCGCCCTCCCGCGCGTATCCCTTGCCGACCTCGAAGATCGCGACGTCCTCGCGACCATGCCGGCGGTTCGTCCCGATCACCTCGGCCAGGCTGCCGAGCAGCCCCTGGCGCAGGACCGAATGGTCCCGCGACAGGGGGTTCGTGACCTCGATCCGCTGGCCGCCGGGCTGATCCTCCCCGCCGACCGACGGGACCGGCTGCCGCAGCGCGAACCCGTCGAGCAGCCGCGGCGACACGAGGGCATGCGTCACGACCTCCGACAGGCCCGCACCGGCCAGGGCGGCGCGGATCGCGTCACGCACCTCGAGCGGCGACGGCCGCCAGCCGGGCATTGGCGTGTGCGGCAGGATCGACGGCACGACGTCATAGCCCCGCACCCGGGCGATCTCCTCCGCGACGTCCGCCTCGATCGCGATGTCGCCCCGCCAGGTCGGCACGAGAGCCGTCACGGCCTCGTCCGCTCCGGTTTGGACGACCAGCGGCTGTGGCTCGAGGGCGACCGTCACCCGGTCGTCCGGCTCGGCTGTCTCCGACTCGAGCCCGAGCCGCGAGAGGAGCGCCCGCTGCTCGTCGGTCGAGAGCTCCGTGCCGAGCAGCCGGTTCACTCTCGCCGGGCGGAAGGTGACGGTCGACCGGTCCGGCTCGCTCGGGTTGGTGTCGACTCGCCCCGGCGCCACCGTCCCACCGGCCCATTCGGCGATCAGCCTCGCGGTCCGGTCCGCGCCGACACGCGCAAGCCGGACCTCCTGGCCCTTCTCGAAGCGGAGGCTCGCCTCCGAGCGGAGCCCGTACCGCTGGCCCGTCCGACGGATGGCGACCGGGTCGAAGACCGCCGACTCGACGACCGCGTCCGTCGTCGCCTCGCCGACCTCGGACGACGCGCCGCCCATGATCCCCGCGATGCCCAGGGGGGCGACGGGGTCGGCGATGACGAGCGTGTCCGGGTCGAGCGTTCGGTGGACGTGATCGAGCGTCTCGAGCGGCTCGCCCGATGCCGCCCGGCGGACGACGATCGTCGGGCGCCCGTCGACGCCCGGGTGGATCGCGGCGGCGTCAAAGGTGTGGATCGGCTTGCCCAGCTCGAGCATCACGTAGTTCGAGGCGTCGACCACGTTGCTGACCGGGCGCACGCCGGCCGCGAGCAGCCGCATCTGGACCCGGTCGGGCGAGGGCGCCACGCGGACGCCCGCCACCCAGCGGGCGACGAAGCGGGGGCAAAGGTCCGGCGCCTCGACCCGGACGGCGAGCCGCTCCGCGACCGACCGGCCGCGCTCGACCGGATCCGTGTCCGGCCAGCGGACGGGCGCGCCGGTGGCCGCCGCGACCTCCCGGGCGAGCCCGATCAGGCTGAGCGCGTCGCCGCGGTTCGGCTTGACGTCGACGTCGAGGACGACGTCGCCATGGAGCTCGACAAGGGCGGTCCCGACCTGGGCGGTGTCCGACAGGATCAGGATCCCGTCGGCATCGGCCGTCAGCCGGAGCTCGTCGCCGGAGCACAGCATGCCGTTGCTGACGACGCCCATCTTCTCGGTCCGCTCGATCCGCCGACCGCCGGGCAGGACCGCCCCCGGGAGCGCCACCGGCACGCGCTGCCCGGCGGCGATGTTCGTGGCCCCGCACACGATCTCCAGTGGCTCCCCCTCGCCGACCGTCACGCGGGTCAGCGAGAGGCGGTCCGCCCGCGGGTGCGGCTCGACCGCGAGGAGCTCGCCGACGACGACGTTGTGCCACTCGGCGCCCCAGCGCTCGAGCCCCTTGACCTCCACGCCGAGGAGCGTCAGGCGCTCCGCGAGCTGCTCCGGGGTCAGGTCCACATCGACGTAGTCCCGAAGCCAGGAGAGCGGCACCCTCATCGGAACTGCTCGAGGAAGCGCAGGTCGTTCTCCATGTACAGCCGCAGGTCGCCGACGCCGTATCCAAGGTTGGCGATCCGCTCGACCCCCATCCCGAACGCGAAGCCCTGGTAGCGCTCCGGGTCGATGCCGCCGTACTGGAGCACGACGGGATGGACCATGCCGGCGCCCAGGATCGTCATCCAGCCCGTCCGCGAGCAGGCCGGGCAGCCGGAACCGCCGCACACCAGGCACTCGACGTCGAATGCCACGGACGGCTCGGTGAACGGGTAGTAGCCGGGACGGAATCGCGTCCGCCGGCCGGCGCCGTACATTGCCCGGGCGAACTCGTCGAGCAGGCCCTTGAGGTCGCCGAGCGTCGTTCCCTGGTCGATCATCAGGCCCTCGACCTGGAAGAACTCGCTGGCGTGGCTCGCGTCGACCGCCTCGTAGCGGAAGCAGCGGCCGGGGAGCAGCGCCCGGATTGGCGGACGGGCCGATTGCATGACCCGGATCTGACCCGGCGACGTGTGCGTCCGCAGCAGGTGGTCCGGGACGTCGACGTACAGCGTGTCCCACAGGTCCCGGGCGGGGTGGTCCGGCGGGATGTTGAGCATCCGGAAGTTGGTGGTGTCGTCCTCGACCTCGGGGCCCTCGTAGACCTGGAACCCGAACTGGCCGAAGATGGCGGCGATCCGGTTCGCGGTCTCCACGACAGGGTGGAGCGTGCCACGACGGACCGGGCGGGCCGGAGTCGTGACATCGACCGCCTCGGCGCCCAGACGCTCGCCCAGCTCGCGCGCCCGGAGCGTGGCAGCACCATCGGCGAATGCGGCGCGCATCGCCGCCTGGACCTCGTTGGCGATCGCCCCGACCCGCGGCCGGTCCTCGGCCGGAAGCGCGCCGATGCCCCGCAGCACGACCGTCAGACGGCCCTTCTTGCCGAGCAGCGTCACCTCGAGCTCCTCGAGCTCGCTCGTCGACGCCGCCGACCGCGCCGCCGCGACCGCCTCGTCGCGCAGCGCATGCAGCTCTCGGGTCAGTCCCGCGAGATCCACGATCTCCTCGCTAGCGGCTCGGCGAATCACGAACGCCTCGCTCGTCGACGACGGTCGACCGATTGGCGAGGAACGTCGTTGCCGGGTGAGCCCGAGATGAGCCGGACGGCTCAGGCGCCGCGGGCAATCTCCACGATCCGCCCGAACGCGCCCGCGTCGCGCACGGCGAGGTCCGCCAGGATCTTGCGATCGAGGGCGATGTCCGCCTTCTTGAGGCCAGCGATGAACTGCCCGTAGGTGACGCCGTGCTGGCGGGCCCCGGCGTTGATCCGGATGATCCACAGCTGGCGGAGCTGACGCTTGCGCTGCTTGCGGTCGCGCGTGGCGTAGGCCAGTGCGTGCATGAGCGCCTCGCGCGCCGGCTTGATCAGCCTCGAACGCGTGCCCTTGCGGCCCTCCGCTGCCTGCAGGAGCCGCTTGTGTCGCCGGTGCGCGGTGACGCCCCGCTTGACTCGTGCCATCGGACTATCCGTTCTTCTTCAGGTACGGGAGCAGTCGCTGGACCTGTCGCGCGTGCTCCGTGCCGAGGGTGGACTTGCCGGCGTAGCGGCGGGTTCGCCGGGACGACTTGATCTCGAGGTGATGGCCGCGCCACGCCCGCACCCGGACCGCCTTGCCGCTGCCGGTCACGCCGATCCGCTTCTGGGCTGCCTTGTGGCTCTTGATCTTCGGCACGCCGGCCTCACTCTCCTGTTGGTGCCGGCGCAACGGCCGGCCGGTCTGCCCGCGCTGCCGAGACGGCCCGCGGGTCGTTGGTCTTCTGTTGTCCCGGCGCGTCGGCGCCGGTCCCGTTCGATGCCGCCTGGGCGACCGACGCCTGCGAGGCGCTCGTCGGCGGCTTCTGGGCCGCGGCGGGGTGCTCCTCCGAGTTCGGGGCCGCGGCGGCCTGCTGCTCCGGCTTCGGCGCCGGCGCCGCGGCCTGCTGCTCCGGCTTCGGCACCGCGGCCGGGGCCCGCTGCTCCGGTTTCGGCGCTTGCGCCGGCTTTTCGGCCGCCGCGGTCGCTTCCGCGGCCGGCGCCTGCTCGACCTTCGGTTCCTGGACCTTCTGGCCGGTTGCCTCCTGCGCCTTGGGCTTGTGCGTCGAGGCCACCGTCAGGTGCATCTGCTTGCCCTCGAGCAGCGGGGCCCGCTCGACGACACCATGGTCCTTGATCTGCTCGGTGAACCGCGTCAGCAGCGCCCGACCAATCTCCGGGTGGGTCAGCTCCCGGCCGCGGAACCGGACGGTGACCTTGATCCGGTCCCCGTCCTCGAGGAACTCGATCGCCCGGTGGAGCTTCGTGTCGAAGTCGCCCTGGCCGATCTTCGGCGTCAGGCGGACTTCCTTGAAGCCAACCCGCTGCCGCTTCTTGGCATCCTTCTCCCGCTTCGTCAGCTCGTACTTGTACTGGCCGAAATCGAGAAAGCGGACGACGGGCGGAGCGGCCATCGGGGCCACCTCGACGAGGTCGAAGCCCCGCTCCTGCGCCATCTCGAGGGCCCGCGGCGTCGGCATGACGCCGAGCTGAGTGCCCTCTTCATCAATCACCCGGACCTGAGGGATCCGGATCATCTGGTTGACGCGCAGGTCTCGTGCTATGGCTGGCCCCTTCGTGTGTTGATGGGAGGAATCGCCGGTCCCGACGCGGGCACGCTCGCGCCCGGGTTCAGCCGCGGGAGGATAGCACAGGGCCATTCAGCCGGGCAATCCGGCGAGCCCGCCCGGCGCTCGGGTCCGGATGCCCGACCCCTTCGGCGGCGGCGGGCCTCGGTGGCTCATCGGCCGAGCACCCGGCGGCTTGGTCCGAGGGCAGGCTTCCAGCGGCGCTCGACTGGATCACCTACGCCCCCGGTTCGTGGTAGGCACCGGCCGCGATCGCTCCAACGGTCGGCGCGATGGACATCGGACGCCCCGCCGCACGGTCGGGGAGCCGGGCGGTCGCGAGCCGGGGCGGCCAGCCGCAGAGAAGGTGGATATCACGAAGCTCACGCGTAGGCGATCCAGAATCCGCCAAGGACGTGCCGCGAGCCGGAGCCCCGCCACCGCCATGAATGGAGTCGCGGGCCGGGAGCCGCGAGCGGGGCGGCCGCGGTCGGTCCAGCTGAGCGGCGGTGGACGCCCTGATGTTCGCGGGAGTGCCCACAGCTCAGCCCACCCGTCGCTCCCGGGCTTCTGAGGCGAGCAGGTCCGCGAGCTCCTCCCAGCCGACCGTCTCCTGGGCGGCGCCCTTCTCCGCACCTCGCCGCCGGACTGTCGCGGCTCGTGCCTCGATCTCCCGATCGCCGAGCACGAGCATGACCGGGATCTTCTGCTCCTGGGCGACCCGGATCTTGTTCTGCATCCGGTTGTCCGACGCGTCGACCTCGGCCCGCAGCCCACGCGACGCCAGCACGCCGGCGAGCTCGCGAGCCGCGTCGACGTGGCGGTCGGCGATCGGGATGACCACCGCCTGGACCGGCGCGACCCAGAGTGGCAGGGCGCCTGCAAAGTGCTCGACGAGGATGCCGATGAAGCGCTCGAGCGAGCCGTAGATCGCGCGGTGGATCGTCATCGGGCGCTGCGGGCGACCCTCCTCGTCGATGTACGTCAGGTCGAACCGCTCGGGCAGCATGACGAGGTCGATCTGGATCGTGGCCATCTGCCACTCCCGACCGAGCGCGTCGTCGATGTAGATGTCGATCTTCGGGGCGTAGAACGTCCCGTCCTTCGGCTTCAGCTCGTAGCTGATGTCGCCGGCCGCGAACGCCTCGACCACCAGCCGCTCCGCGAGCTCCCAGAGCGCCGGGTCGCCGATCGCCTTGTCCGGCCTGGTCGCGAACGTGAACCGCGGCTGGAGCCCGAACCACGAATACGCCTCGCGGACCTCGCCGAGGAGCGCCTGCAGCTCCGACATGAGCTGGTCAGGGCGGACGAAGATGTGGGCGTCGTCCTGGATGAACTGCCGGACACGGGTCAGCCCGGAAAGCGTCCCGGAGCGCTCGTTCCGGTGCAGCCGGCCGAACTCGCTGAAGCGCAGCGGCAGGTCCCGATACGACCGCAGCCTCGACTTGTAGATGACCGTCGACTCAGGGCAGTTCATGGGCTTCAGGCTGAACGTCTGGCCCTCGGACTCAATGAGGAACATGTTGTCGCGGTAGTGGTCCCAGTGGCCCGACTGCTGCCAGAGGCGCTCGCTGACCACGATGGGGGTAGAGATCTCCTGGTAGCCCCGCCGCTCCTGGAGCTCGCGCATCGCGCCCTCGAGCGCGCGCCAGATCCGCTGGCCCTTCGGGTGCCAGAAGGCCGACCCGGGTGAGACGTTGCTGAACGAGAAGAGATCGAGCGCGACGCCGAGCCGGCGGTGGTCGCGCTTCTTCGCCTCCTCCCGCCGCCAGAGGTGCTGGTCGAGCTGCTCCTGCGTCTCCCAGACCGTGCCGTAGATGCGCTGGAGCATCGGGCGCTGCTCGTCACCGCGCCAGTAGGCGCCGGCGACGGCGAGCAGCTTGAATGGGCCGATCGCACCGGTCCGCTCGACGTGCGGGCCCTTGCACAGGTCGACGAACGGGCCGTGCTCGTAGACCGAGGTCGGCGGCGCCTCCGTGCCGCTCTCGCGGGCCTTCGTCACCAGGTCGTCGAGGATCTCGACCTTGAACGGCTGGTCGCGCTCGGCGAAGAACGCCCGACCCTCGTCGGGCGGGAGCTCGCGGCGGACGAACGGGTGGTCGGCCGCGACCGACTCGCGCATGCGCCGCTCGATCGCGCCCAGGTCGTCCGGCCGGAGCGCGCGCGGGAGCTCGAAGTCGTAGTAGAAGCCATCGGCGATGGCCGGCCCGATGCCGAGCTTCGAGCCCGGGAAGAGATCGAGCACCGCCTCGGCCATGACGTGCGCGGCCGAGTGCCGCATCGGGTCGAGCTCGTGGCCAGCGCGCGCGTCGAGCAGCTCGTCGGCGGAGCCGCGCTCGGGTGCCTCGAACAGCTCCTCCGCGTCGTCTAGGCCTGCCCGCTCCGCTGCCGTCGATGCCTCGTTCGCCATGTCCGCCTCCGAGCACAAGAAGACCTCCCGTCCATGCAGGACGAGAGGTCAAGCCTCCCGCGGTTCCACCCGCGTTCGCCGGCGCGATGCCGCCGGCGCTCTCGTGCCGCGCTAACGGGCGGACCCGGGCCGGTTCGCCGGCCGCTCACGGGTGGTGCGTCGTCGGCGGCCGCCGCCGGGCTCGCAGCCGTGACCCGGCTCTCTGGAGGCGCCGCTCGACGGGCGTGTCCCGATCGAAGCGTTGCGTTCTCGGTCCGACCGGATGCCCGGTCGGGCGCTGAGGTTACCACGGGCCCGGGGATGCGCCGGCGACGAGTGCTACGTCGACGCCGATCCCTCGCCGGCCGTCGACGTCGGGGGCACATCGGCGCGCCGCTCCTCGACCGCCCGGCGCCATGCGGAGTCATCGTCAGCCATGTCCGCCGCGAGGAGCGACAGGAGGTACGGGCTCCGGTACCGGCCCGCCGTCCAGTTGCGGCGCATCCGGGCGATATCCTGGAACGCGCGGTAGCTGTCGCGGATCACGCGGACGCTGCTCGGCGAGTTGCGCTGCAGCTGGACCGGAAACCGCTTGATGTCGAGCCTGTATTTCAGCAGCAGGTAGATCAGCTCGACGTCGATCGCGAAGCCGTCGATCCGGGCGAGCCGGAAGAGCTCGCCGGCCACGTCGCCGCGGAAGGCTTTCATCCCGCACTGGGTGTCATAGATGCCCCCGGTGACCAGCGTCCGGAACGCGAAGCTGGAGAGCTCCGAGACGACGGCTCGGAGCGGGCCCGAGTCCGCGTATGTCGAGCCGGGCAGCGTCCGATCGCCGAGCACCGCGTGGAACTTCCGGTCCGTGATGTAGTGCATCGCGCGATCCAGCGGCTCCGCGCCGTAGGGCAGGTCCGCGTCCGTGAACGCCCGCACATCGCCCCGGGCCCGGGCCATGCCCGCGCGGAGCGCCGCGCCCTTGCCCCGATTGCGCGGCTGTCGCACCACGATCGCCAGCGGGCTGACAGCCGCGGCCCGCTCCGTGTCGTCCGTGCTGCCGTCGTCGACGACGATGATCTCGCCGCGGATGCCGCGCCGATCGAGAAACGCTGCCAGCGCCCCAACGGTCTCGCCGATGTACCGCGCGCTGTTGAAGGCCGGGACCACGACGGACAGCTCCGGGCCAGGCTCGACGGGCCTGAGAACCGACCCGGGATCAGCGCGCGGCACCGCGCGCCCGGCGACGGCGTCCGCCGGCGAGGCTGACGCGGCGGGCGAATCGTCGGGCAGGTCGCTGGGCGACGCGTGGATCGGACGAGCCTCCTTTTGCATGTCAACCGTACAGCGTCATGCGGCCCGGCCCACGATGGACAGGTCGGCCGGCGCCGTCGGCCGACCTCAGGCGTCCCCCGCGGGGCGTGTCTCCCGCATGCGGACGAGCACGACCGCGCCGGACGCGGCGGTGAGGACGGCGATCGCCGTGATCGCGAACTGCATCCCGGCCACCTGGGCGAGCACGCCGGTGACGACGGCGCCGACGGCAAACCCGAGATCGCGCCACAGCCGGTAGACGCCGAGGGCGGCCCCGCGCCATGCGGGATCGGCCACGTCCGCGCGCTCGACGAATTCGTGGAGCAACCGTTCAATCCTGGGCCTGACTTTGAACATGTAGCCGATCGCGCTGCCGTAAGTATTCACACGGCGAGGTCGGATTCGCGCGCATGGGCGACACGCTTGAGCAACGCTAGGTCGTAGGGTGCCGCGAGATCGATGACGACGCCGCCCACCCCGGCCCTGCGGTAATCGGCGAGGCGGGTGGCAATCTGATCCGAGCCTTCATCGGCGTCGAGCATGAGGGCCACGGTGGGCGTGACGGCCGATGCCTCGCGCCCCAACTCAGCGCAGTACCGATGCAGCACTTTGATCTTGCGAGCCATCACCTCGGGCGAGCCGAAGGTGTTCCAGAGGTCCGCGTATCGCGCGGCGATCCGCATCGTTCGTCGCTCGCCGCCGCCACCGATCAAGAGCGGGAGGTGCGGCTGGATCGGCTTCGGTTCGGCCAGCGCATCGGTCAGGCGATAGTGGCGCCCGCGGTATGTGCTGGTCCGCTCATCGAGCAGCGTGCGGACGATATGTGCCGCCTCGTCCAGCCTGGTGAGGCGCTCGCTCGTGGACGGCCAGGGCATGCCGTACATCTCCGCTTCCTGCCGGAACCACCCCGCGCCCAAGCCGCACATCGCCCGCCCCTCGCTGATGTGGTCGAGGGTGACCGCCATCTTGGCCAGCAGCGCCGGGTGTCGGAGCATGACGCCGCTGACCATGACGCCCACCCGAACCCGGCGGGTGATGGCCGCCCACGCTGCCACCAGCTGCCAGGCCTCGAAGATCGGGCCATCAGGGTCGGGCTGGTGGTCGCGGCTGGCAACGAGATGGTCGGAGGTCAGGAGCCAATCGAATCCGAGCTCATCGACGAGGAGCGCCGCCTCGCGCATGGCCGGCCAGTCGGTGTATTGCGGCCGCAGTGATACGCCAACCAGCATCGCTCAACCAGCCAGGAATTGACCGATGCGGTGGCGCAGGCTTCCCGCATCCAGGCAGTGGGCCTCGTCGTGCTGCTCGGGCGTGCCGTAGCGGCGGTGCTCCAAGCGCCGCACGCCGATGGAGAGCAGCCGATGCGGCGTGTCTCGCAGCGCTTCGCTGACCCACAGGGCCGAGGTGCCCTGGAGATACGGCTCGACCAGCACCACCGCAGGAGCTCGCAGCTCCGTACGAAGCGTGTCGGCGTCGAACGGTCGGACGGTGGAGGCGTAGAGGACGGTGAGGTCGAGATGGGCGGTGGCCTCCAGCGTGCGGTCGAGCATCGGTCCGACCGCGATCACGGTCGCCTGCGAGCCGCGGCGCACGACGTGGAACCGATCGGGCTCGATCGGCATCGGTTCCGTGTTGGCCTGCGCAGCGAGCCGGATGTAGACGCTGCCGTCGCCGGCGATCGCGGCGCGCAGCAGGACCTCCGCCTCGTCGGGATGGCCCGGGACGTGGATCCGCCAGTCAGGCAGCGTGCTCAGCAGCGCCACGTCCTCCGGCGCCTGGTGGGTGCGCCCGCCCTCCGGCCAGTCGTACGAGGCGCCCACGCTGACGAGCACGGCGCCAACGCCCTGGTGGGCGAGGTCGAGCTTCACCTGCTCGAATGGTCGCTGAACCAGGAACGGCGCGTAGGAGTGCGCGATCGGGCGCATGCCTGACATGCCCATGCCGGAGGCGACGCCGATGAGCAGCTGCTCGCGGATACCGACGTTGATGACCCGATCCGGGTGGCGGCGCATGGCATCGGCGAAGCCGGTGACCCCGATCTCGGCCAGCACGACCGCCAGCCGGGGATCCTCGTCGAGCAGCCCGCTGGTGACCCGGCTGAACCGGTCGCGCATCGTGTCGACCGCCGTCATGACCCCTCCTCCACCACCGCGACGACCACACTTGGCCGATCCGGATGCTCGGCATTGAGCGCGGCCTCGAGTGCGGTATGGTCGCGCCCGTCGACGGTGGCCGACGCCCAGCCCTCGAGCGCGAAGCGGGCGGCAATGCCGCCCGGCCAGCCGTAGGTGGCAGTTCGGTTGTCGACGACCACGGTCGTGAGCCGATCGAGTCCCAGCCGCCCGGCGAGGGCAATCGCCTCGTGGTTGCTGCCCTCCTCGAGCTCCGCATCGCCAACGAGGACGACGACCCGCGACGACCGGCCCTGGGCGCGCAGCCCGAGCGCCACTCCGACGCCAATCGGCAGCCCGTGACCCAGGGAGCCGCTGCCGATCTCGACGCCGGAGATCAGCATCCGATCGGGGTGATGGCCGAGCGGCGAATCGTACGCACCAAAGGTGGGCAGCGCCTCGACGCCGATGAAGCCCTTGGCGGCCAGGACCGCGTAGTAGGCCATCGGTCCATGGCCCTTGGAGAGGAGGAAGCGGTCTCGATCCGGGTCATCGGCGCTGGCCGGCGTGACGTTGAGAACACGGTCGTAGAGCACCCACAGCACGTCGAGGGTCGAGTCGGCGCTGGTCGAGTGTTTCTCGTCGCCGGTCATGAGGGCGATGAGGCGCGGCAGGTCGTCGTAGGCGAGGGTCGCGCCCTCGGGTGGCGACGTCGTCTGGCTCATGCGGCCGAGTCTGCAACTTCAAGTGCCCTTGAAGTCAAGCGGTATGCTGGCGGAGTGCCGGTACTGCCCGATCGGATCACCATCGGCGAGCTCGCCGCGCGAAGCGGCGTGGCCACCTCGGCGCTGCGCTTTTACGGCGAGTGTGGCCTGATCGCGGCCGAGCGCACCGCCGGCAACCATCGCGTCTACCCGCGTGCCACGCTGCGCCGGGTGGCCTTCATCCGCGCCGCGCAGGAGGTTGGCCTGACGCTCGACGAGATCGGTCGAGCGCTGGCCATACTGCCGATGGATCGGACCCCGGCCAAGCGGGACTGGGAGCGCTTGTCGCGCGCCTGGCGCGAGCGGCTGGACGAGCACATCGCCGAGCTGGAACGGGTGCGCGACAGCCTGACCGGCTGCATCGGCTGCGGCTGCCTCTCGCTGCGGACCTGTCGGCTCCTGAACCGGGGTGACCGTGCGGCAGCCAGGGGCGCCGGCGCCCGCTACCTGCTGGGAGAAGAGGTCTCAGGAGCATCCAGGCTCGCCACGGATACCGCCAACCGGCTGAGCTGCCGATCCACGTCACGCTGGCGGGTTCGAACGGGATCGGAGACATGATCATCGAGGGAGATCCGGGCGCCATCTTCGCGAAGGTAGATGCCATTGCCGCCGCTACGGCACCAATCGTGGCTTCGTTCGGTGCCGTCATTCGATTTCCAGGCACCGATACGTTCGCGCTCACGCTGGCGGATGGCGGCCGCGTGATGGCGTTGCACGAAGCACTCGCCAGGTCAGAGCTCCGCTTTGATCCGAGCCCGTACCCATTCCGGCCTCACTGGTCACGGAGCGCTGTAGTCAACTGGCATTGGGTGCCGCGACGCAGTTATGCGGTCAGATTGAGCGTGAAAGTGGTGGTTGGTGGGCGACACTGGACTCGAACCAGTGACCTCTTGCATGTCAAGCAAGTGCTCTAACCAGCTGAGCTAGCCGCCCGTCGGGATCGGTGATTTCGTGAGTGGCTACACCCGATAACCGTCAATCCCTCCCGCTGGACTGTTGACCACAGCGCTCCTACACCCTATAACTGCAAGTGTTCCAGTCTCGCACGAGGTACAGGCGCGTGGCAGCCAAATCAGCCAACAGTCCGCGCATTGTAACAACCGCCGGCGACCTCGGCGACAACCTCGCCCGCTTCCGTCGCAGTCTTCGCGCCGAGAATGTGTCGCCGAACACGATCCTCGCCTACTGCGGGGCGGTCGAGCGGCTGGCCGACTTCCTGGTCAGATCAGATCTACCCACCGATGTGGTCGCCATCCGCCGTGACCATCTCGAGGCCTTCATCGCCGACGCCCTCGATCGGTTCAGGCCGGCGACCGCCAACCACCGCTTCCGGGGCGTCCAGCGCTTCTTCAACTACCTCGTCGACGAGGGCGCGCTCGAGACGTCACCGATGGGGCGGATGCGGCCGCCGCGCATCCCCGAAGACCCGCCGGCGGTCCTGACCCGCGCCGAGCAGGCCCGCCTCCTCGCCGTCTGCGACGGTTCGGACTTCGAGGCGCGTCGCGACAAGGCGATCGTCAGCGTGTTCCTGGACACCGGTGCGCGGCGGGCGGAGGTGGCTGGGCTGCGCTGGACGCCAGACAATGAGCTGACCAACGACATCGATCTCGACGGACGCGCGATCCGCGTCCTCGGCAAGGGCCGGCGCGAGCGGCTCGTCCGGATCGGCCACAAGACGGTCAAGGATCTCGATCGCTACCTCGCCGTTCGGGTGCGCCATCCGCAGGCACACCTGGCGTCACTCTGGCTCGGTCGCCGCGGCGCTTTGACCGACTCGGGAATCGGCCAGATGGTCCAGGAGCGCGGGCGGGCGGCCGGACTGGGCGACAACTTCCACCCCCATCAGCTCCGCCACACGTTTGCCCATGAGTGGCTGAGCAGCGGCGGTAACGAGGGCGACCTCATGCGGCTTGCCGGTTGGCGATCGCGGGCGATGCTCCAGCGGTATGCGGCGTCGACCGCCCAAGAGCGGGCCCTCGCGGCGCACGACCGGCTCTCGCCGCGAGACCGGCTGTAGCGGTGGAGGTTCATCCGCGCGATTCGCGGCGGACACGCCCGGTCCCGCCCGGACCAGCGGGCCGCGGGCGGCTGGGCTCATCGGGCGCCTCGCCGGCGAGCCGAGCGCTTCCGTCGTGCCTTCGCCGACAGGTAGGCGAGCTTCGCGAAATGGGCCGATCGCGCACGGGCCGCTCGCCGCGCTCGCTCCACCGGCGGCAGGGTTCCGTCCGGGTCGACGAGGCGTTCGAAGGAGGCCATGAAGGCCACCCGGCCGGGCTTCGAGGTCTCGCGCGAGTCGTGCGTCGCGTGCAGCCGGTACGCCCCGATCCGCCCGCGCAGGGCGCGGTCAGCGCGATCGAGGCCGGCCATGACCGAGATCCCCCGAGGCGTCGTTGAAGCAGGTGATCGTTGTTGATGTGCTCATCGCACAGCTCCCAAACACAGTGCAGCCCGAACTATGGGTTTGGCGGTGCGGGGGCTGGCGGATCGATCGAGTCGATGGCGCTCGGTGACGGGAGCAGCCTCGATCGTCGCCTGAGGGGATCGGCCCGCTGTCGGGACCTTACGTTCGCGCTCATCGCCCGGATGAGATGACGGTGGCGACGGCTACTGGCTCAGTCCCGAGACCGCGGGTTGATCGCCCGGCCTCCGCCGGCTCGACGTCGACCGACGCGACGGGCCCCGTCGTGGGCGGCCGGTGCGCGGGAGTGCCCGCGTGTCCGGTCGTCGCCCCTCTCGATGCCGAACCGCTGGGCCGGCACCACTTCGAGTTCGAGACTCGCCGCCGTCGTCGCCAAGACGGCCAGGACCTCACCGTACGATGGGATCAGCTCGGGTTCAAGGGATAAACCGTGCAAGATTCCGTGTAATCGATCTGCGCGTGGCCGAAACCTGACGGGTGAGAGCGGCCATGAGAATCTGAACGCGGGCGGCCATCTGCCTGAACGCTCCCGGCCACGAAAACTGCCCGCTGGCGGCCACGAGATCTGCACGCCCTCGCAATGAAGAGGCGTCCCTCCCGGTTCACTGGGGTTGCTGAGATCCCAGGAACCGAGGAGGGACATCGTGAAGTCTGCCGGAGAGGCCGTGGAGATCCTCGAAGCGTTCGACCTGACGGGCAGCCTGCGGGCGGCGAGCGAGCTGGCCGGCTGCTCACCGAACACGGTCGCGAGATACGTCCGCCGGCGGGCCCTCGGCCGGCCGACAGCCGAGTCCGTCCGACGGCGCCAGCTCATCGATCCGCACGTGGCCAAAGTCGAGGAGTGGGTCGAGCGCAGCCACGGCAAGGTCCGCGCCGACATCGTCCACGACAAGCTGCTGGCACTCGGCTTCGAGGGCTCCGAGCGAACGACCCGACGCGCCGTCGCCCAAGCGAAGAAGGCGTACGCGGCCGGCCATCGGCGGGTCTTCCGGCCGTGGATCCCGGAGCCCGGCATGTGGCTCCAGTTCGACTGGGGCAAGGGCCCGCGGATCGGGCGGCGGGAGACGCTCCTCTGGTGCGCATGGCTGGCGTGGAGCCGGTTCCGGGTCGTCATCCCGACCTGCGACCGGACGATGCCGACCGTCATCGCCTGCCTCGACGAGACGCTTCGCCGGTTCGGTGGCAGCCCGACCTATGCGCTGACAGACAACGAGCGAACCGTGACGATCGACCGGGTCGCCAACATCGCGGTGAAGCACCCGGTCCTCGTCGCCGCGTCACGCCATTACGGGCTCCAGGTCCACGCCTGCGAGCCGGCCGACCCGGCGTCCAAGGGCGGCAGCGAGAGCACGGTCAAGATCGCCAAGGCTGATCTCGTGCCGACCGAGGCCAACCTCCTCGACGAGTACGCCTCGTTCAGTGAGCTGCGGGCGGCGTGCGACGCGTTCTGCAACGAGGTCAACGCCCGCGAGCATCGCGAGACCCGGCAACCGCCGGTCGAGCGACTGGCCGAGGAACGTCGCCGGCTCCACCCGGTGCCTGACGAGCCGTACACCGTCGCCTTCGGCGTCACCCGGGTCGTCGACGAGGAGTCGACCGTCCGCTTCGGCTCGGCCCGCTACTCGGTTCCCCATCAGCCTTGTCGGTGAGCGGGTCTGGGTGAGGGTTGACGGCGACGAGCTCGTCGTCGCCGTTGTCGGTCCGACCGGCGCGAACGAGGGGGCTCGGCACCGGCTCACGACGCCCGGCAACCCGCGGATCGACCCGGCCCACCATCCCGAGCGGACAACGGACCCGCTCCATCCGCGGCCCAGGCCGGCCAGTCCAGAAGAGGCCGCCTTCCTCGAGCTCGGACCCGGAGCGGAGCGCTGGCTGATCCTCGCCGCGGCGTCGGGGGCCGAGCGCATCCGGACGAAGATCCGCCGGGCGACCGAGCTCGCCGCGCTCGTCGGTGCCGACCAGGTCGAGCGGGCGCTGGGGTTGGCGGCCGAGGCGGGTCGGTTCGCCGATGGCGATCTCGGGTCCATTGTCGACCACCTCCGTCTGATGGGCGACCGGACGAGCGAGCGGCTTGAGGCGAGTGACGACACCCTGCAGCCGGGGACCTCGGCCTGGGAGTTGGTGGGCAGGTGAGCACAGGCAGCGCTCACGACGCGTACGAGACCCGGTCCCGGCTGCGGGGCGCCGACGCCGCCGACGAGTTTGCCCGCTGGCGCGAACTGCCGCCGCGGCTTCATCCGGTTGAGCCGGCGCCGCTGCCGCCCGACGTCTGGCGCCTGCTCCACCGGCTGCGGCTGCGCTACATCCGGGAAGCCGGGCCGGCCGTCCTCGCTCGGGCTCGCGACGAGGGCTGGGACTTCACCGACGTCCTCAAGGTCCTCCTGGCCGAAGAGGCCGCCGGTCGCGACCGCTCGACCCGTGAGATGCACCGCAAGGCGGCCCGCCTGCCGTCGGGCAAGACGTTCGACGCCTGGGACCCCAAGGCCTCGGCGATCCCGGGCGACGCCCAGTGGGCGCTGCGGTCGCTCGACTGGATCGGACGGGCCGAGAACCTCGTCCTTGTCGGACCGTCCAGGGACTGGCAAGAGCCACTTCGCCGAGGCGATCGCCCATGCCGCGATCGATCGCGACCTCCGCGTCAGTTTGGTTCACGCTCGAGTCGCTCACAGCGACGATCGCCCGCTCGAGGATCGATGCCTCGACCGGCAAGGTCGTCGAGCGGATCGTCCGCTCGGAGCTCGTTGTGGTCGACGACATCGGCCTGCTGCCCGCCGGGGCCGACGAGGCCGAAGCGCTGTACCGCCTGGTCGACGCCGCGTACGAGAAGCGTTCGCTGATTCTCACGTCGAACCTCCACCCCGCGCGGTTCGACTCGATCTTCCCGAAAGGCCTGGCGACGGCCGCGGTCGATCGGCTGCTCCACCACGCCTACGTGATCGTCACCGAGGGCACGTCACATCGGCTAACGGAGGCGCTCGAGGGTCGAGGCGTCGCTCCGCTGCCGGCCGGCGATGGCAGCGTGCCGGCAGGACCCGCTGGAGCCACGAGTCGGACCCGGGCTGAACACAGCGGTGTACCGTCGTCGTCATCGTGGTCATCGATCGGACGACAGCAGTTCCCCTCGAGGGGTCAGGAGCGTGCTGAAAAGGTCTCGGTACCGCCGTCTCGTGCTCGTGATCGCTCTTTCGCTGACAGCGGCCGCCTGCGGCTATCTGCCCGGCACCGGGTCAGGGCAGACCCACATGGCTGGGACTGAGGAGCAACCCGGCCCGGGCAGCGTGGTGGTCGAGGGCGATCCCCCGCATGCGACGGGGCCGCTGGTCCTCGAGTTCGTCGGGTCGGAGGGAAACGTCGTCGAGCAGCGGACCGCCCGCATCCCGGCCGGCGGCGTCATCGATGCGAGCATGATCAACCTCTCGGGACCGATGAGCCTTCGCGTGAATGGAGCCCCTTGCGAAGGTAACTTCGCCATCGAATCGGACATGCGTACGCACGTGGTATTACGCGTCGACGACGCCGGTTGTTCCGTCGAAACCACAAAGATGGAACCAATGTGATGGCCACGCTTCCCCAGAGGGCACGCCGAATGTGCGTCATCGCACGCCATCGATGCCGACCGCTGACGACGTTAGCGGGCGATTAGCGCGAAGGTGGTTTCTCCGCCTCGGGCGGTCACGAGAACTGAACGCTGGCGGACGTCGAACCTGAATGTCGGCGGTCACGAGAACTTAGCGGGGGCCTAGGACGTCCGGCGTTGCCTCCATCTCAGCGTGGCCATGGCGCCGACGACGAGTCCGATCAGCGCCCCGGTGAACCCAGCGGGGGCGGCCTCGATCGACGTCGGGCCTGGGGTCGTCGATGTTGCGTCGACGCGCGCGGGCGACGGGGTCGCTGCGGGCGAGCCACGTCGAACCGTCACGGCCGTTGTGGAACCTGGCTGCCTGCCGGGGAAGTTACGGACCCAGATCGTCCACGTCCCGGCGCTGGGCAGCGACACTGTTCCGCGCCAGAGCGTTGAGTCGGACGGGTCTCGGGCGAGCTGCACTGGGACGTCAGCGTCTCCATCGTGCTGGGCGACGACGTCGAAAGGGTAGTCAGGCCACGAGTACAGGATGTTCCAGACGCCCGATGACACGGGGTAGGGCGTGATCGGGCTCTCGAACGGGAGCGAGAGGTCGCTTCGATCGACGACCCGAAACGTCCGGACGAGCACCTCGACCGGCTCGCCGACGCCAACCTCGGACGGCGAGGCCGTCACCACGACTTCGCCGGCGGCGCGCACCTCCGCGGCCATCGCGAGACTCCCGACCAGGAGACCAGCGCCCAAGAGGGCGAACAGCACTCCGACCCATGACGACGACGGTACACCGCTCGTTCAGCCCTGGTTCCGACTCTTGGCTCCAGCGGGCAGTCCTGCCGGCGCAGCGGACTCGATGAGACGTCACTCGCCGATGCCGACCGACTCGTTCGTGCCCAATGTCATCGGGTCGGCGTTGCGCGACAATCGGGCCATGGAGTACGAGGCGTTCGTAGCTCGCCACCTAGACGGGGTGCTGCGGCTGTGTCGGGCCGAAGGCTGGCCGTCGTTTCCAGCCGATTCAAGCCGCGCTCTCGCGGTCCTCACGGCACCTGGTGTGGTGACGGTCGTTGCCGTCGAGGGAGAGAGGGTTCTTGGCTTTGCCCAAGTGTTGACGGACGGGGCAATCCAAGCCTACCTGTGCAATATCGCGGTTGCGCTGGAGCGGAGACGCCAAGGTGTGGGCCGGCGTCTCGTGCAAGAGGTGTTCGCGCAACCCGGAGCAGAGCGGCTAGACCTAATCTCGGTGTCCGCTGCGGACGACTTCTACCAGGGATTCCAGCATCGGACCTTCCCAGGATTTCGAATCTACCCGGAACGTCTCGATTCAAACTGATGCAGTACCAGATCGTGCTGTCTCTTGACACCGCCAGCTGCGCGGTGACGATGTCGCCCGACAGCAGCCCACAGCAGCAGCTGGCGATCGCGCTCGGGCAGGGCCGAGAGCGGGTGCCCGTGTAGGCGAGCTCGGCGTGGACGCGCGGCACGCCGTACGTCCCCCGGCTGCGCTCGTGGATCCGGGCCAATCACGGTCCTTCATGGGGAAGCTTCGCAGTTCGCTGAAGATCCGCTCAGGCCGGTGCTCATCGTCGTCGCTTCGGGCGGGACGTTTCCGTTGGAACGGACCGCCGGACGGTCCGGTCTTCGGGGATCACGCGAACGGCGAGGGTCACAGGCCTCATCATCGACGCATCAACGGGCGAATTCCTTCGGGGGTTCATGTTCAACTAGGCGAGGGCCTGGAGTGACGCCTCCGCGTGAGTTCACGTTCGTCCGCGAGAAGGGGCAACGCTCATATGGCTTGGTTTGGTTAGTGGGCGTCGCAATATGCGTCACCCGCCCTCCTCAGCGCGATCAGTCCAACCCTGGCTGCTCGCCACCGATGATGCGTCGTTCACTTGAGACCGCGTAGTCCGCGTCGAGAGGTCCGCGTCGGACTCCTTGGACATGTCGACTACTCTGTGGCCTCGGTCGATCTGCTGTGGGCCAGTGACTCACGTCACCGTCTCCCCCTGCCAAGCCCGAACCCATCTCGCTCGCTGAAGGCGACTACCTCGATGCTGGCATGCAGGAAGACGAACTGGTCGGTGAGCTGTTGTTCGGACTCACCGGTCCGGAGCGCGTCGTCGGGGCATACGCCACGGATACGACCGGCCGCGTAATCAGCTAGCAGCACCGCGTCCGCCTCGCGTAGGCCTATGCCGCCAATCGCCGCGAACTCAGGGGGGCCCGGCTCCGAGCTCACCGCGGGCGATCAGCCACTTCTCGCGGCAGAACCATGCCTCGGTCGAAGCGTCGGCATCGCGCAGGAGCGTGAATAGCTCGAAATCCGTAGGCGTTTTGGGCGCGTCGCTGATGCCATTCGCCGCGAGACAGTCTCGAAGCTGCTGATCGATGGTGGCGATGTCCGCGTCGCTGGCATGCTGCGCCAGGTAGACGCTCTCGACCGCGACAAGGAACTCGTCCCAACAGCGGCCCCAGGCTGCGTCTGGGTCGGCGTCTGAGCTTGCGCCGGGAGACACGACGAAGTCTTTGCGGACACCGTCTGGCACGTCTCGGATCGGCCCGGTGTCGAACCCGGCGCCCTGCATGCAGCCTGCCGTGTCGCTCACCGCCTGCTGATACTCGTCGTCGGATACCACCCCGTCATCGAGAACGTCGCGCTGGTACTCCGACGCACTCGCGCGCCAGCGCTCGGCCAAGTCGGGGCGAGCGCTCGTCGGCGGCGATGCACACGAGACCGAAACGCTCGCCATCAAGACGAGGGCCAGGAGGCGGGAGCCGTGAAGTGCCGGCTCCCGCTTGCGCAGCCTCAGCAGGTCAGGCTGTTCGCGCTGCCCCACAGCCAGCCGCTCTCACCTCCGTTTAAGTCACGGCCGTTGGCCTTGACTTGCCAGTCGTCGGTGCCGTGTCCGTTGCAGTAGTAGTCGGTGTACACGCTGATCTGGTTCGCCGTATTCGTGTCGTTCACGCCCGAGTCACGCAGCCAGTAGCCGCCCGGGAATGCCCACTCCACGAATTCGCTCTTCAGCCAGTCGGATATCGGACTGGTAGGACAGTCCATACGGCTGGTCCCGTACGCCGTCAGACCGTTCGTCGTTGGTGACAACGACCAGACGCTGCACGGTGTCGACGCTGCGGCCGGCGCCGCGAAGACCCCGAGCGTCAAGGCGGCTAACAGAAGCGCGACGGCAGCGCGACGTCGTTGTGATCTGAGACTCATGGTTGCCCCTAGCTGCGGGATTAGGTAGCTTGCACGCTATGCCGTTGCGCGGAACTCCTCAATCGACAAATTAGCAAGTAGTCGCAAAATAGTGGACCAACATTGTAGAATGGTAGCCGTGAACCAGCCCGAGCACTCGGCTGCGGCTGCGCTCGAGGCCGTAGGCCTCAACAAGCGCTACGGTCCGCGCCGGTGGGCCTTGCGCGACGTATCGGTAGCCATTCCGTCCGGCCGCATCACTGGACTGGTTGGGCCAAACGCCGCCGGCAAGAGCACACTCCTTCGCACCTGGCTCGGCTTTGAGCGGCCCACGTCGGGGCGGGTTCGCGTCGACGGCGTGGATCCGACCGACCGGAGCTCCGAAGCCCGCTCCCGGGTCGGCTATGTGCCCCAGATGGCTCAGGTGTACCGGGCTCTCACGGTCGCGGAGCACCTCGGCTTCGTTGCGCTGTTACGTGATCGCTTCAACACCGATCGCGCCCGCGAACATCTCGAGCAGCTGGCTATCCCGCTCAGCGCTCGTGGCGATCAGTTGAGTGGCGGACAGCAAGCGCAATTGGTGCTGGCGCTGGCATTGGGGGCAGATGCGCCGATCCTGCTACTTGACGAGCCTCTGGCCCACCTCGACCCCCTCGCCCGTCGCGAGTTCCTCAAGCTCGTCCGGAGCAGCGTGGAAGAGGAAGGTCGGACGGTCGTGCTCTCGTCACACGTCGTCAGCGATGTAGAGCAGGCCTGCGATAACCTGCTGGTGCTCGGCGTAGGTCGCGTGCTTCTTCACTCATCGCTTGCCGATGCGGTCGCGGGCCACGCCATTGCCCCGCTGAACTTCGACATTTCGGACATGGTCGCCGACTTCAGCGGTCCGGATGGATCCATGGTGCGGCTGGTGGCACGGGCCCCTAGCGGTGGTGCGGAGCGTCGCGCGACGCTCGAGGAGGTAGTCCTGGGCCACCTGGCGTCAACGCGAGTCGCCGCATGAGCTGGGTGCGCCTCGCTTGGCGGCTCCAACGCTTTGAGCTCACCGTGCTGGCGGCTGCCTCGGTGGTCTGGGTTGCGGCAGCCGGGCTGATCACCTGGCAGCTGAGCGGGTATGCGGCGCAGTTCCCCGACTGCTTCGGCCTGACGACGATCATCGCACCATACTGCGAGGACGCTTCCCTCCAGTTCGCTCCATGGGATCAGACCGGCGAGGCGCTGTTGTGGTTGGTCCTCGCCATCCCTCTCGTTTTCGGTGTCGTCGTCGGTTCCCCGGTGGTCGCTCGTGAGATCGAGGATGGCACGGCCCAACTGGCGTGGGCGCACGCCAGCACCCGCAGGCGGTGGCTGATCGGCCGCGTCATTCCGACGGCAGCCGCGTTGGCCGCACTTCTCACCGTCGTTGCGTTGGGGGCAGAGGCCCTGGAAGTCGCCCGCCTGGGCGGTGAGAACCCGGGGTTCCAGCGGTTCGACCAACGTGGACTTCTGGTAGTCCTCCGCGGTCTGTTCTGCTTCGGCTGGGGCGTCCTAGCTGGCGTCTGGCTCGGACGCACGTTGCCCGCACTGCTCGCGGCAGCGGTGATCTCGGGCATCGTGATGCTGGGGCTCGTTCTGGCGCTGGACATCTGGCGGCGCGCGGAGGGAGTCGTTGTCGAGACGAACTCCCCCGCGGCTGAGCAGGTGTTGCCACTGGCCATGGTGCTCGATCCGGTTGCGATACTCGACGACGGCACGGTAGTGACAGATCGCTCGACAGAGCTTCCGGAAGGCGAGTCGTTTGATGCCCTGCGGATCATTCCCGGTGACCAGTACTGGACGTGGATCGGCCGCGAGAGTGCCGTGCTGGTGCTGCTCACCGGAGCCGCCGGCGCCGGCGCGATCGTCAGCGTGCGACGTCGTCGTCCCCTGTGAATGTGCAGCAGATGTCCGACTCGAGCGCCGACCGAGAGCAGCCGGGAACCGAATGGATGCGAACCTCCGACGTTGCGAGGCGTCTTGGCTACTCAACCGCGTGGGTCCGCCAGCAGATTTCCAAGGGCCTCCTGCCGGCGCAGATGCACTCGACGGGCAAGCGACCGTCGCTTCGCATCAGGCGGGCAGACTTCGAGCGCTTCGTCCGCGAGACGTTCCGGTCGACGTAGGGACCCGCGAGCCGAGCTCGGACCGCCGGTTCCCGGGCACGCTAAGCCGAGGCGCCGAAAGCCGCGAGTCGCTCGCGTACGTCGAGGTAGTTCGGATGTTGGGCCAATATCCGCTCAAGATCCTGCCTGGCTCGCCCTTTCTGGCCCGAAGCCTCAAATGCCACGGCTCGGTCGTAGCGGATTATCTCGAGCAGCTCAGCGCCACGACTCGGCTTGGCGAGCGCCTGCTTGAACGTGTCGAGTGCCCCGGTCTGGTGTCCCAGCGCGAATACCGCGCCTGCGCGCAGGTGCAGCAGAGGCAGCACCAGTGTCGCCATCGTTGGTGGCGCCCGCGGCCACCTCCAGCACACCGTCGTAATCGCCGTCGGCCATCAACAGATCCGCGAGCGACAGCTTGATGACCAGGATCGTTCCGGTTTGCCTCGTAGACTTGCTGGACCAAGCCAAATGCCTCGTCGAGCCGCCCGGCTTTCCTGGTAGTGCTCCGCCTGCCAGCAACAGCGTCGCGCCCGGAGTCGAAAGGAACTTCCGCGGTGATGTGCTCGGTGACCTTGCCCATGAGCGATAGGCTCACGATCCCTGGCGGGAGGTACCTCTCCTGGTACCCGGTCCGGCATCGCGGCGTCGCTGCTGATCAGGGACTCAAGAGGTGACGGATCTGCTCGCCATCGGGACCGTCGAGTTTGCTGAGCGCCGGCCCGTGATTAGCCGCGCAGGTAAGCCGTGCACTCCGGCGTGGTAGCGCTTGTCGGCTCTGCTGCTCAACCATGCCGGTGTGGGCAGAACGGCGGCGAAAGACGGCGCCGGGACGACGACATCCCGTCGCCGCGATGGCGACCCCACGACCGCTGCCGCGATGTGAGGCTCCTGTCGATTGTGCACGCAGTAGCGGGCACTTCGCCGCCAACCCGATATTCCCAGACCGGTCTTCGAGACGTTCATCCGCACGCGCTTGCCGAGCGAGATGCTCCGTCGAAAACGCATGGGCATGTCGGACCTCCTGGCGACGCTGAGCGGTCAGCCCTTCCAGATCGACGAGCCGGCTGGGATCAGCCGCATCGCCACCTTGATCGCTTCGGTGCCGACGGTCGCCCACAACAGCGCCGTCAGATAGTCGCCGAGCGATCCCCAAGTTGGGTTGGCGAGATAAAGCTGGGAGAGTGCGGCGGCGAGGACGATGATGCCGGCCAGGATCGTCGTTCCGATCTCGCTCCGTCGCAGGGTCGCCTGCAGAGCCGCGATGCGGGTCCCGATTGCGTCCGCCGCGCCGCCTACCCCGCCCGCCGGGCCGCCGAGCTCACGGCGCCGCGGAGCTTCGGCTGCATCCGCCGCAGGTGCACCCACCGCGCGCGCCGCCATCGTCACCTCGTTGATCGCCTCGGCAGTCACCCCTGGAACGAACAACTGCTCACGAAGCGCCTCGAGCTCCGCCGCGTGGGGTGGATGGTTCTCCAATTGAAAAGCGATCGTCCGAAGCGCCGTCTCAAACGAGGTCACGAGCTGCTTTGCGCTACGCAGTTCCTCACGAACGTCGTCGATCGGATCCGGCGGCCGCAGGGTGCTGCCGGCCGCTGCAAACCGGATGGCGAGGCCAATCTCCTGGGTGAGGAACGCTTGAATTTCCGCATCCGTCAATTCGGGCACGATGCTCATGGCCAGGGCGGTCACGTCTCGTGCGGTGGCGTTGCACTGGACTTGGCCATCCACGATCGCCACGAGAGGCGCAAGCCCGGCTCCGCCGGGCGCCCACGTCGTCTTCGCCTCCTCAGCCTCGGTCCGCTCAAAGACAGACAACGCGGCCCTCGCTTCTTCCGCGAGCAGGCCGTCGCCTTCTTCCACCGCTGCCCCCGGCGGTCCAGACCAGACACGCCAAGGCTCCCGAGGGAACGGCCAGGTTGCCGGGAGCTTGCGCAGCTCGCCGGCCGCCAGGTTCTGGTCCTGCACAACTGTGTCTCGAAGCTCCTGCAAGGCTATCTGCAGACGTAAGCGTGGCTCGCGGCGGTTGAGGCGCTGGTCGACGACATGGGCCAAGAGCAGGCCGGCAATCAGCGGCAGGAAGAGCGCCCACACGTGATCCGCCACCCGGAGTGTCAACTCCGTCTCGCTTCCCTCACCGAAGGAGACACTCCCCGTGTACTCCCCGGAGCCGGGCACATCCTCCACGATGATGGCGTTCGCTCCCTCCGCGGCATTCGTGACGCCAACGACTGCGCTAGTACCTGCGAGTGTTCCGGACACCTTCTGGGCGGCAAGCTGCGGGGACGTGGGGATCTCGAAATCGACCCCATCGCCTGGTAACCAAGCCGGCGCGGCGGCGAGGTTCCATGCCACGTTCTCAGGAAGCGGCGCACGCAGCGCCCGTGCGGCGGCATCGCCCTGCGGCGGCGGCACCAAAACCTCGATCGTTAGCGGGCGGCGGTCGACCGTTCCGTCTGCTGCAAAGACGGCCAGGACGGCCTCATACGCGCCTTCGCTCCCCTGGGTACGCACAACGCTCAGTCGCAGGCAGGCCGATCTCCCTGCCAGCATGCGAGTGGCCATGAGAAAGTCCCCACTGGTGGCCACCGAGAAGTCCCCACCCCTCGTCTGATCTGACCACCCGGGCTGACCCCGGGGCGGCATCGTGGCGGTGTTCAGGCCAGCCACGGACCACCCCGAGGGACGCCCATTGTGAAGAGTGCGAGGGAGCAGTTGAACATCCTGTCCGCGTATGCCGAGCTGGGTTCGTATCGAGCCGCCGCCGCGCTCTGCGGGACGACCCACAAGACGGTCCGCCGTGTCGTCGAGCGTCGGAGCCGGTCGCCGATCGAACGACCGCCACGGTCACGGACCACCGACGGGCTCAGCGACCTCATCGCCGAGCGGGTCCGGGCGACCGACGGCCGGATCAGCGCCAAGCGCCTGCTGCCGGTCTGCCGGGCGGCCGGGTACCAGGGCTCGGGCCGCACCCTGCGGCGGGCGGTGGCGAGGGCGAAGGCGGCCTGGCGCCGCAATCGGCGGACGTACCGGCCGTGGGTCCCGATCCCGGGTGAGCATCTGGTCATCGACTGGGGCTCTGAGGCTGGGCTGCACGTCTTCTGCGCCGTCCTGCCCTGGAGCCGTGTCCGGTTCGTCAGGTTCGCCGCCGACGAGACCCAGGCGACGACGCTGCGCCTGCTGGCCGAGTGCTTCGAGGTCCTCGGCGGGGTGCCGGGCGTCGTCCTCGCCGACCGGATGGGCTGCCTCAAGGGCGGCGTCGTGGCCAACGTCGTCGTGCCGGCTCCAGGGTATGTCCGGTTCGCCGCCCACCATGGCTTCCGGCCCGACTTCTGCGAGGCCGCCGACCCCGAGTCGAAGGGCGTCGTCGAACACCTCGTCG
>JAABUR0100001178.1_pt1 | contig 48753 bp, 41 predicted proteins | sample 5560091 | NCBI WGS metagenome assembly JAABUR01 (sample SAMN10711879, study PRJNA513375) | rock metagenome | isolation source: Antarctica rocks | place: Antarctica: Victoria Land, University Valley sud | reverse complement strand
TGGTGCGATGTGCGGTCTTGAACCGGATGACGCATCTGGGAATGCCACAGAGCTATGCCGTGTGAGTAAGGTTGATTCTCAATTGTGAGTGATGCTGCGCTCATTTCGATTTATGCAACAAAGCCCAAAGTAATGCTAAGAATAATTTTAGTTTATATCTCATTTAAGTCCTCATACGTTCAAGGGCGAAGCGGTCTAACTCTACTTAAGAAGTTCTTCGATGAACTTCGTGGCTTCCGGGTCGCGGCTCTGGCCGAGCCAGAAGATGGCTTTCTTTCGCAACTCTATGGACGCATCGCTGCGCGCGACATCCATTAGTTTTCTGAGCGCGCGTTTTTGCCCGGACTGGCTGAAGGCAAAGATAATGCGCTCTTTAAGCTCCACGCTTTTTTCCGCGTCGTACAATCCAATCAAGTTATCAATGGCTTGCGCGTCACCGCTTTGGCCGAGCCAGAACACGGCCTGCTTGCGCACTTCAAGATTGTCCCCGGTGCGGGCGATTTCAAGCAGCTTGGTGGAAGCGCGCGGGCTGCCGATCTGCGATAAAGCGAAGAGAATTTGTTTTCTGTTTTCCGTATCCTGATCCGCGTTATAAAGAGCGAACAATTCATCAATGGATGATTCGCCGCCTCTTTGACCGAGCCAGAAAATGGCTTCGCGGCGTGCGCGTGGGCTGCGTGCGGTGCGCGCCAATTCGCTCAATAACCTACGCGCGCGTTCGCCATCCTGCTGCGCGATGGCAAAGACTGCGGCTTTGACTATTTCGCTGTCATCAGAATTCGTCGCCAAGTCCTTTAATAAGTCGAGCACGTTTTCATCGTTCGTTTGTCCGAGCGCGGTGATGGCAAAGCGGCGCAGTTTTGGGTCTAATTGATTGCGCACTGCGTCCAACAACAAAGTCGTCGCCTGCTTGCCGCCGTGTTGACCGAGCAGCATAATGGCGGTTCTCTTCAAGCGCGGGCTGGCGCTTGAATTGGATTTCAAAATGTCTGCGACGTAGGCAATGGCGCGCTCTTGATTGGCTTCAAATAGACTCTGCAAGGCGATCAACTTTATCTCTTCATCGTTTTTGTTGATGCCTTCGTCAACCACACGTTCGTTGCCGAGTCGCGGCGCAATCTCAATGCGCATCGCGCGCGCATCGTTCGCCCAACTCGATTGCGGATATTCTCTAATTAGACGCTCTAATCTTTGATTCGATTCTGCATATCGCTCCTGCTTCTTCAAAGCAAAGGCGAACCAGTAAAGCGCTGCATCAACATTTTTGTCTTTCGGATAATCGGTCAGGAAATCATTGAATCGCTCCGCCGCACGTGTCCAGTTTTCCTCTTCGATTAAATCCCGTCCCTCGCGGAAAAGTTTCATCGCCGCGCTCGTAGAATTCTGCGTCTCAACGAATCGGTTCAACTTCTCCACATCCTGTACGGCACGAACAGAACGATTGCAGACAAGCAGCGCAGCGCAACCGAGAACAATCAAAGCGAGCGCAAGCACAGTGTACTTACGAAGAATTAAACGATGGTTTTGGAGCTTAATTTTATGCAACATAATTTTGATCCCAACCGAAGATTTAGAACGTCCAACAAAACCGAACTATTAGCCACAGAGTCACGGAGACACAGAGCAAGCAAATAAAGCGATGAAAGAGAGCGCTAAACAAAACCCTTCTCTTGTTACCTTTCTAAAACTTGTTCTTACTATCTTCATTATCTCTGTGCCTCTGTGTCTCTGTGGCAAGTTTTGTAGCGTGCTCTTAGTAACTCGAAAGTTCAGTAACTTAGCGAAGCAGTTCGCGTTGTATAGACTTGCAGTTCGGCGACGATTTCGTTTTTTTGGATGCGCTCTTTGATCGAACGTACATCATCCGGCGAAGGCTTCGACGGCAGATTGGCGATGTCGAGCAGCATGGGTTCGAGACTGTTAAGCGCCTCTTCAATCGGCAGATTGCCTTTCGCCGCCGCATCGCGCCGGAGCAATATATTTTGGTAAAGGAGTTTCTGTGATTGCCGCCGCTCGTAAGCGATGTCGAGCGCGGAATCGTTGACGGAAAAACCCGTGTTCCTGAAAGAGCGCAACAGAACTTGCGATTGCTCGATATGCTTGATTACGTCCGTCCTTGAACCGGCGATCAGGTTATCGTTAGGCATAGTTGTTGACGATTGCATTACAACAGCAAACTTTTCCGGCGTTCGCTCGCTCGTGCGCAGTGGCTGTTTTGAAATTGCGCGCGCTTCGTACTTCTTAACAGCATTGTTGAGATTGGCGGCTTTGTTCAAAAGGATATTCCGCTTTACAGCAATGCGGTTATTGGTACTCGCAGATTCACGCAAGGCTGTGCCAGATTTGCCTGCATCATGCGAGTCATTGACGTTGCTTTGAGTAGAGGAAATTTGGCTGCCGACGGATACAGATTTCCTGTATGCCAACTCTGTCGAAGATGATTTTACTTCGCGTAGTTGAATGTATCTCCCGATGCCTGCGGCAACGCAAATGATGACGAGCGCCAGCGCAGATACTGGAACGAGATTGAAACGCAACGCATGACGAAGCCCGGCGAGCCAGCCGTGTAAAGGATTGAACGAAGCGGGAGACTGCACATCTTTTTCTTCGGCGATTCTGACACGCACAGTGTTCCACAAGTCGTGCGTCACTTCGACATCACGCTGGTAGCGCGTGAAGAGTTCAGCTTCGCGTTGCAATTCTTCAAAGGCGCTCGCGCACGCTGCGCAAGTGTCAATGTGCAAGGCAAGACGACGCGCGGCTCTCTCCAACAGTTCGCCGTCCAAAAATTCTTCAAGCAACGGCAGGCATTCTTCGCACTTCATTGGCTCACCTCTAGATAAGCTCCGAGCAGGCGGCGCATCTCCGCGCGTGCGCGATGTAAATCGGTTTTGAGCTTCGGGATTGTAAACCCTGTGATCGACGCGATCTGTTCGTAGCTTTGCTGCTGTAACACTTTCAAAGTAAAGACCATTCGCTTATCTTCATCGAGCTTCGCAAGCGCATCTCGAATCGTGCGGTTCAATTCCTTATCGAGCAATTGTCCGTCGGGCGCGAGGCTCCCGTCGCGCAGTTCCAACGCCGCTTCATCGTCAAGATTAATGTTGCGATCACTTGCGCGACGAGAGCGAAGCGATTCGCGTGCGACGTTTTTGGCGATCCCGAAAAGCCACGTCGAAAGCTTTGTTTCATCGCGCAACGCGTAGATGTTTTTGTATGCGCGCACGAAAGTTTCCTGCGTCAATTCTTCTGCGAGTTCGCGTGTTCCCACCATGTCATAGATAAAGCTGATAACGGGACGGCTGTAACGTTCAAAGATCGAGCGAAAGGCTTCGTCGTCGCCGCGGCGAACGCGCGCTATGAGGTCTTCGGCGCTATTCATTAAAGTTCCAGCGCGTGCGCGCGGCTGATTCAAAGCCGATAGTCCTCTCACATCAATTGCCAGCCGCTTCATCATTGTTCCCACATAGTTAGTGACAGATTTGGCGGAAAGGTTTCAGACTCGCGCAAAGTATAGAAAAACCAGCCGTTTGAGGATAGAGCGCGGTAGGAATAGGAATTGGTAGCTGTTAGGAGTGAAGAAAGAGGCGAGAATGCTGGAGTTCCAACTAAGGAATGATGCTGAAAAGTAATCTTATTTAGACTTGAGTCTCTTTAACATTTCAATGCCGTTTGAGTTCTGTGGATTCAACTCGACTGCTCTTTGATAATTCCTGATAGCGAGTTCCTTATCACCGTTCACCATATAGGCCTCGCCCAAGCTGTCATACACATTTGCGGACTGCGGGTAGGCTTCGACATTGAGCTTGAACACTTCGATTGCTTCCCTGACCTTCTTCATGCCAAGTAACCGATAGCCAAGAGCGTTAAGTTGACTCTCACTCACGTAATAATCGTTAGACTGCTTCAAAGTGCGGTAACTTTGGAGAGCCGATTCGATACCTTTTTCCATAATGATCGGGAGAATCGCTTCCGCGACAGGCCGTTTGGGGTGGGGATCGTAAGGGTCATACGCCGGCGCGTCCGGGTCGTAGGGCTTGTTCGAGTCAACGCGCTTGCCATCTACGAGGGCTACTCCGTCTATTACGTTATCAATCTTCCCCCGCTTCCAGCCATCCGACGTTTTAACCCAGTGTTCATCCTGAACGGCAGTGGTTTCCATTCGCCGCAGTTTGCCTGCCATCATCTGTGTCCTATACCACACCTGAAGAACCGTCGCCGTGGCTTCACCTTCACCACAAATGGTTAGCCGCAGGATCGTGTTGCTGATGTGGGTGGTTTCCTTGACCAGCGCCATCCCGTTCCTCATGTACGCCAGAGTCCGCTCGCGGGTCCATACCTCTCCGGTAGCCGTCACCGCGTGGAAGTCCGGCGCAACCAACGCGACCAGGGCGTCTAAGTCTTTCTTCCTCATAGCCTCAGCGAGTTTAGCGTATTGAGCATCAATCGCCTTCCACACAAGATGCGAGTTGTCGCGCACGATTATATCGTTGCACTTCGGGCTTGGCTTCGGTGTCTCTTGAGCATTGACTATTGAAGAAGCGAACGAAAGGCTAAATAGTAGTGCTGATGTTAAGAGTAAACGCATCTTTATTTTCCATTGCTCCCATCGGTCGAAAGCATAAAGCTTTTGTTTATCAAACGGCAGATGCTGTCAACAACCATGCTAGAAACTGCGACGGAACAGGTAGGACATTTTGATGAAGAAGGTACGCCCGTTGCGTCGAAACCCTTGTTCGAGTTGGCCTGTGAAGGGCGAGAAACCGTTGCGTTGCAGATCGTCATTGTAGCCCAAGTAAAAGGCTGTGCCGGGATTCGGCGCGTAGCCGAGAAGAAATTGCGCGCGAACGTTTGATGACAGTGTGTCATAGTCTGCGCGTGCGCGCGCGAACGTAAAGCGCGTGAACTGATAAGTCGAGCGCAGCGAAATAATATTATCGTCAAAGGCCGTGCGCCCTGTGTCGCGGCGCACCAATCTGTCTTTGGTAATGCTTAAACGGTTGTTAAGAGCATTCGTCGGCTGGTATGTGAAGTTGCCTTCAAGATGCAATTGGTTGCCGGGGCCGGGATCGAGCGGCACATTCGGATTCTCTGGATCGAGCAGCGCGGCAGGGCTGACGCGCGGAAATTTTCGCCCGCCGCCAAAGTCGAAGTCGAAGGCATTCCAATTGTAAACGCCGACACCGAAGAACGAATATTTTTTGCTCGGCGTCGAACCGGCGAAAGCGTACATGGTGCGCTGCTTTGTCGAGCGTTCGCTGTCGTTTCCGGCAAAAGCACCGGGGCGTGTGAGCGTGCGCTTCTGCCCGAACTCGTATTCAAAGACGCGCTCGTAGCCGCTTTCTGTGCCGACGCCCGCGAATGATTCGTGTTTGAAGTTAAGTTGAAGCTGGGAATTATTATCCCAATTCTGCATACGGCCTTGAAAGTCGAAATTAGAGGTCAAGTAGTTAAAAACTTTCCACGAAATCAACGTCGCTTTCGGGCGCGGCTCAGACCTGTACTGCGTAAAAAGTTCTTCGCGGTTGGTGTTGGTGCGGCGCGTAAAGCCTACGTCGGCGCGATAGCCGCGTGTGCGTCCCGTCAGATCGAAATTTGTTTCAAAGTGCCGCCCGCGCTTTTCGTAACCAAAGGTGTAAGCCAATCCGTTTCCCGTGCGATAAATGTTTCGTCCTAAATCTGGATCAAAAAAGAAGCGCCGTGAAGTTGTGCCGAGCACTTGAAAATTGATGACCGTTTGCTTATCAAGTCGAAAGCGCCCGTCGAAACCGCCGAGCTGATTGTGCTTTTCGATAAAGTTATAGCTTGTCGCCAGAAAGCCTATGTTGTTTTCTTTGCCGATGTCACGCTTCATGCGCAGGATGCCGACGAAAGCATTTCTGTCGAGAAACTTTTGTATGTTAGGAAGATTGTTTTGGTCGTTGCGCTCTTCTTCGCTGAAATTACCGGGCGAGTTATCGGAAGCGAGAAGCACGCCGAAAGTGTTGCGCCCGCGCTTGCCCGTGAGTTTCACTGCGTAGTCTGGATCAACGATGGCGCGCGTATGCACTGCCTGAATGCGCGTTTCAAAAATCTCTTTGCCTTCAAGAAAGAACGGGCGTTTTTCTTCAAAGAAAATCGGAAAGCGTTGATTTGCGGTGACGACAAGCTGATCGGATTCTACCTGCGCGAAATCTGGATTAACGGCGAAGTCAAGCGTCACGGTCGGCGTTAAACTAAACTTGCCGGTTAGTCCCGGATCAATGCCGACAGGCTTGTTGACGAAGCGTCCGTGGTCGCCGAAGAGCGGATCGGCGGGTGGCACGCGCGCCAACCCTGAGCGTACACGCTTGCCCGTTTCGGAAAGCGTGAGGCTCGGAATCAACTCCAGCGTGCGCTCCGTCGAGATGTCTTCGAGTCCTGTCAGATGGCCTTCCTGATTAAGAAAACCCGATCTATCTTTTGAGACAGGCATCCATGAATCAAGCTCGCCGTTAATGTGTTTGATTTGACGAAGGAAATGCACGCCCCACAGCTTGCCTTTGCCCGCTTCGTAACGCAGTGACTTGAACGGAATCGCAACCTCTACTGTGTAGCCGTCCGGCGTCAGCGCGCCCTTTGATTCCATCACCAGATCAACGCTGAAATCCTCATCGCGGCCTTCCGCAGACAATCCGTCCTGCTGCACGCCAAACGGATTAAAGAACATAACGTAGGCGCGGCGCTGGTCATTGAACGTGTCCAGATAAACGCCAATTGCATCGTCATCAAGAATGGCATCGCGCTTGGCGATGGTGGCGCGCACGTTGTTCGGTTCATCGTAAGCGTGAAAAGCGAAGTAAAGGAATTTCGCATCGTAGCCCGCGCGCACTACCGTTTTTCTAGACGCGGGAGCCGTGTCGCTCGGCCTATATTGATAAAAATCTTTGAAGATCGCCGCCGTCTTCCACACTTCATCATCGAGATTGCCATCAATAACCGGCGGCGTCTCAAAGCGCGCGAGGCGGACGGGCGCGGCCTTGTCGGGTGGCAAGACAACCGCCGCCGGAAGCTGCTGCGCATCTGTATCACTCCATGCGCTCAACAGCAGCCAGATAAAGACGCTTGTAAAATATTTCATCACAATGAGAAGACCGTACCGCACGCTAACGGCGCGACGACAAGAAGAATTTTTACGCACGAAGGCACAGAGAGGCATTGATGTAAACGTTGAATCGGGAACGACGAGCGGTTAACGAACAGCAGTTCTCAAGTTAGCGCTTATCGTTCTACGTTAATCATTTCTCTTTCTTCGTTTCTTCGTTCTTGCCCCACGACGTTTTGCGGTGACTGCTTTACGTTTTGTAAGACGCGTGCGAAAACTGATTTGTTAACTTCAGTGCGATGCGCGCGGTAACATTTCGGCGCGAGAGTTTTATTCTAAAGTGCGTTTCTACCGCTCAATTGTATAAACACCGCGCGTTCGATTTTTGTGACATAAGTTTTATGCCGTTCAAGTTGGCCGCTAACATAGCTGTCAAGGAGTTAGTGTGAGGTGTGCATAAAAGGTTTCAGCATCCACGAAAATAATCATCGGCTCGTCGCCTGAAGCGGCAGCGCGTCTCTGTGGATGAATTAGCGTATGTGCTGAGGTTGGAAAGCTTAAAGCGGGAAGGTTTGCTTGTGAAAGATAACTGTGAGATGAGCGCAATTTTCAGACTGAAATTCTATGTGCGAATTTATGAAAGAGTTCGTGCGTGATGCGGCGCGCTTCGTTCGTTTGTCGCGGCGCTTCTACTCACCGGGGCCGGGCTTTCCACGAACAGCGCTCCACGGCGGCACAACACCGTTCGTGCGCGCATACGCGATGGACTGACCCAAATGTTCGTGAACATGCGTCGCCAGCAAAAAAAGGACATCGCGCGCTGTTGCCTTATCACCGAAGAGATTTACGGACTTATCCAAATCGGCATCGGATGTATTGAGCGCCGTTTGCCGAACGAACTCAAATGATCGCTTCAAGCTATTGACTACTGTTGCTTTGTCCGTAATCTTTTCTGGATTGGCTTCCAGACCAGCGGGAGTTTTGACGCCCATTTGATTAAGGATAAAGTAATTGCTGCCTGCGACGTGCATGAAGACTTCGCTTATCGAGCGCACTCCCGTTGCCGGACGCCAGGAATACTTTTCCTGCGGCACGGCTTCGGAGAGCGCGATCAATTTCTTTTCCGCATCATCTATTTGTTTCAGGAAACTTGCGCGAAAGCCTGCGACAGGCGCTGCCGCAGTGTTTGAGGAATGTATTCCCTGAGCGGTTGCGGCAACTACGTTGAATGCCAACAGCAAGACTGCGAAGAGGATGTATGCGGAGTACCGTTTCATTTCTTATTACCTTTCTCTGATTTGAAATTAAGCATAGAAGCATTGTTTCCTGACTGATGCCTTTGTTGGCTCATGTCACCAATGATTTGTTAGATTTCGGTCTTTAGTATTCAGACTTGAAATGATCTGTTTTTATTTTTTAATGTTATCAAGTTTGATATTGCGAACTCCACTCAAAACTCCTTCTTGGCTGTGTGTCAACTTGATGATCGAGTTAAATCCGCCGCGTCCTGTTAATAATTTTGCTTTTTCTTCGGGCGTTATAAAAGGGTCGCCTTCAAACCAATAATCGTCAATCGAATATTCTGGAATTTGCGAACTGTAAATTTGCGCGTGAATGTGAGCAGGCGTGGTTCTTTTTGGATACGGTGCGGGTTTGATTGTTTTGAACTCATACTTTCCGTCTTTGCCTGTTTTCATCCAGCCGCGCAATCTCGGATTATACGGGTCGTCATCTTTGTTGTAATAACCTGTCGAATCGGTGTGATAGACAAAAAGCACAATTCCTTCGGCTGGCGTAGTTCTGTCGGGTTGATAAATTGTCCCGGACATTATCAACGGTTCACCTTTTTCATCTTGAGAAGCAATCGTCGTTTGCCAAGAAATATTTTGCGGTGCAATGCAGGAACTGCAAGGCCTACTTCCAAATCCGGCACTGTAAGGCAGTCTGGTAGTTTGGGCGCTGACATCGGGTTGAGCTATACATCCGCTTAGATTCAATATACCGAACGATAAAGTTGGCAGCGCGGCGACACACATAGAGGTACTTTTGATAAATCCCCTACGATTCAAGTTGATATCTTTACGCATATCAGCTTCAACTTTTTAATTCATAGCCGCAATTTACCACAACGGAGAAATCTAATTCTCTCTGTCTCAACTCATAATTGTTCCTGCTATTTTAAGCCGATTATTGTGCGCCCGGTTATTCTTGTATCCCTTCGAGAAATGCTTTAAGGACGCGTGCGCGCGAAGGATGGCGCAGCTTTCTCAAAGCTTTGGCTTCGATCTGGCGTATGCGTTCGCGTGTGACGTTGAAGCTTTGGCCGACTTCTTCGAGCGTGCGTTCTTCTCCTTCGCCGCTGAGACCGAAACGCAACTTGATGACTCTTTCTTCGCGCGGACTAAGCGTTTGAAGCACTTGATTGGCGAGGTCTCGCAAATTAGCGGCGACCACAGAATCTACAGGATTCACGGATGACTTGTCTTCGATGAGGCTTCCAAGCTGCGAGTCTCCATCTTCTCCGATGGGCGTCTCAAGTGAAATTGGTTGCTGCGCCATCTTCAGCGTCTTGCGGACTTTCTCTACAGGGATACTCATCTTCTTCGCAATCTCTTCGCTCGTCGGTTCGCGCCCGAGTTCGCGGACAAGCTCGCGCGAGGTGCTCTTCAGCTTATTAATCGTCTCGATCATGTGAACGGGAATGCGAATCGTGCGCGCTTGATCCGCAATCGCGCGCGTGATCGCCTGACGAATCCACCACGTCGCGTAAGTCGAAAATTTGTAGCCACGCCGCCACTCGAACTTGTCCACGCCCTTCATCAATCCGATGTTGCCTTCCTGAATCAGATCGAGAAACTGAAGCCCACGGTTCTGATATTTCTTCGCGATGGAAACAACGAGACGCAGATTTGCCGCCGTCAATTCATGCTTCGCCTGCGCCGTTTCCGCTTCACCCGTTACAATCATCTGGTGCGAGCGTTTGATCTCAAGCGGTGCAATGTGATGTGCCGTTTCGATCTCTCGAAGGCTATGCTTCGCTGCGCTGATGTGTCTTTTGAACTCTTTTTCCTGATCGGGCTTGATCTTTTTCTTGCCAAGCTTCGCCGTGTAAGCTTCAATCTCGCGTTCGGCGGCACGCACGTCTTTATTCGCCGTCGAGATGGCGTTAATCAAACGCTGGCGGGCGTGCTCTTTCAAGTTCAGTTGCTTGATCTCAGCGGCAATCGCGAGACTTGTAATGGCAAGCTTGCGTCGCAGCCGCAATAGCTTTTTCGATTTCTTTCCGCGCGTCAACTTTTGCTCAATACGAAATTGCTCCCATTCCCTGATCCCGCGTTTGTAAAGCTTGCGTATGTTCTGAAAGCCTTCAATCGTCCATTGAAGATATTCGTCGGCTCGCTCCTCCGGCTCTTCGAGTTCCGAAGGCTCTGAAAAAACGACGACATCACGAATTCGCAGCGTGCCCGCTTCCAATTCGTCGCCGATCTTCAAAAGTTCGGCAACCGCGATAGGCGAACGCGAGATAGCTTTCAGCGTTTTCGTTTGCCCGTGCTCGATACGCCTCGCAATGGAAACTTCCTGCGCACGTTTCAAAAGCGGCACCGCTCCCATTTCGCGCAGGTAGACGCGCACAGGATCGGCTGTCTTATCTATCTCGCCCGCAGACAAGTCCAGTTCCGCGTCTTCATCCGACGATTCATCAATTGACGCGGACGTTGCTTCCGGCTCCGTCAAGTTCCCATCGTCGTCTGTAAAGTCCGAAACCAGTTTCTGCAAAACGTTGTCTATTGCCTCCGTGGAGGCGGCATCTTCCGACAGCTTTTCATCGAAGCCATCTAAAGATGCATATTGATCGTCACTTAACGCTGTTAACCCTGCCTCGACTTCAACTTCTTTAAGCTTTGCCACTTTACGATTCACCTCTCGCGCGCAACCGTTGAAAATTTAATGAAAAGCCCTCGCGCACGAAAGCTCTTCACCTTATTTAATTTATCTCACGAACGCCGCTTATTAACTTAATCGCGGCAGTTCAGTGTTACTCACCTCAAGAACGAAACTTCTACGACACCGCTTCGAGCATCAACTGCCAAACACGCCGGAACGCGATTCGCTTCTATCTCAAATTTCCCACTCGCTAACAATTCAATTTCATGCGGCACATTCGTTGATCCTGTTGCTCTCAGCCCTCTTAATTAGGACGAATAGAATTACAGATTCGTTGCAAATTTTTATCTCGCCATCCTAGCTTTTCTTTGCGGTTCCGCTGCTTGAACGCGTGTTCTGCAAAACATTCTTGATGGTTATTTTTGAGAGGACATGCTCAACCGCCTTATTGCCATGCTCGAATATATCGTCGAGAACAGATTCAATGTTTCCGCCAACAGGACATTGACGGCTCGGAGGCCGGCGGTGAAGCGCGAAAACACCTTTTTCTTCGACAGCACGGTGCACGGCAAGCAAAGTGATTCGAGCAGGCTTGCACGCTAATCTTGACCCGCCGGTCGCACCTGTTTGCGACGTCACCAGTCCGGCCTGCGCCAATGCACACAAGATGCGCCGGATCACTACCGGATTCGTCTTGACGCTCGCGGCGATCTGCTCTGACTTGAGCGGCTCATCGCCAGCCCACGCCATCAGCGTCAACGTATGGACGGCAACTGCAAATCGGCTACTCATGGGGATAAAGGGTCGGCTTCCGGCTTTAATTCAATTAAACCAGAAGTGAATAAACACACTTCTCTTAGTAACTATTATAGTTACAAATGGGGATATGTCAACCTGACCGCTTCCTCTTGAGGGCTGTTTAACCAATCATCTCGCAAAGCGTATCTTTTTCGATTCAATTAGCCTCTATTCAGTTCATCGTTTAACACTCGTTAAACGAGATCGCTGCCGGAAATCCTAGCGAAGCTCAAGAGAGATGTGAGAAAGTAACAAAGTCCTGCGCGGCTATGACAGCAAATGATTATTAGCGGTCTGCGCAACGGTCATCAATCGAAAAGAGATTTAATATATGGAGAAAGTCAACATCGAGCAAAAGTTCAGCTTGTTTGATGAACATTGGAGTCCGAAGATCATCGGCGAATTGAATGATGCTTATGTGAAAGCGGCCAAGCTCAAGGGCGCGTTCGTCTGGCACAGCCACGAGAATGAAGACGAGATGTTTCTGGTCGTCAAAGGAAGTTTGCTGATGAAGTTTCGTGACCGTGATGTGCGCGTCGAAGCGGGCGAATTTATCATCGTTCCGCGTGGGGTTGAGCATCTCCCGTTTGCCGAAGAAGAAGCGCACATACTGTTACTTGAGCCGAAGACCACATTGAACACGGGCAACGTGCGGAACGAGCGCACCGTTGAAGAGTTGCAACGTATATAATGATCCACTTAAACGGGCAGCGTGGAAGTCACGTTTCCGCTTCAGAATTTGTATCTTTAATCAATTGATGAAAACACCCGTTATTAAAATTGATCTGCCGGCTTGGGTTGACTCTTTCGTGAGTTGGGATAAAGAGTACGTTTCAGATGAAGAGAAAATTTCGCTGGCGATAAAGCTGGCGACGGAAAACGTTCTTCAATCAACCGGCGGGCCGTTCGGCGCGGCGATTTTTGAGGCGCAGACGGGAAAGCTTTTGTCCGTCGGGATGAATCAAGTGCTCAGGTCAAATAACTCCTGTCTTCATGCGGAAGTCACAGCGATTATGATGGCGCAGGCGGCGTTGAAATCATACTCTTTGAGTTCTAACGGGATGCCGCGCTATGAATTGTTCACCTCATGCGAGCCATGTTGTATGTGTCTCGGAGCTATTCTGTGGAGCGGGCTAAGCCGTGTAGTCTGCGCCGCCACGAAAGACGATGCCGCGCGGATAGGCTTTGACGAAGGGCCTGTTTATGAAAGCTCGTATGAATATTTGAGAGATAGAGGAATCGAAGTCAAGAGAGGCTTGATGCACGAAGAAGCTGTTAAGGCGTTTGATCTGTATAAGGAAAAAGGCGGGATTATTTACAACGGATAAGCTTTGCCTCAAAAATTAGTCAACCCAGCGGAAGACAATAAGAACACCCATAATCAAGGATACAAGCCCGAAAATTACTGTTACCGCGTGAGTGATTATTAAGCCGCCGCGAGTATATTTACCTGTCCACCAATCGCCTTGACGAAGGATAGGATCATACTTGCTCCATACATCATTGAACTTCCTAATCTGCTTATGGAAGACGATGAGCGCAAGGCCGAATAGGATTAAGATGATACCGAATATGGTTCTGTTAAATGGAGTATCCTGCATCTTAATTCTTCACTCCAAAGTTCACGTCAATGCTGAACAGATAAGTTTTGACCGATGATATCAGCCCGTTGGCGTAAGCAAACGATCATCATGCGCAAGCGTGTGCTCTACTAAGGTATCACGACTTTGCTGCGACAGTGCCGACGCGGTAGCATTGCCACGCACGCGCTCAATCGCCATCAACGTAACTTCGGGCGTGGCGGGCAAGGCGAGCGGCACATAATCAGGACTCTCGCCAAACGCCGCAATCGCCGCGCGGATTGCTTCGCGGACGGAGATCGCCAGCATCAAAGGCGGTTCGCCGACAGCTTTGCTGCCGTAGATAACGCCTTTTTGCGGGGCGCGTTCAAGCAGTTGAATATTGAAGCGTTCGGGCACTTCGCTGATGGTCGGAATCTTATACGTGCTCGGCGAAAATGTGCGAAGTTGTCCGCGTTGATCCCAGACGAGTTCTTCCATCGTCAGCCAGCCCATGCCCTGCACAAAGCCGCCTTCGATCTGTCCCAGATCAATCAGCGGATTAAGCGATGAGCCGACATCGTGGACGATATCAACTTGCCGTAATTTGAATGTGCCTGTGAAGCCGTCAACTTCAACTTCGCTGACCGCCGCGCCGTAAGCGAAATAATAAAACGGTCTGCCGGTGTTGGTTTTCACGTCCCAATGAATGTTCGGCGTGCGGTAATAACCCGTCGCGGAAAGGCTGATGCGGTTTTGATAAGCTTCCTTTACCGCGTCAACAAAAGAAACTTTGTCGCTTGGATAATCGCGGCTATAAACTGAATCGTCTTCAAAGATGAAATCGCCCGCCGCATCTAGCTTCAGCATTTTTGCTACGACAGGCGCGAGGCGTGCTTTGATTGTTTCGCAGGCGTCTTTAACGGCTTGCCCGTTCAAATCCGAACCGCTCGAAGCGGCGGTCGCAGAAGTGTTCGGCACTTTGTCTGTCGTGGTCGGCGACATACGGAAATGCTCAAGCGAGACGCCAAGTGTTGTGGCCGCGACTTGCAGCATCTTCGTGTGAAGACCCTGCCCCATTTCCGTGCCGCCGTGATTAAGCAAAATGCTGCCGTCTGTATAAATCAAGATCAACGCGCCCGCTTGGTTATAGACGGTCTTATTGAAAGAGATACCGAACTTGACGGGCGTGAGGCCAAGCCCACGTTTTTTGTAGCGATGTGATTCGTTAAATGCTGCTATCGCTGCCTGTCGTTCGTTGTAATTCGAGTTTGCTTTAACCTCACTCCAAACTTGTTCGATGCGATTATCGAAAATCTCTTGTCCGTAAGGCGTCGTGTTGGTTTCGCCTGCGCCGTGATAAAAATTTCGCTCGCGCACAACGTCTGGCGGCAATTGAAGCGTGCGCGCGATGCGGTCAAGAATATCTTCGATGACGATCATTCCCTGTGGGCCGCCGAAGCCGCGAAAGGCTGTGTTCGATGTCTTGTTTGTCTTGGCGATGCGCCCGCGCACTTCTATGTGCGGAATGTAGTAAGCGTTATCAATGTGAACCATTGCGCGCGACAAAACGGGCGGCGACAAGTCCAGACTCCAACCGCCGTCTGCGTAAAGCTCTGCATCAAGCGCGGAGAGTTTGCCGTCCGCATTAAAACCGACTTTGTAGCGTCCTAAAAAACCGTGCCGCTTGCCGGTCAAGATCATATCTTCGTGGCGGCGCAAGCGAACACGCGCGGGGCGTTTTGTTTTGTAAGCCGCTAGAGCAGCAGCGGCCGCGTAAGGATTCGCCTGCGATTCTTTGCCACCAAAGCCGCCGCCCATACGCAGACAAGTAACGGTCACGCGATTGCCGGGAATTCCAAGTACGCGCCCGACGATGATCTGCGTTTCGGTCGGATGCTGCGTTGACGAATAGACTTGATAGCCGCCTTCCGTATCAGGGATAACCCAACTGCTTTGCGTTTCGAGATAGAAATGGTCTTGCCCGTTCATCAAGACTTCGCCGGTCAGCCAAAAATCCGCCGTTGCCGTTTCCGGCTCGCCGCGCCGCATCAGTGTCGTGACGGTCAGAAAACTGTCGGCGGCAATCGCTTCCTTAATCGTCAACACGGGCGCGAGCGGCTCGTATTCGACAATAACTTTTTTAGCTCCTTCGCGCGCCGCATCTTCCGTTTCGCCGACAACCCAAACGACAGCCTGTCCCCAGTAAGAAATTTCTTCGACGGGCAACAGCGGTTCGTCGTGAATGATTGTTCCGGTATCGTTTTCACCCGGAATATCTTCGACGGTCAAGACGGTGACAACGCCAGCAACCGCGTAAGCGTCGGTCGTATCAATTTTGAGAATGCGCGCGCGTGCGTGCGGCGATAGCACAGGATAGAGCGAGAGCATTCCGGCGGGAGGTCGCTGGTCATCCGTGTAAGTCGCTCTGCCACTCGTATGCCACACAGCGCTCTCATGGCTTTCGGGTTGGCCGATTTTGCTCATTCTTCAAAGCCTCCATCTCGCGCGGTCATCTCGACAAAGAATTTCTCAAACAAATTCCCCGCCAGCAATCTGCGGTATACGGCGCTGCCGCGCAAATCCGTCAATGGAACGAAGGCATCTTTCAGCGCAGCCTTCGCTTGTTGCATTGTTTCCGAATTCCACACTTGCCCTTCGAGCATTTGTTCTACTTCGACGGCGCGAACGGGAATCGCCGCGACGCCGCCGTAAGCGAGCCGTGCAGAGACAATCCGATTTTCTTCATCAAGATCAACAGCAAACGCCGCCGCGACAATGCTGATGTCGTCCGTGCCGCGCTTGCCGACTTTGTACGATTGAGCCAAACGTCTCGCCGCACCGGGCGCAAGAGTTTTAGGAATTTTGACGGACACGATGACCTCGCCCGTTTGCAAATTGGTTTGGCGATAGCCTTTGAAAAATCCGGCAAGAGGAATCGTGCGCTCGCCGCTCGCACTCGCCAAACGTATTTCCGCGTCGAGCGACAAAAGCACGGGCGGCAAATCGCCAATCGGCGAAGCCGTGCCAATGTTGCCGCCAATAGTCGCGCGATTTTTTACCTGCCGCGCCGCGAACCAGTGCAGCATTTCATCCATGCTCGGAAATGCGCCGTGTAAAGTGTCTTCAATATGGCTCAAGGGCACAGCCGCGCCGATTTCTGCAAACTCTGCTGTGTCTATGAGCGTGTTTAGCTCGCTCACCGCTTCGAGTGAAATCAGCAATGGAAAGTTTTGCGTGTGCCAGCTAAATTCCAAACCCAAGTCGGTTGCGCCCGCAACGAGTGTGGCTTCGGGAAAGTTCTGCAACAGTTCAAAGACTTCCGCAAGGCGCGTCGGGCGATAAAATTGCTGTTCGTTGTTGCCGTATTGAAAAAATGAAGTTTCTAACTCTGCGTTCAACAGCTTTTCGCTGAAAGCATCTTGCGGCGGTGCGTTTGTGATTGATTGGGCGGCACGGCGAATCGGCAGATAGCCTGTGCAGCGACACAGATTGCCTTCGATTGATAAATCGTCCACTTTGCCGTCGTAGTAAGCGGCAAACATACTCATAATAAAACCGGGCGTGCAGTAACCGCACTGCGAACCGCCCGTTCGCACCATCGCCGTTTGAACAGGATGCAACTGTCCGTTACTGATTCCTTCGACCGTGATAATTTCGCGTCCGGCAACTGCGCCAAGCGGAATCAGGCAACTGTTGACGGCTTGATAAGCGGGTTTGTGATTCGCGCCGCACCCGATGAGTGCCACCGTGCAAGCGCCGCAATCGCCGTCGCCGCAACCTTCCTTTGTGCCTGTGCGCCCGCTCTGCCGCAGGTATTCCAGCAAGGTCATGGACGGCGACGCATTTTCGAGGCGCAGCGTCTCGCCGTTAATTGTTAAGACTAAGCGCGCGTTCAATGCTTGATTAATATTCATTGTTTGATCGTTAAAGGAAATTGAGTGGCACGTTAAATCCGAATGCACTCAAATCCTTTCTTGATAATTTACGCTCAAATATATTTTGTCGCAATTGCAGTAAAATGCGATTCGTGTCTTGATGTATGTTGTTTAGATGAAATAAATTCGAGACGGCGCAAAGCGGAGTTATGCGGAATGATTCCATATAACACTCTAAATCCGTATATTATGCGGGATCATTCTTGATAAAGAGTAGTTCGATGCTTCATTCTCAAAATCGAAGGTTGTAAACTTTGGGTAAAAAACTATGAAAGAAATTGACCCGATTCTAAAATTTTTGAAAGAAGCGTCGGTATTTGATATTTTTTTGATTTCGTTTCTACTCTTACCTTTTGTTTTCGCCTCTTGGGTAACAATTTTTAAGGAACTGGGATACACACCTTCTTCTATCGAGAAATTATTAATTGGAATAAGTTTAATCTACGTTCTTTTCATTATTCTGATGTTAGTTGGAATGAATAAGAAAAAGAAACGCGAAGTTATCAGAGACCAAATAATAGGCTATCTACAATCTAAAAATTTCACGATGATGAGTTTCGACAGAGTAAGAGAGCGTATTAATAAAACATACAGCGATGGGCTGTTAAATTCCGTAATAGATTATTTTCCAAATGAATTAAGACGTGCAAAGCTAAAGGGAGGAGTTAGCGGAGTTGCTCGCATAATCGAAGAGGGCAATTCGGCACAGGAAGCCTAAATATAACGCCGCATCGAACAATTCAATGGACGTGAGGGCGAAACAGCGACTTTGTTATCAACGGTCTTTGATTACTTTTGGCGAGCTTGGTGGCGGTTTCGCCCCACGTCATCTCAGCCGTTGAGCGGCGTTACACTTCTGATGCTAATCCGCGTTAAAGTAACGGCGCATGACACAAATGTTGTTATTCATACTTGCGCTTTTAGCAGGCGCGTCACTTGCTGTTCAAACCGGCGTCAATTCCCAACTGCGCGCAGGGCTGCACAACCCATTTCAAGCGGGTCTTGTTTCATTTGCCGTCGGGACATTCGCTTTGGCTGTCGTGGCATTGTCGCAAGGCTTGCGCTGGGATTTTACTTCGCTGACGAGTTTGCCGTGGTGGGTTTGGACGGGCGGATTGCTGGGAGCGTATGTCGTAACGGCGTCAATTATTCTTGCGCCGCGTCTTGGTTCGTCCACACTGATTAGTTTGATTTTGACCGGCCAGATGATTACGGCGTTAGTCCTTGACCACTATGGACTGCTCGGCTTTCCTGTGCAGAGGCTTAGTTTGCTCAGAGCGTTAGGAGCCATGCTGCTGCTTGTCGGAGTAATCTTAATACGCAGATATTAGAGTTGCGTTGCAGCGTGGAAGCGAGACGCCTTTCGCTTTTGTTGAATTTCGCGCACCGCGCGGACGATTAGCATTCAGAAGTATAATTCGCGCTCGTTCAGGCACTAACTAACGATTGGTACTCTGGATGGCGGCGTATGTAAGCGGCGACGAACCGGCACTCAGGCACTATCTTCAATTCTTCCGCGCGAACAATCTCGAACATACCTTTAACCAATGTGCTGCCGATTCCCTGCCCTTCAAATTCTTCGGGGACTTCCGTGTGCGTCAACGTGAGCACGCCTTCACCCGCTTCCTCGTACTGAATGAAAGCCATTTTCTCTGCGCCGAGCGTCATTTGAAATTGCTGTGTCTGATTATTGTTTGTGACCGCGTTTTCCTTTGTCATTTTCAGTTAACCTTCCTATCACTCTTTGGCTTTGCTGTGTCACGATGGCCGTTTGTAAATTGGAGTGATTCAGAAATGAAAGCGGCGCGCTTTTTATACGAGTCGTTTTATACGATTCGTTGCGCCGCCGCTTTCATCGCTGAATGTTCGTCTGGCGATTTGCGATCAAAGACGGTGAGATAATTTCACCCGTGTCTTTTATTCAAATCGTTAGCGATTGACGGCGGCCATGCCAGCTTCTGGATAGCGCGTGCCCGCCGCCACGTTCTTCGGCGCAATCTCATCTATCCGTCGCAAATCTTCCGGCGTCAACCTTACTTCGAGTGCGGCGACATTCTGTTCCAAATACTTGCGCCGCTTCGTGCCGGGAATCGGAACGATGTCTTCGCCCTGCGCGAGCACCCATGCGAGCGCCAGTTGCGACGGCGTGCAGCCCTTTTCAGAAGCTAATCTCTCAATGTGTTTTACCAACTCCAGATTCTTCTCGAAGTTCTCGCCCTGAAAGCGCGGACTATTACGACGATAATCATCGGGCGCTAAATCGTCGAAGCTTTTGATCTGGCCTGTGAGAAAACCTCTTCCAAGCGGGCTATACGGGACAAAGCCAATACCGAGTTCGCGGCAGGCGTCGAGAATCCCGTCTTCCGGGTCGCGCGTCCACAGTGAATACTCGGATTGCAATGCGGCAATCGGATGAATCTTGTGTGCGCGGCGAATGGTTTCGACGCCCGCTTCGGATAAACCTAAGAAACGCACCTTGCCTTCTTCGACAAGTCGTTTCATCTCGCCCACTGTATCTTCAATCGGCGTCTTCGGGTCAACGCGATGCTGATAGTAAAGATCAATCGTATCTACATTGAGACGGCGCAAACTTGCTTCACAGGCCGAGCGCACGTATTCCGGCGTGCCGTTGACGCCCAAGAAGCTGCCATCAAACCCTCGCACGTTGCCGAACTTGGTTGCTAAGATGACTTCATCGCGCCGCCCTTTGATGGCGCGCCCGACAAGTTCTTCGTTCGTGAACGGCCCGTACATATCGGCTGTGTCGAGAAAGTTGACGCCCAACTCAAGCGCTCGGTGAATCGTCGCGATTGACTCTTCGTCGTCGCGTCCGGCATAAAATTCCGACATCCCCATACAGCCCAGACCGATGGCGGACGTGTTGAGATCGCTTTTGCCTAATCTTCTTTGTTCCATGTCGTTCCTCCTTTGTGTTCGCCCGCTCAGGCGTGTTGCGTAAGTTGCTTATCGAGCGCAGGGTAATCAATATAGCCGCGCGCGTCGCCGCCGTAAAAGCTGGACGGATCGGGCGGGTTAAGCGGCGCGCCCGTGCGAAAGCGTTCTGGCAAATCAGGATTGGCGATGAACAATCTGCCGAACGCGACGAGGTCTGCGTCGCCCGCCGCGAGCACACGCTCGGCCTTTTCTTTGTCATAGCCAGCAGCCGTAATAATTTTGCCCTCGAAGATCGGACGCAGGTATTTCGTCGGAGATGTCTGCGTGTTGTTCACGAGAATGCCGCCTTCGGGTTCGATGATGTGCAGATAGGCGAGACCAAAGCGATTCAATTCACGCGCGACATAACCGAAAAGACTAGCGGGGTCTGAATCGTGCATATCGTTGAACTTGCCGCCCGGCGATAAACGCACACCGACACGATCTGCGCCATACACGCCCGCCACAGCTTCCAACACTTCCAACAACAAACGCACGCGATTTTCAATTGAGCCGCCATATTCGTCCGTGCGCTTGTTCGTGCTGTCATCCAAAAACTGTTCGAGCAAGTAGCCGTTCGCGCCGTGAACTTCTACGCCGTCGAAGCCCGCTTCGCGCGCGTTCAATGCGCCCTGCCGAAAGCCTTCGACGATGCCGGGAATCTCATTCGTCTCTAACGCGCGCGGCGTGACTAACTTTTGCATCCCCGCGTAGGTAAACACTTCGCCTTCGGCGGCGACGGCGGAAGGTGCGACCGGCAATGCGCCTTCGCGTTGCATACTCGGATGCGAGATGCGCCCGACGTGCCAGAGTTGCAGAAAGATACGCCCGCCCTTTGCGTGCACCGCATCCGTAACGCGCTGCCAACCCGCGATCTGCTCCGGCGTTTGAATGCCGGGCGTTAAAGCATAGCCGATGCCCTGCTCTGAGAAATGCGTCGCCTCTGTGATGATGAGCGCGGCTGATGCGCGCTGTGCATAATAGGTCGCGTTCATCTCTGTCGGAGCCAATCCCTCACCCGCGCGGCTGCGCGTCAGTGGAGACATCACGATCCGGTGCGGCAACTCAAGCGCACCGACTTTAACAGGTGAAAACAAAATACTCATATTGTCGTTGCTCATAGCCAATCTGCCTGTCCTTTCCTTGCCCTTTATCGTTCTTCTCTTCTGAGTTCAAACTGTCAGGACGACTTTGCCCGTCGTCTTTCTGCCTTCGATTGCCGCGTGCGCCCGCGACGCTTCTGCGAGTGGAAATTTCTGCACCATGACACGCAGCCTGTCCGCTTCCACATGCGACATCAACTCGCGTGTGAATCCGGCAAGCGTTTCAGGCGATTCGCTGTAAAGCGTATAGCCTCTCACAGTCAAATTCTTGCTCATCAAACCGAGTGCAGAGATTTGAAAGTCCTTGCCACTCGCTGCGCCGAAGACAATCATCGTCGCGCCTTCCGCGAGCAACTCCACGTTTCGGCTGCCAATGTCACCGCCGACCATTTCGATCAGCAGGTCAACGCCTTTGCCCTGCGTCGCTTCCAGCACGCGCTCTGTCCAATTCGCTTCCGTATAATTCACTGTAACGTCCGCGCCCAAGTCCTTGACGATGTCCAGCTTCTGCTGTGTGCTCGCCGTGCCGATCACACGCGCTTTCTTATGCTTGGCAAGTTGAACGAGCAAAGAGCCGACGCCGCCCGCCGCCGCGTGAATCAAAACTGTCTGCCCGGCGCGCAAATTTTTCAAAAGGCCAAGCGCGGTCAAGCCCTGTATGAGCAGAGCCGTCGCCTTACCGAACTCTAAATCTTCCGGGATAGATACGACGCGTGCTGCGTTCGCCAACGCGTATTCAGCGTAGCCGCCGCCCTGCAAACTAGCGATCACACGCTGCCCTATCTGTAAGCCAGCAACGCCAGCACCCAGCGCTTCGATTGTTCCTGCAACCTCAAAACCGGGCGTGAATGGTAGCGGCGGCTTGAAGAAATAAGTGCCTGAACGCAGCATGGTGTCGGCATAGTTGATGCCTGCGATTGCCGTCTTCAAGAGCACTTCGCCCGCTCCCGCTTGCGGCTTCTCAACTTCGTCCACGCGCAAGGCATCTGCGCCGCCAAATTCATGAATCCTAACTGCCTTCATTTCTTATCTCCCCTTCGCTCAAATCGAACTATCACTCTCTTACTTCAGCTTGCGCCCCTTACACTTGTGTGCCGACGTGTTTCTCTACCAAGCGCGACAAAGAGTCTTTGCCGACTGCGCCGACGATGCGATCTGCTTCCTTGCCGTCGCGGAAAAGGATCAGCGTCGGAATGCCCTTGATGCCATAACGTTGCGCGACCTGCGGGCTGTTATCAACATTTAACTTCACGACGCGCGCACGCCCCTCGTACTCCTTCGCTACTGCCTCAACCGTCGGCGCGATCATCCGACACGGCGCGCACCACTCTGCCCAGAAATCCACCAGCACCGGCTCACCTGCGCCGATCACGTCCTGCTCGAAACTCGTATCGGTCACTTCCTTCACATATTCACTCATTGCGTTCCCCTCTTTGTTTCGCTATTTGCTTCCGTTGAATGATTGTACATATATCTAAATAACATTCATGAATATCAATCTTCGTGAATATTAAACCCATTCCGTCAAGCGCTCGCCCGAACCAGCATTAACACATTAGACGCGCACTACCCGCGTGCTTGCCTTTGAGCTGCCATGTGTCTTTAATCTGGCGCGTGTTTTCCCATTGATGCGGCGCGTCAGTTCCTCAATATAGGCGGCGAGCACTTCGCGGCGCGCGCTAAAATATTTGAACTGTCCTTCGCAACGCGCTTCGATCAATCCCGCGTCAGCCAATTCCTTGAGGTGATGCGAGACGGTTGCCTGCGACACCGGAAAGCATCCTGAAATCGAGCCGCAACACATTTCCTCGCCCGCCGCAATCTTCTCGAAAATCTCGAACCGGCGCGGGTCTGCGAGCGCCTTGGCTATTTTTTGAAACTGCGTTAACTTCATAAGTTGAGACATTTATACCATCATCTAAATAAGTTGTCAAACTTAGATGTAAAGGAAAACCAAAGGCCTACGAATTTATACATTCGGGATTAATCTCCGCCCGCATAAGCGACGAGTGCGGCTTCATCAGGAATCGTCAGGCGGCGTCCTTCGAGTAGTATCAAATTGTTTTGCTGGAGACGTGTGAGCGCCCGCGAAACCACTTCGCGCACCGAACCGATGCGCGCGGCGATCTGCCCGTTAGAGAGCTGAAGGTCAACACAGAGGCTCGTGCCGTCGTGTGTGCTGCGTGCCCGCGCTTCTGCCAGCAAGAGGCGCGCGAGTCGCTGTCCGGCTTCGCGCAGGCTAAGTGTTTCGACCAGATCAGCGTGCCGCCGTAGCTTTCCAGCCAGCAGTTTGAGCGCGGCAAGCGCAATCTGCGGATGCTCGAAGCAAAGTTCGCGCACGTCCCGCTTGCTGATGAAGAGCAACAAGGAATCTTCCTCTGCGGCGGCAGTCGCCGGATACGCTCCATCGTCGAAAACAGGTACTTCAGCGATTGTCGCGCCGCTTCGCTCAACGTGAAGCGTTTGCTCACGCCCTTCTGGATTACTGCGGAAGGCGCGCACCGCGCCTTCGACAATGACATATAGACCACGCGCTTCTTCGCCCAGGACGAAGAGCACCTCGCCGCGCTTCAGATGCCGCTCGATAGCGTGTTCAGCCAGCGCGCGAAGGGCTGCCTCTTCCAATCCACCAAACAAAGCAGTGCGCCGCAACGCTGCGATCTTATTTGTCAGCATCAGCCAATTCCCTCGCCGTTCGTTGCATTCATCTTGTTGCTATGCCTTTTACGCTTCATCATCGTTGAAGTTTACCATTGACAAGAAATCCGCTCGCATCTGTGACATAAGTCATTTCCTGTTTCGTCCGCAGGTGAGAACATTGCTCGTATGAAAGAAGTTCTTAACATTAACCAAGCCGAACGGCCAGGCTTTAGTTATCGAGAAAGGTAAAGCAAGATGCAGACGCTCAACATTAACAAGCTCGTCGAGTTCGATGACCGGAAATTTAAGCCCAAAGTAATCGTCAACGAACATGGAGCGCGCATCATGCTCTTATGCCTGCGTGCCGGACAAGTTGTCCCGGAGCATTCAACACAGGGCACTGTCACAGTGCAAGCGATTACGGGACATGCGACTTTCTACGACGGCGCAGAACCTTGCGAGATGTTCGCCGGAACGCTCGTCCGGCTTGAAGCGGGTCGCCCGCATCGCGTCGAGGCGCATCAGGATTCAGTCCTGCTTGTCACCGTTACCGGAACGCAAAGCGCTATGCCCGACAGTTCGACACCTGCAAAGGATCAAGAACTGGATTTGCGCGAGACGCCACGCCCGCAGCGACACCCGCTCGCGTTTGCAGCCTTCGACAGCCTGGCGGTTGGGGAAGCGTTCACGCTTGTTAACGATCATGATCCGCAGCCACTTCGTATGCAGATTGAGCGGATGCGTGAGGGCGAGATGGGATGGGAATACATAGAGCGCGGGACGGAGACATTCCGCATCCGTATTTCACGCATCGCGCCGCCCGCAGGCAACGTCGGAGCGGTGACGACCGGCACGCCTGATTCGCCTGTGAGAATCGGCTAGAGAAGACGCCTGTGCGCTGTTACCAAGACGTGAAGAAGTGGAGTATAAAGAACGATGAACGAATGTCCGATGAAGAAATTGCCGCGCGTCTCGCTCATCTTGTTGATGATTGTCGCCGCGATATTTGCCGCTCGCTGGCTGGATCGGATCGGTTGGTAACGCAATCTTTCGGCGACGAACATGCGGAATAGTTGGATTTATCATAAGCGCGGCTGGAGCGAAGTGCAATGAAACAATTTATACGTTCTAAACGACTCCCTTTATCTCTTACGCTTCTACTCGCGGGAGCCGCCCGAGTTTCGGCGCACGAGAAGTGGTTTCATGAAACGGAGCCTTTCCCGCTTCGTTGGGATTTATTCGCGCGCCCGTTGCCGCTCGCGATGATCGGCGCGGTGCTACTCACGACCTTCGCAGCATGGGCATATTGGAAGCGACGCGGGCGTGGTTTCGTTCCGGGAGCGGAAAACATGGGTACGACGGATGAGAGACGCGCCGCGCTTTATGGTTTAGTGCCCGCGATTCTCGCCGTACATGTCGCCGTCCCGCTGCTGGTGAGCGGCGTGCAGGGGCAATTGTTTACGCCGAACAACAAACTTCCGGGTGTCTGGATGTACGCGCTCGGACTCGCGCAGACAGGCATCGCGCTCGCCATATTTTACGGCGCGTTGACGCGCATCGCGGCCATCGCGCTCGCGCTACTCTGGTTCGCCGGAATCTTCCTCGTCGGCTTGGAACAGATGCTCGAAAGCTTCATGTACTTGGGCTTCACGGCGTTCTTTTTTTTAGCCGGGCGTGGGCCAATTGCGATTGATCGTCTTATCTTACCGCGCCTTGAACCTTCCCCTCAATTAATGGCGAAAGCGGTTCCAGCGTTGCAAGCGGGCTTGGGTTTGAGTCTCATCACCGTCGCATTTACGGAGAAGTTCGCCAACCTTCCTTTGGCAAGCGCGTTTCTCGAACGCTACCCTCTCAATTTCACACACGCGCTCGGTATCCCTATGTCGAACGAACTCTTTATCCTCTGCGCCGGAAGCGTCGAGTTGCTCGTCGGGCTTTGGATACTATTCGGCATCTTCCCGCGCGAGATAATTTTGATCGCGTGGATTCCCATCAACCTAACCTTGACGGTCTTCAACTGGACGGAATTGATCGGGCATTTGCCGATCTACGGCACGCTCGCAGTGCTATTACTCTGGACGCAGGGAAAAGAGAATCTACGGCTATGGTTAAGCGGGCTTCGTGAAGGCCCGCTCGCTATTCTTGAAGGCAACGAGCGATCACTAAGAGACGCTCAACATGCCGGCGTTGCGCGCGAACAAATTGCCGAAGGAACAGGCATCGTTTCGTAAGTTTTCGCGGCAAGTTCAAGCATCGGAGAAGAACACCAGTTGAAACGAAAGATCACAGTCTTCCACAAAGACGAGCGTGGAGAGTGGGTCGCAGATTTAGAGTGCGGACATTGCCAGCACGTGCGCCATAATCCGCCTTGGATGAATCGCCTTTGGGTGATTACTGCGGAAGGACGTGACACGCGAATCGGGGCAGAGTTGGACTGCAAGCACTGTGACCAAGCGTGAAGATGCTCGACATCACAGACTTTCGCCACAACTTTAACTTTCTAAGAGAGATAGTTTCGAGGCGACGTTCACATCAAGCAACGTTAGGCTAAGCCACGTCCCGCATAATGTTCAGTTTGATCTTCACAGCGTCTTCATATCTATGACAAAGCGATAACGAACATCGCCTTTGATAGTGCGTTCGTAAGCTTCTTTGATCTGCTGAATCGGAATCACCTCAACCTCGGAAGTAATATTGTGTTCCGCGCAGTAGTCGAGCATTTCCTGCGTCTCGCGTATGCTGCCGATCATTGATCCGGCGAGGCTTCTTCCATTCGTGATGAGCGAGAAGGCTTGAACCTCCGCAGGCTTTTCCGGCGCGCCGACGAGCACCATCACACCGTTTCGCCGCAGCAGATTCAGGTACATATTAAAGTCATGCGACGCAGACACGGCGTCAAGAATAAAGTCGAATTTGCCCGCGAGCGATTCGAGATTTGCAGGGTCTTTCGTGACAACGAAATTATGCGCGCCGAGTTTGCGCGCGTCCTCTTCTTTCGACGGCGAGGTGCTGAAGACCGTCACCTCCGCGCCCATCGAAGCCGCAAGTTTGACGCCCATATGTCCCAAACCACCAAGGCCGACGATGCCGACGCGCTGCCCCGCACGAACGTTGAAACGACGTAGCGGCGAGTAAGTAGTGATCCCTGCGCAGAGCAGCGGCGCAACATTTGCGAGCGGAAGCCCTGCGGGAATCTTGAGCGTGTAGTTTTCGTCAACTACGATCTGTGATGAGTAGCCGCCGTAGGTCGGAGTCTTTTCGTCTTTCTCTGTGCCGTTATAGGTTGCCACCAGATGATTCTCGCAATAGTGGTCTTCGCCTTCTTTGCAGTTAGCGCAAACACGGCATGAATCCACGAAGCAACCGACGCCCGCCAGATCACCGACGGCGAAACGTGTTACTTCGCTTCCAACCCGCGCCACGCGCCCGACAATTTCATGTCCCGGCACCATCGGATAAATAGAGTTATCCCATTCATTTCGCGCTTGATGAATGTCTGAGTGACAAACGCCGCAGTAAAGGATTTCGATGAGCACATCGTGTGCGGACGGCTCTCTGCGTTCAAAGTTAAAAGGTTCGAGATTAGCGGTCGGATTACTTGTTGCGTATCCGCGTGTCGGTAGCATGTGTAGATTCTTCTCCTTAGTTTGATCTTAATTATTCGCTTAATAAATTTTTATCATTAGTATGCCGCCGCTCCTGCTTAAACAAGCGCGCGAAGGCTGCGGCGAACGTTTTGGCTATCCCATAGATTGCAAATTCTGTAAGATGTTTATACTACCATCTAAATACATTGTCAATTGATCGTTGGCTTGCGTAGCGTTTACGCGTCCTAACTTTGAGGGCAACGATTTTAAGATGCCGCACGTTTTCTTGCTTACTTGGTTTCACTGGTTTCCAGTTGCGCGTCCCTGATGACGATGTCTGAGATAAGAGTTTTATGCACCGGACACATACGGGAAATCTCCAGTAACCGCTTTCGTTGCTCTTCGTCCAAATCTCCTTCCAAAGTCACGACGCGTTCGATGCGCTGCACGAAGCCGTCCGTGCCAGTATCGCAATCGAGGCAGTCCTTCGCGTGCACTCTCGCCTGAGAGAGTCGCACCGTGACACGTTCAAGATTCCATTCTTTGCGGCGCGCGTACATCATCACGGTCATCGAAGTGCAGCCACCGAGCGCCGCTAAAAGCAGTGTGTACGGGTCAGGCCCAGCGCCTTCACCGCCGACGCTTTGCGGCTCGTCAATCACAAGGGTACGACCATCGCCGTAACGCACTTCGTTCTGCAAATTTTTCAAAGATGTAACCGTCACTTCATCCATTTACCATTACCTCTTGTTGATGCAAGCGATGACTAAACTTATTTTGAGCGCCGTCATTCTTGCGGAATTTTGTCTCGCCCGTGCTTGAGCACCTTCGCCATCCAGATTAATTCTTTCAAGAACTTATCCGTATTCCTGATATAAGCCTCGTCGAGCAGCTTACCGGAAGCGTCAAACAAATCATGTACGCGAGAGAAATTTACATCCGAGAAGATAGTTACTAACCCAAGCTCTCTCATCACGGGCAGCAAATTTTCTATCACGCGCGCGCCGCCAAAGCCACCGGCTGAAACGCCGCATAGCCCTACCGCTTTGTGTATGTATTCTTTCAGGTTCGTATCAAGCAGATGCTTGAGCAAACCCGGATAGCCATGATTATATTCCGGCACGACGATGACGAGCGCATCCGCTCTGGCGATTGTCGCAGAGAAGCTGGAATTTTTGATTGCTTCACCGGCATCAGTCATTGACAACGGAATGTCACGTATGTCGATCAACTCCGTTTCCACTTCGTCCCGCTTGGCGATTTCACCCAACACGAATCTGGCGGCGTGCTCGCTCAAACGGCCTTGGCGCGCCGTGCCGAGGATAGTTGGAATAAAAAGTTTCTTGTTGCTGTGTTCGGCTGCGTTCATGAATAATTCTTTTTGCTGTTCTTGTTCGCGCGCGCCATTGTGTCTAACGGGTTAGGCTTCGAGCTTGGCATCCATCGTGATCTTCGCGTTCAGCACTTTCGAGACAGGGCATCCTGCTTTGGCGTTATTCGTCGCCGTCTCAAAAGCCCCTTGATTCGCGCCCGGTATTCTGGCCGTCACGTCTAAATGGACGGCGGTGATAGCAAATCCATCAGCCGTTTTGTCCAGCGTGACACTCGCCGTTGTGTTAATACTCTCGGCGGTCATGCCTGCTTCTCCCAACTGGCCTGATAGCGCCATCGAGAAACAGCCTGCGTGCGCGGCGGCGATCAATTCTTCCGGGTTAGTTCCCGTGCCTTCTTCAAAGCGCGAGCTGAATGAATATTGCGTCTCAGCGAGAACACCGCTGTCAGTCGAGATTGTTCCTTTACCGTCTTTGATACCACCCTTCCAGATTGCCGATGCTTTACGTTTCATAATTTTCTCCTGCGTATAAGATTTTCGCTTTACTTATTTTCCGGCTGTTAATGTTAACGAATTTCTTTCCGAAAGTATTTCGATAAGGAAACTTACGTGTCATTACGTCGCCATAGATTATCTACGCTCCACGCGCCGCCACCGGCCGCCGCCAGATAAAGAAAGACGAAGCAATACAGCACAGCCAATTCACCTTTGTTCTGTAAGGGAAAGAATCCTTGCGGCGCGTGCACCATAAAATAAGCGACAGCCATCTGTCCAGACAAAATAAACGCGACGGGGCGCGTGAATAGTCCCAGCAGCAGAAGTAGCCCGCCGAAGAATTCCAGCACTCCCGCGACGACGCCAATTATCGAGAAAGTCAGAGTGGCCGCACCCGGCTGTGTGGCGAGAAAGCCAAAGAGTTTCTGCGCGCCGTGCTCTATAAAGAGCAATCCCGTCACGATCCGCAAAACACTAAGCAGGCGTGGTGCCCACTGTGTGTGAAATGAATTTAGATTTGCCATCTTGTTTCTCCAAAGATTAGATAAAAGGCCGGAGTATAAATATAACTCTCGGCCGCCGGACGAGGCGTAGCCACAAATACGAATCTTCAGCCCAGCCCCTGCGATTAATGTCACACTATTTCATATTCGGGTCACGCGTGCCAAATCAAACTCTCTTGATGCGGCGGCACAACAGGCAAATTTTTCGTTGAGGAAACATTTGCGGCGGCGGGCGAAATGCGCGGCGGGCGAAATTCTTAACAGTGCTGACGAATTAAGTTTACTACTGCTTCGGGTGATTCAAGCGGCAAAAGGTGTGCGGCGTTTGGCAGGACAATCAACTGCGCTTCGGCAATCAATTCGATGACTTCACTTTGAAGAAGCGCGGGTGTGATTGATTGATCCGCCGCGCCTGCGACAACCAGAACAGGAATATTCACCTTCGACACTTCCGCTGCGATGTCTTCGCGGCTACCACATTCAAGCCATGCGCGCCAAGCCACGCGTGAACTGCGCAAGTTGTCTTCGATGACTTGTTCAAGAATCGGCGCGGCAAGCGTGTGGGCTGTGATTTTACGTGCGGTCTCTTCGGCGGCGCCGCGATCAGCGTATGTTGCCAAAAGGCGCGCGCGTTCATCGTCTTTGACCGGCTCAGGCGTCGGCGGCGACGGAGCCAGCAGCACAAGCGATTGGAGTCCGGGCAATCTTCGCGCGGCGCACAACAACGCGATCTTGCCGCCCATCGAATGACCGACGAGCGCGTAACGTTCAATGCCAAGCGCAGAAACGAGCGCCGCCACGTCGTCCGCGTAATCGCTCAAGGTGTAATTGTTCGCAGGCGCTTCGGAATCTCCAAAGCCGCGCAAATCCGGCGCGATGCAGCGATACTCGGCGGCAAGCTCATCCATCACCTCGAACCACTCGCCAGATGAGCCGCCGAAGTAATGCAGAAACACGAGCGCCGGAGCATCGCTTTGCGTGGAGCGACGATCTCGCTCAACGACGTTCATACTAATGCCGTTCACTTCGCGCCGCATTCCCTGTTCCGCAGCGAGTGTCATTCTTCAGACTTCAACTTTAAGTCGCGCCGGACGATCCGTTACTTCAAACACTTCGCCGTGCGGCACAATCGTGATCTGGCCGAACTCTTCGAGCAGTTGGCGGTAAGCGGCGGCGACGGGACGCGGGCGTCGTTTCAAATCATAAAGTCCGCAGGCGTTGACGTGATCGTTTTTTTTGGCAAGCCCTATGTCCCAATCAATTTGATCTATCAAGCTGTACCATGTGAAGCCCAAAACCGGCACGCCGTCCTTACGCATTTGCAATATGTTGATCCATTGCTTCCATAACCACGTCGGCGCTTCTTCCGGGTCAAAAGTGTTCGTCTCCGTGTGCATCACGGGCTTTTTGTAACGCTCGTAATATTCCTTCGTGATTTGATACCAGCCCATCACGTCTTCTGCCTGACACATCTTGCCGTCTGGCAAAATGATATGTTCGTTGCGCCCGTAATAATCGTTGCCCATGATTTGATAGCCGGGCGGCTCGCCCGCCATGAACCAATCGTATTCCTCACGCGTCAAACCGTTGTCCATCATGTACATGAAGATGTCTGCGTCCGGCGGATAAGCGTAAAGCAGATCGAGCGAGATGAGGCGTTGCTTGTTGCCGAGCGTTACTTCTTTTGATTTCGAGGCGCGCGCTTCATGCGTGTACTCTGCGGATTCCGATTGCACGATGACGCAGTCGGGGCGACGTTGCGCAATCGCGTGATTAGCGACAATGCTCGCCGCGACGATGTGCTTCATCGCCGTCACAAAGGCGCGATCACTCTTGAGTTGCTCATTCCACAAACCGTCCTTCGCGCTCATTTTTGCGGTAACATAAATTTCATTGACGGGAGTGTAGTAGCGCACCCATGGGTAACGTGTAGCGACGGCGTCGGCATATTCCGCGAAGTGAACAGGCAATTCCGGGTTCTGGAAATCTCCGATCCAAGAAGGCAAGCCGAAGTGCAGCAGGTCTAGTATCGGCGTGATGTTCAAACGCTGCATTTCGTTCATCACTTCGTCGGCGAAAGTCCAATCGTACTTGCCCTGCGCTTTGTGAATGCTGTAATACGGCAAGCCGTAACGCAAAACTTTTAGCCCCAACTCCTGCACGAGCCGTAGATCATCGCGCCAGTGTTCGTAGTGGCCGCACTCTTCGAGTTGATCGCGCCGTAGATGCCCTTGATGGATCATCGGGTACGAGCACTCGATGCCTGTGGCAAACATGAAGTTTCCCTCATTGCCGCTCGGCAAACCGCTGCCAGACGTGCCGCTCGCGCCGCCGTGTTGATCGCCCGCGTAATCACTGTCGCCACGCTCGCGCTTAACGATGTCAAGAAAACTTTTCTTTGCCATTGAAACCTCCAGCCACCGCAGTTTGCTCTCGACTATATCCTGCAAAGAAATTGCCTTGCGAGATGAAGCTCAAAGACCTTTCGCCTTCGGAGTTTGATTGCCCCCGATTTCGTTCTTCACGACTGCGCCGCCCTTCATCACAAACTTGACACGCTGAAGTTCGGAGATGTCCGTGAGCGGATCACCCACGACGGCGATCAGGTCTGCGAATTTGTTAATTTCAATTGTGCCGACGCGATCCTGCCAGCCAAGCAGTTCCGAAGCGTTCATTGTTGCCGCGCGAATTATGTCCGGCGCGGAAATACCGGCGCGCTGATACGCGTCGAAGATCAAGACGGCTTGCTGTCCGCGCGTTCTGCCCGGCCACTTCCAAGCGAGGTCTGAACCGGCGGCGATTCGCACGCCCGTCTTGATGGCGCGCGGCAGACGTTCCGGCGCATATTCCACTTGTTCTTTAACGTACTGCTCGCGTTCCTCGCGTTGCTCCGCATTCGGCGGCAGCGTCTTCGAGAAAAGTTCCGCGACGGCTTCCTTTGTAAAATCCGTCGCGACTAAAAAGATGCCTTTGTCGTGCATCATGCGCAGGCTCGCGTCGCTGATTTTGTAAGCGTGCTCAACGGAATCCGCGCCTGCTTCGACGGCGACTTTGGTGCTTTCTTCAGTGTGCGCGTGCGCGGCGACCTTAAGTCCTGCGCGATGCGCTTCGTCAACGATAGCCTTCAACTCCTCAAGGTTGAGCAACAGCGGCTTGTCGTCAACGATCACTTTGATAAAATCAGCGCCCAAGTTGATCGCTTCGCGCACGCCGCGCCGCGCGTCTTCCGCGTTGCCGACAAGCAGATATTCGTGTTGGATAATCTCTTTATCAATGGCCGCCGCCTGATGCAGATGCTGGCCGTTCGGCGGCGTCAGTTTCTTTGTTGCGACGAGCATTCGCGGCCCTGTGACACGTCCCGCGTTGATCGCTTCGCGCAGCATTACATCGCTCTTTTCCGTCGCGTCGCCCATATCGCGCACGGTTGTGAAACCCGCTTCCAGAACTTCGCGCGCATTGTTTTGGCCGAGCATCGTGCGCTCGTCTGGGCTAACCTGTGTGAGACGCAAAGCATTGTTTTCGTAAAACTCTAAATTTCCAATTCTGATGTCCAGCAAATGCGTGTGACAATCAATCAATCCGGGCAGCAGCGTTGCATTGCCGAGATCAATGACGCGCGCGTTTTTCGGCGCGCTTTTTTCTATCTCCGCGAACGAGCCGATGGCTTTGATGCGTTCGTTTTCGACGAGCACACCTTGATTGACGAGGTATGTGCCCGTCTTAACGTCCAGCACGCGTCCGGCCTTAACGAGTTGTACGGAAGAGACTGTCGCGGGCGACGCGCTGCGATTGCTCTGCGCGAAGGCGAGCGCGCCCAGCAAGCCGATGGTTAATAGAAGAACAGAAACTCTTTTGCGCATAATGTTCTCAAGCCTCCACCAGCCGCGTGCGCTTTAGAAAGCAATCGGCAATCAGTAAAGAGAGCGCCATGATCGTGAGCGCAGGGTTACAGCTCAACGCGCTCGGAAAAATCGAATTGTCCGCGATGAAAAGATTGGGCACATCAAACGTGCGGCCTTCGGCATTCACCACTGCGCTTCGTGCATCCGTTCCCATACGGCATGTCCCGATGATGTGCGCGTTGCGCGGGAACGCCCAGATATCTTCTGCGCCCGCTTCCTGCCAGATTTTGCGCATCAATTTTTCGGCGTGAATGTTCAGGCGAAGTTCGTTCTCACCATTCGTAAAATGCACGCGCGGCTTCGGCAATCCTCTGGCGTCCGGTTCATCGGAAAGCTCAAGGTAGTTCCCAGCGTCCGGCAAACATTCGCCGAGAATGTTGATGCCCGCTGTGTGGTTGTAGCCGCGCATGTGTTCGCGCAGGCTCCCGCCCCACAGCCCGCGCCCGCGCGCCAACTGCGAGGCATAAGTGACGGGCATCACGCCGATTGATTGCAGTAGATAACCGCCCGCGAAATCTGCATCCGCGGGGCGATGCGTGTCTTCGGAAATCAACGCGCCGGGAATACCTTTGTACGGACGCACGTCTTCCTCGAATCGTCCCCACACCTGCATTCCGGTGTGCGCCATAAAGTTCCTACCCACCTGTCCGCTTGAATTCGCCAGATCGTTTAAGAGCAGCAGGCGCGGCGTTTCAATTGCTCCGGCGCACAGAAAAACATTGCGACAAAGTTGTCGCTGCTCGCCACCGTCGCGCATGTACACAACGCCCGTGATGTGTCCTGTGTGATTCGTCTCAAAGCGCGTCACGAAACTTTCGGCGCGCACCTCTGCGCCGTGATGAATGGCGAGCGGAACATACGTGACGTCCATGCTCGCCTTTGCGCCCGTCGAGCATCCTGCCTGACAAAAGCCGCGATTCGTACACGCGGCGCGCCATCCGATGCCGTCTTGAAAGTAAGAAGCCGAAAGCGCTGCGTTCGCGGCGGGCGAGGTACGAATTCCTAACTTTGCGCAACTGCGCTGCATCAATTGCGCCGCGCCGTTCAAAGGCAGAGGTGGAAGCGGATACTTTGTGCGACGCGACGGCCCCCAGGGATAAGTGGCAGGGCCGGAGATGCCTAAGACAAGCTCAAGCTCATCGTAGTAAGGTTCCAGATCACCGTACTCAATCGGCCAATCGCAGCCCGTCCCGAACTCTTTGTAGAGACGCAGATCGTCTGGCTGCACGCGCGGTGTGTAAGCAGTGTAATGCAGGGTTGAGCCGCCGACACCGGTGCCGGAGTTGTTGTTGCCGAACGCCAACGGATCAAGGCCTGCGCTCAAACGTTCGTCGTTCCAGAAGAGTTCGGATTGCGCGCGTTCGTCCGTCGCAAAGTCGCGCGCCGCAGCCCAGTGCCGTCCTGCTTCGAGCGCGACAACGCTCAAACCTGCTTTGGCGAGACGTGCCATCAGCGGCGCGCCGCCCGCTCCCGTGCCGATGACGACGGCATCAATTATTTCATTCGTCGGGTATGTACGCATCTGAAGCGGACGGCCATGAATATCCGTCGCAACGCTCGATGTAGAGTCTTGATTTAGGGCAGGCGTGTGTTCGTTCATGCGTTGTCTTTCAAGAGGTCAGCGAGAGGGGTCTTGGCTCATGTGATTCAAGTTCGTTGAGTCCGATGCGCTGCCAGCCTTTCGCGTCCGCCATGCCAACATAACCGATCTCTTCCTGTGTCAGTGGATCGCTGTAATAACACTCTGTGAGTTCCGCGAGCAGTTCTTCAAAGAAGTGTTTAGCAGGAATCGTTCGCCACGTTTCGCCAAGGGCTTCGCCGCGCTGCACGGCGAGCAAAGTTTTATCCTGCGCCGCTTCGTCAAGCTCCCGGAAAACTTTGCCGAACATTAGTTGCGCACTTTCGTCTAGGCCATGTATTCCACGCTCATGCGCTTCTCCATCGGACGGCATGTCGTCGTAGCGCCAACCATCGGACTTGCCTTCCGCTAAACGTGCGTCAATTGCGCCCGCAAGATCAACCGTGCGAGTGCGATCATTTTGCGGAATCAAGCGCGCGCAGGAGGCCTTGAGCGTGGCGAAGGTTTCAGCGTCGAAGAATCGCGGAGTTGAAACATCAACATGTGCCGCGCCATTTTCTGTTACGGTGGACGGCGTGGCATCGTTCGGCGCAATATCCTCCGGCGCGAGTCTTGATTGTATGACGAGGCGCGTCTGCTCCGTCATAAGATCAGTGTCAAGCAGAGAGCGCACGCTGCCACTCGGGTATTTCGCGTTTGTCATAAATTCGTCACTTTAATCGCTGGACAATTTGCCGCCGGTGACTTCAACGAGGCTGCCCGTCATAAAACTACCGTCGCTTGACGCCAGCAGCACATAAGCGGGCGCGAGTTCTTCGGGTTGGCCGGGACGTTTCAATGCGACTTCGTGGCCGAAGTTTTTTACTTCTTCCATCGGCATTGTTCCCGGAATGTTCGGCGTCCAGACGGGGCCGGGCACAACACAGTTGACGCGTATGCCGCGCTCGCCCAAGTTCAACGCGAGCGATTTAGTGAAGGTGTGAATCGCTCCTTTGCTCGACGAGTAATCGATAAGAATGGGAATGCCCGTCATGCCGACGATGCTGCCTGTGTTGATAATGCAGTCGCCTTTTTTCATTTGCGAAACGGCGGCCTGCGCCATAAAGAAATAGCCGAAGATGTTCGTCTCGAAGGTGCGGCGAAACTGTTCTTCGGTAACGTCCTCAAACTTTTTCTGTGCCATCTGAAAAGCAGCGTTGTTGACGAGTATGTTCAAGCCGCCGAACTCAGTAACGGTCTGCGCAACCGCCGCGCGACAGTCCGCAGAGTTGCGCACATCATGTTTCAGCACAAGGCAGCGTCCGCCTTTGGCTTCGATCATTTCGCGCGTGGTCTTCGCGTCCGAGTCGTTTACGTTGTAGAGAATGGCAACGTCCGCGCCTTCCATCGCGAAGGCAATGGCGACGGCGCGTCCGATGCCGGAATCCGCGCCGGTAATCAAAGCGACTTTGCCTTTTAGTTTGCTCGCCGCCGTGTAGTTGGAGAGATCACTGTCCGGCTGTTGTCGCATGTCGGATTGCTTCGCCGGATAAGGAAGTTTCTGGCCTTTGATGTCTTTGGCCATCAAACGTTTTTCTTCTTTGCTCTTTTTCTTGTCACTCATCTTCTTGTCGCTCGTTTTCTTGTTGCCCATTGCTTCAAGACCTCCGTTTGTTTTAGTGATGCGCGCTTTGTAGATACGAGCGGGCCGAAATACAACGTTCCAAGCGTCGCCGCACATAAAAAGCGCGCGCCCGATTCTATTCCAGAGCGACTAAAAAGCAATGCCGAAATGTGCTGTGAACGCGCCCGATGTTGTCCGGCGCAAATCAGGTTGCTGCCGGAAGCGCACAGGGAAATCAGCTTCGACGAAGTATTTGGTATTGCCTTTGATCTTCCAACTGCGTTGGGCAATCGGCGTGAAACCGTAAGTGTCCGCGCCGATGTCGAAAGCCGCGCGAACTCCGACGAGATAGTTTTTCTTGAAGCTATAAACAACTCCCGGATGCACCGTGAGCGTGACGTCTTGTCTCGGCGAATTATTGATTGTTGGAACGAACTCGAAGTCGAACGCAACCGGGCTACTGTTTCTGATGACGATGCCGACGGGAAAACCGACGATGAAATCTTCAGAGATTGTTGTGGTTTGTCCATTGCTCCGCGTCACGATGGGGAATGCGATGCCGACGTGTCCGCCAACACGCGGCGGCGGAGGTTCTTGCGCGCCTGCCACCGTAAAGATTCCGCAGAGCAGCGTCAGCGCGAATACCAGCGGCAGAACGCTGCTTCGTCGCAAACGAGGCAAACAACGGCGCTGGCCTGCATTCCCGCAACGTTGTGGCAGCACGCCGGAGAGAAACGCTTTGGCAGTTCTCTTCACTTGTAATTCATTGGGATAATTTAATTCGTCTAGATAACTCACAGATGTCTCCTTCGTATTTTGCACACGCGCTAAAGAGCCTGAAAAGCGAACGCGTCGAGCGTGGCGGTTAATCACCTGCACACTCGCGCACCCATCGGCTCGTCGTTTGGCTGTTGCCAAAACTGAAACCGCAGCAGCGATACAGATAATGTCTTACTTACGTTAATGTCTGAACAGGTGATTCTTATTCCCAGCGTGAATTGAATTTGAAGGCAGCGTATCTGAAGGGAGATTGAAGATTCGGCAATTCTTTAGCCGCGCGCACGAGAGCCGCGCTTGACTTTCGCAAGTAAGCACTTCAGGCCGTGATGGTGCGTAGGGTTTGCCGCGCCACATCTGTTTGGAGAACATCGAAAGCAGGATTTATTTTAAGCGCGAGGGTGAGATATTTGATGGCGCTGCGGCGATCACCAAGCGCCTGATAAATCATTCCGGCGTGATAGTTGATTCGCGCGTCACGCGTGCCGAGCTTGAGTGCTTCGCCAATCGCCGTCTTCGCTTCCGCAAGCCGTCCCTTTTTATAAAGACACCATGCCAGCGCGTCGCAGGTGTAAATGTCTGAACGCGCCGCACGCTCGCGTTGTGCGATTGCCAGCGCGTCGTCAAGTTTCACATCGTGATCCGCATAAAAGAGTGCCAACTGGCGCGAGTAAATGTTGCCCGCAGCGTTCGTGCGTTCGATAAACTCGACGAGGTCATACTGCTTTTTCGCTTCACTGTTGCGCCCGAGTTTGGTGTAGAGATCGCCGAGCGCAATTGCTGTGTCGGGCAAGGGAACGCGCGCCAGAGAGCGCTCGTAAAATTCTACGGCAGCGTTTGTATCACCGGCGGCGAGTCGCGCACGCGCCTTTCCCGCCAGCGCCAGATGATAATCTGGAAGAAGGGAGAGAGCGTTATCAAGCTCGTGATCGGCAGCGGCCAAACGGCCGGTATTTATCAACAAATCGCCGAGATGAACGTCGCACCACGCGGCTGTTTCGGGATCGCCCGCCGCTTCTGCTGCGGCACGCATCGCTTCGATGGCTCCGTCCACATCGCCGCGTAGCTCGCGTAAATACGAGACTCTTGAATAAGACGGCGCGCCCGGCCGCAAATTCATCATCGTTTGCGCGGAGTTGAAGGCTTCTGTGTATTCGCCGAGTTCGACGAGCGCATCCGTGATAGCGCCGTAATTTTGCGGATCGCGGGGTTGCATTTCCTGTGCTCGGCGCGCCGCTTCGAGCGCTTCACCGAAGCGGTGATAAACGAGCAGGAGCATGGATTTCAATTTGAGCGCGTCGTAATTATCGGCGGGTGACTTCAACTCGAACGAGCGATTGAGCGCGGCTTCGGCTCTGGCGTTGAAAGTGAAATCGCCGGTCTCGCGCGCCTTCTTGATGTAAGCGGCGCACAATTGGTTATATCCCTTCGGATCAACAGGCGTGCGTTCGATCAAGCTCTGCGCCGCTTGAAGCTGCCGGTCGGAAGGCGTCTTCGGCGCATCAAGAGCAAGTAATTTTTGACGTGCAGCGTCCGGTTGCGGAGCGCGATGCGAGACGGCGCGAATCCCGGCGACGGCAAGCACGCAGAGACTTAGCGCGGCAATGATAACGAAAAGCTTATTACGCATGGTTTCGATTGTCATAAATGGAAACAAAATAATTGAACGCCGGAGCCGAGTCGTTCGCGCGAACCGACTCCGGCAGGTAGTGTCAGTTCCCCTACCAAGCTGACACTAATTTTCAAGCCATGTCTACGCAGTTAGCACGACTACGGCTGATTGTGCGTGTGCGTATGGTTGAAGCCCTCTTGCGGCAGTCCTAGATACGGAAAGACAGACAGGTACGGCACGTCATTGGCGTCCACGTTGTCCGTCAGCCTCGATGACACTACTGCGCAGTCAACTGTGGAACCAAACTCCCTTTGCAACTCGCCACCCCAGAGGCGCAGCAGAATATCCACTGAATCGTCGGCGACGCGGCGCCCGTTCGGGAATCCGGCGTAGTCCCCGTTCAACAATCCACCCTTGTTGTCTTGTGCGCCAAACGGCTTCGGTGGAATGTTGTAGTTCAAACGCATCTCGTCGGCGATGGCCGGGTTTGCGGTCTGTGTTTCACGGTTGCCGGGAAAGCCTCGCACGACGCCAGCCGGATAGCCCAGCATCCATGAAGCTACTTGGTCTCGACGGTTCACAACGTCTGTACATCTTGTGAACTCGCGCAATTGCTGCACGAGCGTATTCGGACCTTGAGTCGTTGCCGGATTCAGGATATACGGAAAAATTTCCTTTTCGTCTTTGAAAGGCTCGATTGCGTTGTAGAGGTCTTTCGCCTTAATCGGATCAAGGAATTCGTTGAAGAGCGGGTTGGCGAGGCGAGACACTTGCGTGCCAACGCCGTTGTTGTTTATTACTGCGACGTTGCAGGGTTGATTCGGGTCGGGGCTTGGTTGTCCCGACTGTGTGTTGCAGACCGGCAATCTCGTGCGGCTCGCCGTTGACCAGACGCCGATGATGCCGTCGGTATCGCCAGCCGCTCTCAACCGTGCTTTCGGAATCTCGACGGCGAGTGTCGAGACGTTAAAGCCGCTTGTTCCATCCGCGCCCGGCGCGCTTGGATTGATTAGGTCAAATGCCGTTCCGAGTCCGACGTAGAATCCTTCATCGCGCGGTCCGACGAAAGAGCGCAAGCCGCCCGAATTGGGCGCGGTATGAACAGCCATCTCAGCTAGGTTCTGATATGCAGCGGTAGTATCGCCTTGCACGGCAGTACCTCCTCTTCCAACCGGTGCAAAATTGATTGACTTTGGTCCGGGACGATTGGGTGCTGTGCGGACATTTTCAAGCAGCACTTTGCCGCTGCCCGGCGCGCCTCTCCCAATCTCCGTGAGCGTGTAGCTCTGCGGCTGGTTGAGGTTGACATACTGCGAAGTCGGGTCAGCCGGATTCGGCGGCGGCAGAATGGTATTGATGTTGTAGAGATACGTTCCCGGATCAACGATGCGAGTCTTGAACTGGTAGCGATACGTTAAATCCGCGTGCGCGTCGCCGTCCACGTCAATATTGATTTCGTAATTAACGAAGTCGGAGAGTTTGTAAAAATTCGGCCCGTTGGCAGGCTCCTGCAACGGGACAAAGTTGGAGATGAGCGTCACATACTGATCGCGTCCCGGCTCCGTGCTGACGAAAGCGTAAACGTCCGTGTTGTCCGCCGCCGGGTCTTCCGAGATAAACGGAGAATCGCGGTGGCTGGAAGCGAAACTCATGGTCGGGGCGATTGTCATCGCAGCCATTACCGCAGTCAGCACAGTAGCAATAAACCGTCCGCTCCTTTTCCTGAAGCTAATCATTTTTCTTCTCCTTAAAAGTTATGCGTAACGGTCAGCGCCCATCAATTGTTGATCTCTGATATGGCTCACTCACCGTTTCTCTTGATCGTGATGACGTTTGAACAATCCCCGTTGTTGTCTCTTCAGGTATCATCACAAACGTCCGTGTAATGTTGATCTCGTATTGTCAGAGTTGACCTGCAACGCTGCACACTACGGCACGGCGATAGTGACAATCATCGCATTCTCAACCGTGTGTAGTTGCGGGCTACGTCAGAGGTGGCAGCGAGTTAAATCAACAACCTTGTTCTGGATATGAATGTCTATTGGGGCAGTTTTTATTCCACACGCACCGCACAAATCTTTCAATCCGCGAAGTGTGAGAAAAAGCAACTCTGGATGAGGAATTTGGGAGAAACCAAGCTATACAAGAGATTGCAAGAGACCATTGGCGATGCCCGTTTCGTATGCGTACCACAATCCGAAAAAGATACTGAGAGTTCCCGCGACGGCTTGTAATCCGTAATGGACACCGGTGAGTTTACGTGCGCTCAGAGCAAAGGGCAGGCCGATCAATCCAGACATCAACAGCATTCCAAAAATCGAACCGATGCCGAAGACACTTAAATACAACAGGCCAAGTGCCGCTGAATTAATCTGCGTCAACACGAGCAACGTCAGCGCCGCAGACCCCGCGAGACCGTGCATTGCGCCGACCAGCAACGGCTTGAAACCGATGCGCGCGACGGCGTGCGAATGCGTCATGCTCTCTACATGCACATCAAGCAATTCGTCGTATGATTCTCTATCCGATTCGTGAAAGTGAATGTGCGCGTGGGCGAGGCCGTCGTGTTGATGTTTGTGAACATGTATGTCTGCACGTCTGCGAAGCGCGCGCGCAAAGGCATTTACCCCCAGCCCGATAATCATTAAGGCGACGCCGAACTCTAACCAGTTCGCCACGCGCTCCGGGATCGCAATGCGCAAGGCGAGCACGATTGCGCCGACGATTATCAGTGAGGCTGTGTGCCCGACGCCCCACAATCCGCCGACCAGCGCCGCACGCGAGAGTTTTCGATGCTCGCTGACGATGGTTGAAACGGCGACAACGTGATCGACTTCCGTCGCGTGCTTAAGACCGAAGACGAGTCCGAGACCGAGCACTGCGAACGCGCCCGTCGAGACAAACGAAGGTTCACCGCCCGCAATGCTCGCACGGCTCTGCGCGATGAAATTGCCGATGATATGAGAAACATCAAATCCGGCTTGGCCGAGCGCTTCATAACAAATCGCCGCGCCCGCGCACCCGATCACAAACGCGCTTAACACAGGCAGCACGCGCACTAATTTATCACCGGCAGCGCCTGCGGGTCGTTTCATCCAGCGTCCCGCGTAAACAAATGCGAGGCCAATGCCGGTCAGAGTCGCCGCCAGCCCGATGCTGAACGCGACGACGAGAAACATACCGTAGCCGACGCGGTGCAGCGCAATCGCGGAAAGCAGAACGACGAGCGCCGAAGGGCACGGCAAGAGTCCGCCTGAAATACCGAGCGCGAGTAAGCTACGCCAGGTGATAGGGCTGCCGTCTGTTCCCGGAGGTAAATGTGAATGCTCGCTTCCGCCGTGTGAATGCACGAGCGGCATCGCGCCGTCATGCGTATGCGTGTACTCGTGCGCTTCGTCATGCGTGTGGCTGAGATATGCGTCGTCGTGTGTGTGCGCTTCATGCGTATGATCGTCAATTGAAGGATTCAGAGCGATGCGCAGGCGACGAACAAAAAGGCTAAAGCCAATAGCCAGCACAATCGCGCCGGAGACGAAACTTAAGATAGGAAAGAGCCGTTCAGGAACGATGTACTGCGAAGCGAAAAGCGTCACGAGTCCGAGCGCAAAGACGCCGAGCGTATGCGTGACGGTCACCGTCAAGCCGAGAAAGGCCGCGTGCTTCGCAGTGCCGCGCGAGCCGACCAAGTATGCGCCGACAACTGTTTTGCCGTGACCGGGCGAAAAGGCGTGCAGTGCGCCGAGCATCACGGCGACGAGCAGGCCGAGCAGCGCAATCGCGGGCGTCAATTCCGGCACGGAGATTAATTCTGTGAGGCGATCACGCGACTGTGCAACGGCGGTGCGGCCATCGCGTGTGCGTAAAGTGGTCGCGCCCATCGGAGCCGCGCCTTTTGTGAAAGAAAGTTCGGCGACGCTTTCATGCAAGGGAGCGGCGAGCATATCCTGCGGATAGGCTTTGAGTTCATCGGTTAAGGAGTTGCCAAAAGCGTTGCTATTGAAGATGGCAACTCCGGCGGCGGGCACCACGACCAACTCGCGCCAACCAATCCGCTCGCGGTGATTCGTGTCCTCGAAACGAAGGCTGTGCGTTGAATCGGTTGAATTACTCGCGGCGGGCACCGTGCCCGCCAAGTCACATTCGACGCGCAAGGTCGGCAACCCGCCTGCTCCCGTCGGAAGACTGATTGACTTTGCCATTACTTCCAGTGGAATGCGTGTGCCGTCAACAGTAATCACAATGCCGTTCGCATACTGCGCGGCGACGCGTTGAAGGTAGACATCGAGTTCAGCGTTTGACGGCGTGCCATCGCCTTTCGTGCTCGCTCCCTGCAGTTCCTGAAGCGTGGGAATCTCCGCCATGTCTATCACGTAGCGGATGCTCACACGATCCGCGCCAATGCCTACGCGCGCGAAATGGTTGATGGTGAAATTGCCAAGTGGGTGAGCAAGCACTGCGCCAGCCGAGCTTATCAACAGGCACACCGCGATTAAAAGCATGACGGCAGTGCGGCGACGCGTGGGCGTGTGGCGCATATTCATCAGAAAGCTCCTTGGCTGGCAATCAGGTATAACTTAATGTATCAAGTACGCGAAGTCGAATTAGCTGGCGCGTACTACAGTGCATTCGTCGGGTAAGAAGTTCAATTGGAAACGTTGAACCTGTCGCTTGTGTTTACTTTCATTCGCGTGGTCTGTTCATTTGTATTAATGCCTGAAGGCAATGAAATTATTCCCGCAGGATGAAGAAGAAACAAAGCTCAGTTTGACGCGCGCTCTGATGCGTAGCCGACAATATTCTTTGCCGTCGAAGATTCTTTAACCGGCTGCCCTGACGCGGCGGCGGTTTTGATAATGCTCGCGTAGAAAAGGCGGCTCTCAACTGTCGGACGCAAAAGTAGTTCGCGCGCGGCGAGATTCTCGGCACGCGCGTAACGGCCTGCCGCAAGATCAAGTGTGGCGAGCGGTCGCAGGTATCCTTCGTTGCCGCCTTTCACAGCCCACTCGTAAAAGCGCAAACTCTCTTCCTGCATCTGAGCGGCTTCTTCTTTTTTCCCTTCGCGTTCGAGCAGGCTGGCGAGATTGAGACGGACTTTCGGCTCGGGACGAATCGCAAGCACTTTGCGATAGCCCGCTTCGGCTTCCGCTAAGTGTCCCTCCCATTGATCCAGATCGGCCATGAATTCGAGCGCGAGCGGATGGTCTGGAAATTCCTGTAAGGCCATTTCGTAATGCGTGCGCGCCAGATCGGTGTGGTCACGCTTGGCTTCGATTTCGCCGAGAATCGTCATCGCCCATGCGATTCTTGACGGCTCCGCAGGCTTTTCGTAACCGGCCTTGACCGCCCTTTGCATTAAGTTAGCCGCTTCTTCAAAATTTCCACGAAGTTCGGCGACTTGCGACAACCCAGCCCAGGATGAAAGCAGATCGGGCGCGACATCTACGAACTTGCGATAGATTTTTTCGGCTCCGTCAATGTCGCCCGTATTGATTGCGCCGTTGCCCGCGATAACCATCAAATCTGTGCTGTCAGGATTCTTTTGCAAGCCTTGTTCGGCTAATGTGCGAGCTTGCCCGAAGCGATGGCGCGCGAGCAAGAGCGTGGCGCGTGCGATTAGAATGCGTTCTTCGCCGGGACTGAGCTTATCGGCGCGGTCAAGCTCTTTCCACGCGCGATCATAGTCGGCGGCGTCGCCCGTGAAGGCGGCGCGTGCCACGAGCGCGTTGGCTAACTTGCGATGCAATTCGGCGTCATCCGAGTTGATGGCGACGCGCTGCTCGAAAAAAGCAACTTTTGTCTTCGCTGCCGTCAGCGTGGCAGGCTCGCCGCTCGAAGATTTTGCGGCGGGCGCGGGCGTCTTCTCGGTTACATCGGTGGCTTGCGCCGGATCGTTTGGCGCGGCCTGTTCTGCGGGCGCACGCGACATCGCAAAGTATGCGACGGTGGCGAGCGCGGCGATGGCGACGAGGGCGAGAAGTGAACGTAGAAATTTCTTCATGACTTTTGAGTCGTAGAAAAGTGAGGAAGGGCTGCCGGATATTCTCAACAACCCTTCCTGTGTGTGGCTACTTCTTCATAAAGCTAAAGCGAGAAGCAGTTTTTATCGTGTGTGGCCTTCGGTTCCCTGATCGTTCTGTGGCGGGAAGCCGGTGGTGCCGCCGCCCGAGACTTCACCCGGAACCGGATGTTCGTCGGCAAAGTACGGGAATCTGGCAGCGATAGTGTCCGACTGAGGTGCATACCGATCCTCGCCCTGCGATGTTAAGTCTTCGATCTTCGCGGGGGTTGACTCGATCCAGTCGGTTCCCTGAAGCACGGCGGTAACGCGCGCATCGTAGCAGGAGTTACCGGCAGAGCCGGACAGGAGTTGGCAGCGCAGAGCATGGCGACCGACTGTTCCTTCGTCGTTCGTCACGTCAACGAGTTCGCGTCCCATGCGCAGATAGATGTCCGTGACATCGTCACCGGGGCGGCGGCCATTCTGCATACCGATGCTGAGAACGCCGAAGTACGGACTTGAATTGCTGCCAGCGGCGGCATACGGTCTGACGCCGTCCGGCTGGTTGTTCAAGTCGAGACGCATCATATCCGGCAGCAGTAATCTTTGCAGCAGGCGCGCGTCTGTGTTGGTGGTTCGCAGCACGTTGTAAGGTGCCGGTAACTGGTCAAGCAGATACGCCACGCCGTTCGGCTGGGTTAAGAAACCACCCGATGCCAGAACCGCCCGGCGTCCCTGAATACTGTTTTCGCCGCCGCCCGTGACCGCGTCGAAAAGCAGCGCGTCAGGAACCAGATAACCGAAATTCTCTACGTCCCATTGCGGCCCAAGTCTGTTGAAGACATCCTTAACCTTCGCATCCGTGATGTCTGTAAACTCACCCGTTGCGTTCGTGGGCGGTTCACTCCAGATGAACACGGTGTTGAAGAGTTGCTGACCCATGCGCTCAAACTGGATGTAATTATTCGGTTCGTTCAAGTTATTACCCGGCTTGCCGAACGGCTGAATCCATGACACGTCGAAGTGGTCGCCTTTGGCGCGGGAGACTGTTCCCCAGACGCCGACGCAACCGGGGCAGGCGGGAATCGAAGGCGTCGCGCCTTCCGGGACGCCTTGATCGTTCGCGGGAACGATGGTCGAGCCGCTAGCAGGGAATCCGGGTCCCGCCACTAAGCTCTTCGGAATTGAAATCGCGATGGTCGAAGCGTCGAAACCGCCGAAGCCGTCCACGCCGCTGTTGACGCCTGCGGAGGCGAAGGTGTCGGGACGCAACGGGCGGCCTCTGAGAGCCGCAAAGCGCGTTGCCGGCGGTGCCTGGTCAACGAAACCGCGAAAGATGTCTTGATTGTGATTGTTCGCGTTTCTGACGGGATTCGGGTTGAGACCAATGCGGAACAGAGCCTGCGAAACGTCGGTCACGAACGAATCGTCGCGGATACCGGCGAAGCAGCGCACGTCGGGTCTGGTCGGTGTGCCGAAGATTCCCTGTGCGGCGGTCGCGGTTCTGTTGCCGATGCTGCCCGCATACACATCGCCCCGGCAGATAATGTCTTTGTCATTGAGTTCCGTGCTCGTAACTTCATTGAGCTGCGGCGTATTGGGGCTCAAGATGCGACCAAACTTAATCTCATACTGTTGCGGCGGCGCGCCGTTGTTGCTGAAGAACTTGGCTTGGACGGTGTATTCCGGGATGCCGTCGCCGGTGTTGTCAATCTTGAATTCATAAAGAAAATCCGCCGCGAAGCGATAGCTCGGCAGCTCGCTCGGGTTGGCAAACGGATTGACCGGCATACTCAAGATGAGCTTGCTGGAGTCTGCCGGATCGAGGTGAGCGAACACGTCCGTCATGTCGCCCTCTTGGGCTTGGTCTGTCGTGATCGAGTCGCGGTGATCGGCAGCCTGCACTGCCGGTAAAATTGGTAATCCGAGGAACAGCATTGCCGCCGCCATCAGAAACACCAGTGCGCGTGAAATTAGCAATCTAAGTTTCATATCTTCACTCCCTGTAGTTTTCTTTGGACTACGTTTTGTTTGACCCGGATCGCACACTGCGCTTAAGATGGCGTGGCTAGCCTATACATCTTCATGCGCTTAATGTGCGTCGAAGGTTGTGTGGTTACTAAAGCCTCGTTGCGACTTATCCGGTGGCGACGGGGCTTAACTATTTAGTGAATTTCGGATGAACCAATCGGGTAACAGATAAAAGCGTGATCTCGCGTGATGGCGCTTGCCTGTCTGTTCTGAAAATGGCTTTGCCTCTGCGGCGCAAAACACATCCAGTTCATCCACTTGGCCGTAAGAGCGATTGTCACAATCGCCCAGTGCAACTCTTATGCCGAGATGCTATTTCCACAACGAGACGCACCATCGCTTACGCGAACTCGCGTGGCCTATATCGTTAGAGTTGCCATGGCTTGAGGCCGCTGATAATGTCCGCAAACAATTTTTATCTTTAGCTTGGGACATATTTGCCGTTGCGTGGGACAGGATTACGCAGGAAACAAACTGGGAAAACTAAAAGCGAAGATAAAAACACGCGTGCTGATTAGCTCTCGTTAATTGCTGGCGCGATTCACGGCTAATTGATTCAACACTTCGGACTCTTCTGCGGCGGGCAATTTTCCAACCCACGAAGCCGTCACTTCGCCCGCTTTATTAACGAGAATCAAAGTCGGCGTGCCGCTCGCTCCGAGTGAACCGGGCGTTGCCTGCTTTACTTCGTCAATCGGCACGTCGAGATCGCTCAAATACTTTCTGCCTTCACTTACTTCTTCCGGCAAAACGGCGATCAATTGAACGTTGTTACGCAGTGCTGTTTCCCGCACGAGCCGCTGGTAAAACGGCGCGCTTTCCGAGCAAAAGCGGCATCCTTTGTGCAGCACAAGCAAAAGCGTTTGGTCGCTCTTCGTCCAATCTATATTGGGCAGAGATACCTTTGCTCCGGCAGGAATTTGCGGATCAGGCACGGCGTTACGCTCAGTCAAAAGATAGCGCTGAACGACCACGCCGCCGATCAAGAGGGCGACAAAGATGATCGCAATGTTGGCAGCAATTTCGATTTTCTTGATTAGCGTAGTCATTCTGCTTCACATTTAATGATAAAAGAATCACTGTCAACGAAAGCGCATCATGGCGTTTCGCTGCTCATGCTTTCCTTGATCCTAAGCTCGACTTTATCCATTTTGGAAACAGGGGACGTAAATAAAAGACTTAGCGTCCCAATTATTCGCCAGACTTTTTGAATCTCGGTCAAAAAGAGGACATTCAAAAAGTCTGACGTTGAAAACAAAAGACTTATACCGCCATCATTTTGCTGCTCTAAAAATGGATAAAGTCGAGCTAAGAAGCTGTTTGAAAATTCATATTGGCTTGAGCCTGCGCAGCATTAAGCGTGTCATGGCGATGTAAATCATTGCTTCGCTACTGCCGGTCAACACTTCGTAG
>JAABUR0100001175.1_pt1 | contig 48896 bp, 51 predicted proteins | sample 5560091 | NCBI WGS metagenome assembly JAABUR01 (sample SAMN10711879, study PRJNA513375) | rock metagenome | isolation source: Antarctica rocks | place: Antarctica: Victoria Land, University Valley sud | reverse complement strand
CGTGAGAACACTTCAGGCGGGGATGGCGCTCAAAACCACGACGGTCAAAACGGCGCCAGTTCTTCTGGAGCGCCCTCACTGCGCGGCGCGTTGCGGGCCACAGGCGATGCCATCGAGCGTTTTCGGCGAGCCGTTTTGAGCGACGAAGAGCGGCAGAAAGCGCGCGATGGGCGCGATGCTTTGCAGACAATGATCGAAGAACTCAACGAAATCTTGGGGTAAACGAGAACGACCTGAAGGTTTCTCAGGCGCACTCGCCAGCTTTCCGACCGGGCGTCGTAGGCCGTTTGAGGGGCGTCGTTTAGCGCCACAGCTACTCCGGCACGAGCGAATAAATAACCTCTTCCACCTTCACTGCGAACTCAGCCCAGGAGATTCCAATGGCGCGGCAAAACGCGATGACTTCCACCACGTCCACGCGGCGCTCGCCCGTCTCACTTTTGGAAACGTAAGATTGAGGCTTCTCCAGACGCTTTGCCAACGCTCTTTGTGTGAGTCCCGCTCCCTCGCGCGTCTCGATGAGCAGGCGCAAGAACACCTTGTATTCGGGCGAATGCAGAGACGTGGGCTTCGGGATAAAAGTCACCCGCCGCACGCTCAGGGCAGACGCGGCCCGCAAAGGTTAAAATCCTTTGTAGGTGATCCCAGAGTGGGTTCAAGACCTTCTTTCTGGGAGAATTCTTCACTTCTTCTCAAGAAAAACACGATATGGTGAATAGTTCACTCACGCTTTTGGGCGAACTACTTCTTGAGACGAAAACGTCTTAAAAATGTCGCTTCAATTGGTAGAAGAGGCCGTTATGAAACATGAGGACGAATCGGACGCCATAAATCCAGATGCCAGCCCTCAAAGTGGGCCGGGTGCCGGTGCGGAGCCAGCATTCACCCTTGATCTCGTCGCTGATGCTCCGGCTCGCGCTCTGGTGCGGCTGTTCATCTCCCACGACAGGGGTGACAACGCGCCCGTTGTCGCGCTGGTTGAACAATGCCTTGGCACTTTCGACCCGGCGCTTTACGCCACATCCATCGCTTCAGAAATCTGTCGGCGCGAGTCGCTGCCCTTCGAGCGGCTGTTGCTCCTCACGCGCGACCGCTTTCGCTTTGAGCGCGTCGCCGACTGGACGATCCTGCTCGGCCCGTTTGAAATGATGGCCCAGCAAGAGCGCGTTTTGCACGGCGAAGAAGAAACCGAAGCCTTTGAACTGGTCGCCTTCGACGTAGAAGCCGGTGCGCTGGTGAGACCTCGCCGCACTGCTCTTTGTCGCGCCGATGTCGAAGAGATCGTGCGCGGCCCCATTTAGGCTCTTCCAAACCCGTCTTTCCGAATAAAAATTGTTTGCGGCGCGCCAAAAGGCGCGCCGTTTTTTGTCGCGCCAGGAGCAGTGACGGATTCTGAAGAGGGCGACTTTTGACCCGTCTCATGGAATAAATAAACCACGACACCATCATCCATTTTTCGGCTACAGCCCCGTCTCATGGAATAAATCTGAAAAGAGCAATCCCCGTCTTATGGAATAAAAATCCCCGTCTCATGGAATAAAAGTCTGGGGGGTCATCCCCGTCTTATGGAATAAAAATCCCCGTCTCATGGAATAAAAATCCCCGTCTCATGGAATAAAAAACTTGGCTGTGTTGGCTTTATAAAGCCACGCTGGGCACCCGTAATATGCTTTAATATTTAATAATGCAACAACAACAACATTTTTAAAGTTGCGCGCGCGCGAAAAAAGGGCGGCGAAGCCGCGCTGTTGTTGTTGCTTTTTCTTCAAATCTTTGTCGAAAAATTGCCAGTTGACGAAGAGGCAAAAGGAGTTCGTTTGCTTTGAGGAAAAAACGGGGGGCACTGCCAGTGACGGGAAAGCGCAGACGCCAAAATCCGTTTAGTCGTTTGCTTTTTGCAAACGCGAGATTGCGCTAAAGCAAGCGCCAAGGAATTGCGAATAAATCAAACTGACGCCGCTTAAATCCTTTCTCTCTGGTGCCGGAGCCAGAAATTGCTTGAATCGGTCGCTTTTTTACTTTCCAAAGCTATGCCCCATTTTGACGACGAACCGGTGGCCGAACTTTCCGCGCCCGGTTCGGATGTTCCCGCAGCACTCCCTCAAAACATAAACGCTGCGCCAGCAGTCCGCAAAACGTCCAACTCTCCGTCGGGGAAAAAGCGGGGGCGCCCGCGCAAAACGGCTCTCAGGGCCAAAGCACCGCGCCCACTTGCCGATAGCGTGGTCACGGTTTACGAGACGCCCGATGGCCAGCTACGCGAGGAGGAAGTGGTTCGCTTTGGTCGCAGACGCAGGCGCATCACGCTCACGGGCGAGGCCGCGACGCAGGATTTGCTGGTGTTGTGCGAGTTCCCGTTCGCCACTTTGTCCAAAGGACGCGGCATCAAGGACACCCAGCAACAACTCAACCTGATCGAACATCAGTGGGACACGCAGACGCCGCGTGGCAAATCGGTGCGCGCGATCTGGCGCGTGCGCGGCGACGAGGAATACGGCCTGCCCAACGCGCTCGACGAGCGCATTTATATGGTCTTGATGCAACTGTCGTTCGAGCAGGGCTACCCGACGCGGGTGCGCTTTTCGACGTATGATCTGCTCAAGCGGTTGGGCTGGGGCGACAGCAGCGAACGATACCAGGATGTCATCCTCGCGTTTCGCCGCCTGTCGGGAGTGCGCCTGTTCGCTCAGAACGTCTTGCGCGCCGTTCCGGGGCGCCCGGAGATGTTCACCTTTGGCGAATCGGGTTCGTCCATCATCGGCCACTATCATCTGCGCCATGAACGCCTCATGGCGGCGCCCGAAGGGTCTTTGCCGGGCCGTCTGGCGCAAGGGCCGGGATTCGAGGCCGGAGCGGGATTCAACGAAGAAGGTGAGGTGAACATGGCGCTTTTCCCCGACGAGGTGGGCGCAAGTGAGATGGGCGCGAGCGCGGATGGCTCGCACTTCTCGTGGAGCTTGCCGGTGCAGGAACTTTTGCGCGCCGGGCAACTGCGCACGCTGTCGCTTGAGTTCGCCCTGTCTCTCAAGCGTCCGACGGCGCTGCGGTTGGCTCGCTATCTCGGCAAAAAAGCCTTTGACGGCAAAGAGGCTTTCGAGATCGGGCTGGCGCGTCTGTGCGGGATGCACCTGGGCATGACGACCACGCCGCACGACTCGGTGATGCAGCAGCGCCTCAAGGCCGCGCATGAAGAGCTAATCGCGCGCAACTTCATCACCAAGGTCGAGTTCTCCGAGATGAAGTCGCAGGACGGCCAGAAAGTGCGCTACGAGTTCGGCCCGCGCGCCTACGCTCAAACCGACCGTCCGGGCGCCATCGAGAACCCACTCGCACCCCCGGAAGAACAGATTCCCTTGCTCTTTGATGGCGAAGCAGGTGCTTCTTCGGCTTCCTCTACATCAACTGATCCGGTCGCATCTTCCGGCAAGGCGTCACCGGACGCAAAAGCGGACGAAGAACTTGTGGCTCCGCTGGTTGCGCGCATGGAAGCGATTGGCGTGTCTTCGGGCGTCGCGCGCGAGTTGCTGGCGCTCGTTGGAACAAGCGAAGTCGAGATGCAACTGGCGTGTCTGGACGAGCGCGAGCCGCGCGACCGGGCGGCGACGTTCGTCAAAGCCACGCGCGAGATGTGGTCGCCGCCCAGCGCTTACCGCGAACGGATCGAAGCGAAGGTGCGCGAAGAAGAGCGCGTCGCCGCTTCCGAAGAAGCCGGGCGTCGCCGTAGCGCCGAGCGCGAACACGAGCAACGCGAAAGCGAGCATCGAGCGCACGAGAACGCCCAACTCGACGCGTTGTGGGACAGGTTGGAAGTCCCTCTGCGCGAAATGTTGGAACGTGAAGCCGTTGAGCGGCTCGGCATTCTGGGCCGCAACGGACGGGCGCAAGTGGCCCTGACCGTAATGCGCCGCGCGGTGCTGCGCGAGCGCCTCGGCCAGTTGCAGGAGGGCCAGGAGTAAGAAGATTCGCCCATGTTGGCCGGTTGCCTGTCAAGCCAGAACATCGTCCAGTTCGGCCAGAAGGCGCTCGACCGAGCGGGCGGACAAGTCGGCGGCATCCGCCGTTTGAGCGAGCAAGGCACGGACGCGCCCCCGCAGTGGATCCGACTTGAGCAGTGCCAATGCTACGTCCTCATCGGGTTGATTCGCGGTGTTTTGTGGTGTGAAGGAGGGCGCGGACTCGCCAGAAGAACCCAGGGAAAGAGCCGCCACAGGCGACCGATTGTCCCCACTGGAACCCATAAATCTCGTCCTGCTGTCCGCGTCTTCTACGCTGCCCAATCCCAGAGCCGCCACGCTTACACCGAGTTGAGTGAGCAAGTTGCGTTGCGGGATGCGCCAGGAACGGCCCACACGGACTCCTTGCAAGCGGCCTGACCGGAGATGGCGGCGCACGCTGTCCAAACACAACCCCAGCGCTTGTGCCGTTTCTTCTACGGTGAGAAACCGTTCGCTTTCCAACGCTTGTTCCGGGATCGTCGTCTTGTGTGTCTTCATATCTGCCTCAAAGTATGTGATTTCTCGCTTGAGCGTCCAGATCGAGCCTCACGACGCCCCTCAACCAGCATCAAGAAGGATTAAGCAGGAAGATAGAAGACAAAGCGCGACATAAAATCAGGGGGACAGAAGAAATCTTCTCGAAAAGTCGTGTTAAGTCGCCAATTTAAGGGTTTTTCCTCTCTTGTCACCCAAAATCAAGTCCTGTATTCTATGGCGTCGGCCCTATTTTCTGGGAATTTTCTGTGAAACCCTTATCGTTCTTCAGTCGAAGCCGCTTGCTTTTGCTGGCCCTAAGTGGAGCCTGTGGTGCTTTGGGCGTCGGGGCAGTTCGTCCCGCTTTGGCCCAGGAGACACCCTTAACCGAAGGACAAACGCAAAGCAGCCCTTTTCTTGTCGGCCTGAACAACCGGCGCACTCTCATCGCCCAAAACCGGGCGTTCGCGCTGTTGGCGGAGCGGGCGGGATATGGCAAAGACCCGGTTCCCCCGGCGCAGGAGCCGCCCGCGAACTGGCAGGGGTGGATGGTCGCACGCTATCAGGGCGCTTTGCTTCCCGCTGGCCGCGAGGACACGATGGACGGCGAAATGACGGCGGCGCTGCTTTATCAGGACTTGCTGCGAGTGCGCCTGTGGCTCGCTTCTCCTGATGTCCCAACGCGCACCAAAGCGCTGAAGATGGGCGGCATGGCGCTACTGTATGCGCGCTCGCTCGACGGAAGCGGAGGCATCGGCGACAAAGACGATTCGTTTCCGTGCGACGAACTGCGCGCCGCCATCTGCGAGGGGTTCCTGATGCCGTTTCTGCGCTACGCTCCCGGTGAAGGGCCGGGCAGTCGTCGTCAGGTCTTGGAAAGCGTGTCCACGATCTACCGCGATCTGGGTCGCGCCAACGATCAAATCCAGGTGCTGCGCCTTCAGGCGGGCACTCATCCCACCCAAAGTCCCAACCGGCCCTTGAAGAACGAGGAAGCGGACATGGCGCGCGTGCATTTGACCGATGCCCTGTTGATGGGCGTGCCGCCGTTGACGGAGATCACACCCAAAGAGATGTCCCTTGCCCAGGCGCGGGGATATGAGCGCGATACCTGGGAAGCCTTGACGACTCTGCGCGCGGTAGAAACGCCCGATCTGGAAGGCGCCAAAGCGCGCTTGCCCGAAATCGAGGCGCAATACAACGCCATCAAAGCGCGCGTGGCGCAGTGGAATGTTGCTCAGATTCCTCCCGGCCTGGTGCCCGCGTCTCCCGCGCCAGGGGCCGCGCCCACTGGCGGCACGGCTGGCGGTGGCACGGCTGGCGGTGGCATGGCTGGCGCGCCTGCTACCGGAGCGCAGCCGCAACCGCCGCTCATCGGCGGCATCGCGGGTCTTGGAACCCGTGGAACCGGAACCGGCGCGGAAACCGAAGCCGGTGCAGAACCAGAAGAAGGTGGCACGACCAGAAAAGAAGATGACGCAGCGCAAGCGCGTCTCGAAGAAGAAGCGGCCAGAGCGGATACGCCTGCTGGCCGGGCCAGACGCGCCCTCAATGCCGCGCAAAAAGCGGCTGCGGCCACCAAACGCGCGGGACGTTTGTCAGCGCTGGCGCTTTCGCTGGCGAGCGAAGCGGCCCAGGCTCATCAAGCCCTGGCGATGGCCCGCGCCCCCAAAGAAAAGGCTCGCCCCGCACAAGGCCCGGTGGGCGAGGACGGCGCGGAAGAAGAGGGCGTGGCGGGTGGGATGGATGAGGCGCTTCAAGCGCTGGCGGCGCTGCCGCTTCCCCAGTTGGAACGGCGCGTTTATGATGCGTCACGGGCGGCCAGCGACGCGGCCAGGCGCGCGGATGAAGCGACCTCTTTGGCTCAAAAAGCAACAGCGCGAGCCAGAAACCTCGCCCTGATAGTGCAACTCTCCTCGAACGTCAACCGGGCGCCCGTCGCCGTGCCCGTCGCCGTGCCCGTCGCCGTGCCCGTCGCCGTGCCCGTCGCCGTGCCCGTCGCCGTGCCCGTCGCCGCGCCCGCACCGGGCGCACCCGAAGTGAAGGAGGCCCGCTAATGCGTTTTCCATTGTCCCGTTTTTCGATCCTGTCACTTCACGGCGTGCTGATTGTGACATCGCTTTTAAGTGCTGCTGCTCGTGCGCAAACGGCTCCGGCTCCCGATCCCAGCGTGCCAGGCGGCGACGTGCGGCCTTTGTCGCAGGTGCTGGACAACCGCGAGGGGATGCCTTTTTCCCTTGTTCAACTGGAAGCGCGCGACCAAGCGGCTTCTCTTGGCCCCAAACATCGCAACATCCCGGCGTTCCTGCCCTATTATGTGTCGTTCGAGGGGCAGTTCATCCCCGCCGCCAACACGACGCGGCTGGCGATTTTTTCCGATGATGGCGCCGACGTTTATCTCGACGGCGTGAAGGTGCATGGAGGTTTAGGATTGGGGCAACACCTGCCCAATTTGCAACAGTCGCTCCATCCCATTGATGAGGAACTGGTGGCGGGTCATTCCTACACCGTGCGGGTGGACTACTTCAACGGCTGGTATTACGGCACCACCGACGCCGATGGCGCCACGCTTTTCGCTTACACAACCGATGGCAACGATACCCGGCCCGTAGGTCAGTGGCGCGCGGGCAACCCCATTAGTTCGGGCGGCATCCGTTGGCCCTCGGCTTCGATGAAAATCCGCGCGGGCACGGTAGGCAAGCTGAGCGCGTTTCTGGGCACCGACTTCGACCAGCGCGACGTGATGATCAACGGAGTCACCTCAACGCAGGTGTTGTCCGATCCGTGTTCTTACTCATGGAGCGCGAACGCGGGCAGTTTCCCCAAAGGTCAAAGCGGGCAAGCCATAGATTGGATCGCGCCGACAACGCCTGGCCTTTACACGCTCGTTTTAGTGGTGGACGACCAGAACGTGCAAAACCAACCGGCTTATGAAGGCGGCACGCGCGGTGACGCCGCGCGCTCCTTCAACGACGAGCCGCAAAAGTATTCGGTCACGGTTGAAGTCATCCCGTAACCGCTTCTGTGGCATCGGGGCGCTCGTGTTGGATGGAAGAAGCGCCTCTTTCACCTTCTCACTTTTTGTTTCTCGCTTAGAGCGCCCGAAGCGGCGTTTTGGCTGTTCTCATCCAAAATTCGGATTTTCGTTTTATGTCCCATCTTGATTCGCAGGTCAGTTCCCCTTCCCGTCCCACGCTGCGCGAGCGGTTCCGCAACAGTTGGTGGTGCGAGCGCGTGGAAGTGGTGCCTCCTCTGTGGCGCGGCAACGTGCTCAACACCGCGCGCCGCCAGGACGTGCGCGCCAGAGTCGCAATGGTCGCCCTTGGGTTCTTCGTGCTGAGCCAGTGCGTGTTACCCGCCGCGTGGACGCTGAGCCAGGTGAACGCTGCTGAAGCGCGCCAAAGCCAAAGCCTGGCGCTGCAAAAGCAAGCGCAAGCCGACAAAGCCGCGCGCGAAGAACAGGCGCTTCCCCGTTGGGCTAAAGACGTGCGCGCCCAGGTGCGGCGCGAAAAAGACGCGAGGGCGCGCCGGTTAGCTGGGGCCGAGCGCCAGAACCCGATGGTTCTGGCGCAAATGCCAACGGGCGGAGCTTCTCCGGTGCGCCGCGTCGAGAAAGCGAACGTGTCGCCGCCTCTGATTGAGGTGCCCGGCTCGAAGCCGGGCCAGGTCGCGCCCTCGCAGGACAACGGCGCGTGCGAGGATTGCGAGGTGGACGTGCGCGCGCTCGACCTGTCGAAGGTGCCAACGGAAAAGCAACTGCGCCGCGCCGGGCAGTTGGGCGGCGCATTGTCGCCGCTTCGTCCCGCCGAGCCGCTCGAAGTCGAGGGGCGACTCGATGCGATTTTGAAGCATTCGGGCATCAAGGACGGCCTGCGCGCCGACCTTCCCGAAAGCGATCCCAACGACGCCGAGCGCGACCGCGCGGGCAAGCTGCTCAAAAAGGCCAGGAAGAAAGCCAAGCGTGCCAAAGAGATCAACCAGAGCTTCGGCGAGGCGATCCAGGAGTGGAACAAGCACAACTATAGCCGCGCGGCGAAGATGTTCGAGAAGCACGTCAAGGACTATCCCGAATCGCCGTGGAACGGAGAAGCCGTGTTGCACCTGGGCTGCGACGCCAAATACAACGGGCGTTTTGATGAGGCACAGGAGAAATACGATTCTCTGCTCAAGAACACCAGCGACAAAAAACCGGCCAAAGACGCCGAAAGCGGGCGCCCGATGCGCACCCGTTCGGCGGTCGAAGCGCAGAGGCGCTTGAGCGTGCAGGTGGAGCGCATTTTGGAAAAGAGCGCCACGCCCGAAGATGCCGTTGATAATGTCGATGACCAAATCGACCTGTCGTTCGAGATCCATCAAAAGGCCAAGCTGCGCTGGGCCGACCTCAACCTGGCGATGGGGCGCTTTGACGAGGCTTCTCGGAAGCTGGCGGACATCCTCTCGACCGATACCGACTGGCGGCGCTTGACGTGGGCGCAGCACTGGTTGCGCACGGCCAACTTTTACAAGCACAACGCGCCACAACTGATGGCGTGCGGCCCGCAGGCGCTGGGCGTGGTGCTGGCGGCTCTGCATCAAAAAGAAGCGGCGAGTCGTGTTGTGCTGGCTGTTGCGCCGCGCGCGACGGGCTTTAACCTGGCCGAACTGCAAACCCTGGCCGCCAAAAATGGCGCCGCGATGCACGGCTTCAAAACTTCGGCGAGCGAGTTGGACAAGTTGCCGCTTCCGGCGATTTTGCACTACGACTGGGGCGGCGCGGCTTCGGGTGCCAAAGACAAGTCGCCGTTTCGTTTGGCGGGCGGCACGGGTCACTTCGTGGTGTTGCACGAGGTCAACACGCGCTCGAAAACGGTGCAGCTTTTTGATCCGATAGAAAAGCGGTTCTATTCGCTGTCGTTCGCGCAGTTGAACCGGCAGTGGAGCGGGCAGGGGCTGGCGCTCGATGGCGGAAAAACCCGTCTGGCGAGCGCGCAGTTAGACCGCGCTTCGATGGAAAAAGCGGTCGGCGGTTGCTGCGGCGTGCCTTCCAAAGAAGACGATTTGGGAGACAGTCCCAACAACGAGCCGTGCATCCCGTGCGGAGACAGCGACAAAGGTGAGCCGGTGGTCGAGATCAACCGCGCCACCATGAACATGTATGTCCACGATACGCCGCTCTGGTATGAACCGGCGAAGGGGCCATCGGTGGGCGTTTCCATTTCTTACAATTCGCAGGATGCTACGACGCAAAACACGCCTTTTGGCAACAAGTGGATGTTCAACTATGGCACCTATTTGGTCGAAGACACAGCTTTGGGCGGCGGGCGCGTCACGGTGTTTATGCCCGACGGCAGCAAAGACAACTACACGCCCGATGGTGCGGGCGGTTATCGCAATGAAATCGGCAACTTTTCGCGCTTGCAAAAAAGTTCAGCGACCAACTACAGCATCACGTTTCAGGACGGGACGCGCTGGGTGTATGACATTCCGCGCGGCACGACGAGCTTGCAGGTGTTTTTGCGCGAGGTCGTGGATCCGCTCGGCTTCAAGTTGCAATTCGGCTACGACCAAAACGTGCGTTTGACGACCATCACCGACGCCGATGGCGGCGTGACGACGATCAACTATAACGCTGCGGGCAAAGCCGCCACTGTGTGGGAGCCAAGCGGTCGTCACGCTGCGTTTTCGTATGACGCGCAGGGCAACCTCATCGAGTGCGTGGACATGGAAGGGCAGGCCTTTCAATACACCTACGATTCCAAGGTGCGCATCACGCGCCTGAACACCGCTCTTGGGCCTTGGGTGTTCACTCACGAGGGGCCGGACGGTTCGAGCGCGCCTTACTATCCGGCGCCGGGCGCTCCGATGTGGGCCAACATCCGGCTCACGGTTGCTAATCCGGCGGGCGCCAAAGAAGAATATTATTACGACGGCTACTATGGCCGCTCGTGGCACATCGCGCACAACGATTACCGGGGCTATCCGGGCAACGGCGAGCCGCGTTACGGCGCGGCTCCCAACCGCACCGAATACCGTTTCACCGTCGTGGGCGGCAAAGGGCGCATCAGCCAGATCGCTTATCCCGATGGCACGAGCGTTTCGATGGGCTACGACACCGCTTTGGACGCGGTGAACACGGTGACGGACGCGCGCGGCAAAATCTCGCGCGTGAGCTATAACGCGCAGGGTCGCCCGCTCAGCACAACCGATCCCAAAGGCAACGTCTCGACGCTGAGCTATGCGCCCAACGGCCTGGACGTGACAAGCATCCAAAACGCCAACGGTCAAGTCGTGGCGTCTTACGCCTACAACGCCCTGCGCCAAGTCGTAAGCGCGACGGATCGCGGTGGCACCACGACCTACTCCTACACGCCCTGGGGCGACATCGCGGGCAGCGTTGATCCGCAGAACCGGGCGAGTCAGTATCAATACAACGCCCAAGACCGCCTGGCGCTGGTGTTGTTCGCCGATGCGCCCGTGGGCGGAGTGCGCGACTGGCAAAGCCTGAGCGGGTTCACCTACGACGCGGCGGGTCGCGTGAAAACGCAAACCGACGAAGCGGGGCTGACTCTGGCCTACGAATACAACAACCTCGACGGCGTGACCAAGGTGAGCTACCCCGACGGCACGAGCAGCGAGGTAGATTACGTTGTCTCGAACCTGCCGGGCGTGGTCAAAGACAGAAGTGGCCGCAGATCGTATTACGACTACGACCCGATGAAGCGGCTGTCGCGCGTTCAAGACGCGCAGGGCAACACGCTTCAGATGGACTACGACCCAAGCGGCAACATGACGCGCTTGCTCGACGCCAAGGGCAACCAGACGAAGTGGGCTTATGATGCCCGCAACCGTGTAACCGCCAAGGCGTATCACGACGGCACAACCGAAGCCTTTGCTTATGCCGGAGGCTTGCTCAGCCAGACCAAGGGCGCGCGCGGCCAGATCATCCGCTACTCCTACGACGACAACGCGAATGTGTCGTTGGTTGACTACCCGAACCAGGCGGACGTGAGCTTCGCCTACAACAAGCTCGATGACGTGACGCAGGTGGTGGACGGCATCGGCACGCACAGCTTCGCTTATGACAACTTCGGGCGACTGGACGCACTCGATGGGCCGTTCGCAAACGACGGGCAGAACTTCGCCTACGATGCGCTGGGGCGGCTGCAAAGCCAACGCGTGCAGAAAGGCGCGGGAGCGGGCACCCAAAGCCAGAGCTACGCTTTTGATGCTCTCGAACGGCTCACGTCTTTGACGAGCAACGCGGGCACCTTCAACTACTCGTATGTCGGCAACACCGACCTGCTCGCGTCGCTGGACTTGCCCAACGGCTCCAAAGTCGAACAGGGCTATGATGCGCTGCAACGCCTGACCAGCGTGGTCAACCGCACCGGAACAACCAATCTCGCCCGCTACACCTACGGCTACGACACCCGCAACGTGCGAACCGGGATGCAAAGCCAACTCGCCACTGACCCGCTCAAGCAGATCAACTACGCCTATGATGCGGTTGACCAACTCACGGGGGAACAAGCGAGTGGCGGCGCGGCGAACACCGCCTACACCAACGCCTTTCAATACGACGCGATGGGCAACCGAACGCGCCACGAGAACACGCGCATCGGCGCGGGTGGCGTGAGCCAAAGCAGCGTGGCGCGCCACACGCCCAATGCGCTTAACCAACTCACGGCGCTTTCGACTCAAACCGGAGCGGGCGCGCGGCAAACAACGGGCTTTAGCTACGACGTGAGCGGTAATATGACCGAGCAAACCGGCGCCGATGGCTCGAAGACGCTCTACTCGTATGATGATGCAGATCGCCTCAAGCATCGAGTGGCGCTCTTCGACGGGAACACCGCAGAAGAAGAGCGAGTTCCGCTATGACTACGCTTCTCGCCGCGCAGTGAGCGCCGAGTTCACCTGGACAGCAGGCGCCTGGGTGCAACAGTCGGAGACACGACGTGTGTTCGATGGGCTGGACTCGATGCAAGAGCGCAATGCTTTGAACGAAGTCACCGCGTCCTATGTGCGTGATGGAAACATCGGCGGCATCCTCAGCCGGACTTCGGCTTCGGGCACTTCGTTCTTCCACTACGATGGCTCAGGAAACGTCGTCACGCTCTCCGATGAAACCGGGGCGCTCGTGGGGAGGTATAGCTACGACGCCTTTGGCAACACGCTTGAAACTTCGGGAACTCGTGGTCAGGAGAATCCCTATCGCTTCTCCACCAAGGAACTACACTCACAGTCAGGGCTTTACGACTTCGGCTATCGCTTCTACTCGCCAGGAACTGGACGATGGATCAACAGGGATCCGCTCGAAGAAGACGGTGGGTTGAACCTGTATGCGATGGTCGAGAACAACCCGACCAACTTGGCAGATGAATACGGAGAACGCGGAGTTGCTTTTCCTGGAGCACTTAAGGCTTTGAAAAGCATTGGCATCCCAAACTCCCGTATAGGACAGATTGTCGGTAGCAGATCTACTTACAGTGGTGGAACACATGGCGCTTCTGGCCGAACAAACAGGAAAGGACAGCCTTATGGAAGTGCTATAGATATTAGGGTCAATGGTATGACCCCTCAGCAAATAGCTAACGATGTATCTGATCTGCGAAGTGTAGGATTTGCAGCTTGGTATCGTGCACCTGGTGGCCCCTCTGGATCAGCAGGCACTGGTCCTCACATTCACGCTGTATGGTCAGGGGCAAAAACCCGGAATAGCGATCAACTCCAGCAGATAGCAAGCTTCCTCAGAGGTTATAAAGGAATAGCTAACGCTGATAAGCCCATGTCTAAGTGGATTGATCCCACGTTCAAGAAAGGCGATAAAGACTGTGTGCTGGCGAACATCAATAGGCTCTACGGCCCAAACTTCTTGAAGAAGGTGAATACATATGATCAAATGCACTATCCGATCAAAAAGAGGAAAAGGTAGAAGGACATCAACGAAGATTTTTTTCCTTACCCTCCTCTATTTATTTGTGGTGTTTTGTCCTTTCTCCAACGGACAAAACACCACACGAAACATCCTTGGTTCTTCTCGTGCTTCAGTCCGAAGAGTGATGGGTAGACCCTATCTTGTGGAAAGAGGCGGCTCCTACAGCATTGAGTATTGGAGAGCACCAAATCCCCAATATTACATCAGGGGTGTGTTTCATAAAGGAACATTGGTTCAAGCTGAGACAGACTCGCCGTTGTTCAAGACTGCATCAAGAGTTTCTGTCTTGAGCAAATTGTCAATGATAAGAAACACGTTCCGGACAATAAAGGCCGTGAACTTCAAGGCGTCAAATGGTGACTACGAACATTCCTCAAACTACTATATCTCTGGTCAAGATGGCATTGCATTTGAGCTAAACTTAGGGTATTCACCTGATGCATCTCCGAATACTATGCCTCATGCTTTAATTATCTACAAACGTCGTAGTAAGTTTGTCCCTGTATTTGGCAAATTTGTTTGGTCATCTGATTCATCAAAATAAAGTTGTGCAACGATGACGTTACGGTTCGCGTGTTTTGCATGGCTACGACTCCTTGCGTCGCCTCACAAACGTCGTGAACCGCAACGGAGCGGGCTTCAACTTAGATTCCTTTAGCTATGGGTGTGACACGCGCGATGTGGTGACGGGGATGCAAACCAAACGCGCTTCGGCGGGCAGCGGCATAGCCACAACGGACGATCCGCTTCAAGTGGTGGGCTACGCCTACGATGCCGTGGATCAACTGGTGCGCGAGGAAGTTGTTGGCGGTCAAGCCGGTTCCGCGTATCGCAACCGCTTCGTGTTTGACCCGATGGGAAACAGGCACAAGGTCGAATCCTTCCGCACCAACACCGATGGAACACCCAACAACAGCCAGACGAGCTACTCGCCCAACAGCTTGAACCAGTTGACGAGCCTGACCCGCCAGAGCACAAGCACGCCCGCACAAACCAGCGGCTTCACCCACGACGACAACGGCAACCTGACCCAAAGCGCGGGCGCCGATGGCTCCAAGACGCTCTACTCGTATGATGATGCAGATCGCCTCAACCGCATCGAGTGGCGCTCTTCCACTGGCACGCCGCAAAGGAAGAGCGAGTTCCACTACGCCTACGCTTCGCGCCGCGCGGTCAGCGCCGAGTTCACCTGGACAGCCGGGGCGTGGGTGCAGCAGTCAGAAACGCGACGCGTCTTCGATGGGCTGGACGTGGTGCAGGAGCGCGACGAGAACAACCTCGTGAGCGCGCAACTGGTGAGGGATGGAAACATCGGCGGCATCTTGTCGCGCACCACAACCGTTGGCACTTCGTTCTTCCACTACGACGGCTCAGGCAACGTCGTCGCGCTGTCCGATGGAAGTGGGGCACTTGTCGGAAGGTATAGCTACGACGCTTTCGGGAACACGCTTGAAGCTGTTGGGCCGAGGGCGCAGGAGAACCCCTACCGCTTTTCGACTAAAGAAGTTCATACTCAGTCCGGGCTGGTGGACTTCGGCTATCGCTTCTACTCGCCGGGCTTGGGAAGGTGGATCAACCGTGATCCTATTCGAGAAGATGGTGGGCTGAACCTCTATGGCATGGTTGGGAACAGCCCGACTAATGCGGTGGATGAGTATGGTTTGAAGAAGAGAACCCCATTCCAACAGTTCTTTTGGAACATGGGAGACTATTTAGAGGGACGCGGGAAGGGGCTTCTTGGACAGACAGCAACAGGTGCGGCGAACGCAGCAGGAGCCTATGCATTGCGGGGGACAGGAGGGAGAGCAGCTGCTCCTGCTCGTGCTGCTATGCGGGGAAGGATTGCGACCGCAAGCGGTCTTGGATTCAATAAGTGGACTGCTCGGCTGCCATATTTGTCTCTCTCTAAACAAGTTAGACAGATACACTCAGCGCTTCCAAAGCAGGGATCATACGCCTGGATGTCGGACAAATGTGTTTCAATGCGACAGTTGCGCACACTTACAAGCCATACAGGTGACGAGTATATGATGTTTTCACTTGGCAGCAAAAGGCTTGTGTTAAGAGGAAACGGAGGCAAAGTTGATCTCACACCTAGTTCTTATGATCAGGTGTTGAAGGTAGTGATGGGTAATGGCAGGTATGCTGGTCACACTCATCCTCCAGGTAATTCACTCTACCCTGGGCCAGGTGATGAGCCATTTCTACGTTCATTTGGGCAAAGGAAAAGTGGCATATGGGGAGATGATGGATGGAACTTATACCATCGGGGTTTTTTTTAAGTATGAGTAACTCATTTGAACTCGGTCAAGTCATGCAGCTACGTATACTTGCGTGGAAGGCATACGCGCAAGAGCAGCATGGTGGAGAGATCCCAGCGTGGATAGTGATAAATAGCAGCCCCTCACAGTGGAAGATCAAGAGTGGCATTTGGATTGTCACAAGTTGTATGTTCAGGCGTCACCCTCTGCCACCTAGCATCTCATGGGAAAGAAGGAAAGATGGTTCCAATGAACTGGTCGGCTATGACTTAGAAACAGGAGAAAGGACTCTCCTCGCTTCATATGATGTTAAAGACGATGAGCGCGTGGATTTATTTGATGCCGAAGTTGATGTTTCTTCACACACAGTGATAATGAAGCACTCCATCGTAGTTAGTCAGCTTCGGCCAGAAGATTTCATGCTGGAGTATGACAATTTTGATCTGACGAAGATGTGGCGTTTTGATCTATCCACAGAGCAAAATAGGTTGAATATCTTGGGGCACAAATGACGGCCTCGATGTGGTTCAAGAGCGCGACGGCGCCAACAACTTGAAGGCGCAGTTGGTGCGTGATGGCAACATCGGCGGCTTTTGGAGCCGTGAACGTATAACAGCGCGGAGGTGGGTGCTGATCGGCAAGGACGGGCGCATCCAGTGGATCGACAAGCAGATCAACCCGCACACTCACGGCGCCGATGTGCTGGCGCGCTTCAAACGTGAGAACTGAAAGCCGTTCTTACAGTGCCGTGTTGAGATAGCGAATATGCATCGTTCTTGGAACCCCACCAAGCCAATTCATGGCTCGGTGGGGTTTTCTTTGTGCTTTTAATGCGACGCCCGTTGCCCGCGTTCATAACACGCTCTTCATCCGATTCGAGCGCGAGACGACGGCGCTACCCATCAACCCGCAGGCAGAGGCGCGTGCCCCTTCGCGGCTTGAAGAAACGCCTCGACTTCGGCGGCGCGAAAGCGCATCGAGCGCCCGATGGAATAAAAGGGCAGTTGTCCGCGCTTGGCCATGCGATAGATGGTCATTTCGGTCACGCGCAGCATCTGGGCGAGTTCTTGCGCGGTGTAGAACTCGCGCGGCGCTTGAGCGTTCCGCTCAAGGGATTGCAAAAGAGAAGTCATAAATAGTCCTTTAACCGGGTTCAAACGCTTTCAACTTGCGCTGGCTCAGGGGATTCCCTGCCGTTACGCGCTTCCTCTTCCTCTTCTTCCTCTTGTCGTTGATCTTCCATCATCTCGAAAAAGCCGATGCGCTCCAACAAGCGGCGACCCACTTCGGGATCGCGTCTCACCTCTTCCATCAGCCTATCGGTGTAGGCGAACAAGCGTTCCAGTTCTTCGCGCTCACCGGGTTTGAGGAGGATGTTGTCCAAATTCGGGTGAGTCATGGTTTGGCTCCTTGTGTGGTGGATGTTTATTCTCGCAAATCACGCGCTCTTTTCACAGCCCCAGAATAGCTTCATCTATTTCTTCTTCTCGAAAGGAGAGATACGAGACAGTTGAGTTGATGTTTTTGTGTCCGAGCGCCTTTTGCGTTTTGATCAGGTCGTGTCCGAGCCGATCATAGATTTTGTCGGCGAAGGTCTTTCGCATCGAGTGCGTGCCCAGCTTGCCGGACAAGCCCGCCGCATCACAGGCGCGAGAGAGGAGACGATACGCCTGCACGCGCGAGATCGCGGCATTTGGCCCGGTGCGCGATTGAAAGACAAAGCACTCCGGCGTCATGTAGCCCAACTCGTAGAGTTGAACTAACCACAATGCCAGCGCCTCGCGCGCTTCGGGATGAATGAGGACGGTGCGGCCTTCGACCTTCTTCTTCATGTTCTTGCGCGCGACGGACACGCGCTCGGCGATGCCGCTGCGTGTCACGATGTCGCAGCGACGAAGAGACAGAAGCTCCGAGATGCGAAAGCCCGACCGCACGCCCAAAAGAAAAAGCGCCCGGTCGCGCAGGGCGTAAGGGCCGACCAGATGTTCGAGGACGAGAACGATTTCTTGATCAGAAAAAGGGCGACAGCCTTTCATGGATTTGCGTAAAACGTTACCTTGGCGCGATGGATACCCGCTTTGGCTTCATTTTGATGATTTCGAGTCTATCCTTCTTAACTTCTGTCACAGTGAAGCGTTGAGGTAACAATAGATGTTAATGTTACCTTCATCGGCCTTTTCATCCCCTTTGGCTTTGAGGAGTTGCTTTGCCCGGCGTGACCACAAGTTACGCTTTGGCTTCAGGGCGCGGCGCTCTGGCGGTTTTGTCTTTGGCGCGTTTGATGGGACGAACTTTTGGCGGACGCGGCAAACGGGCGCGGCCACTGACCGAGACGCCCAGAACCCCCGCGACGCGGGCCAGCTTGTCGAGGCTCGCTTTGGCGTAGCCGCCCGCTTCGTCTTTTTGGACTTGCTGCTCGCTCGTGCCAAGCGCCAAAGCCAACTCGCGGTGCGTCCAGCCGCGCGCGATGCGGGCGCGCACCAGAGCGGCGGGCAACTCCGCCAGCACCGACTGCATCGGGAAGGCGCGCATTTGGCCGCTTCGCAGCGACTCGTATTCGGCAAGTTCGGCTTTCATGTCGCCGATGAGGGCGCGGATGCCGTTGAGGTGGCCTTCGCGCACGATGGCGGGCAAGTCGGGCCGCGTGGCCATCTTTTCCTGCGCCTGCGTCAAGGCTTGCTCCATCTTTTCCAGTTGGATTTTGGTGTTGGCAACTTCGCGTTCGTTTTGCAGCATAGTCAGGCTCCTTGTTCATGGCTTTACAGCCGGTTCAGTTCCAGGCGCACGATACCTTTCGGATTCCCGGCCCGGTCTCCTTGGAAGAAAGAGGAAAACGGCTGGCCGCTTCCGCCTTCGATCATGTCGGCGATGAAGAAGTCCATGCCATACAGCGCCTTGAGCCGCGTTCGGTCGCCGGGCAGGAGGCGCACAAAGGCGATGTCGAGGAGGGCGAGATCAACTTGGGGCGTGTATTCCCAGCAGCCATCCACATCGTTTGGATCGGACTTGTCGGACACAAAGCTCCCGTCCAGTAGCACCCAGGGACAACCCGCATCGCGCAGATGCTCTAAACCAGCCTTCAACTTCTTCAACAACTCGTCCCGCCGTGTCGCGGCGCCGAACCGTTTTTCGACTTCGCCCCAATCATCCGCGACGTGAATGCCTGGTGGCAAAAGTCCATCGGGACGAAGTGGCTGAATCATCTTTTCTATTTTAACACAACTTGAGGGTTGTGTCCTTTCCATTATGATGGCTTTAACTCATGTGGCTGTGGGAACGGTCGCTTATGCGGGCCTGGCCGTTCTGTTCGGTGGCGAGGTTTCCCCGCCTGCGCTGGGCGCCGCCGCTCTGGGTTCGCTGTTCCCCGACGTAGACACGCCTTCGAGTCGCGCCGGGTTTTGCGTGTATCCGCTCGCGTTGTGGTTGGAGCGCAAGTTCGGGCACCGCACCGTGACGCACTCGATCACGGGCGTCGCGTTCTGCGCCCTGCTTTGCTCGCCGCTTTTGTTCTTCGTTTGGGGCCATGTTCTGTTTATGGCGTTGGTGTGCGGCTTTGCTTTCCCCCTGGCGGGCGACGCTTGCACAAAGGCCGGTATTCCGCTCATGTGGCCAAGGCGCGAGCGGTGGGTGTTTCCCGGTGATGCCAAGTTCCGCTTGAAGACGGGGAGCCTGGCCGAGTGGGTTGTGCTGGGCGTGGTGCTGGCCATTTCCGCCCTGACGTTGCCGGTCGCGCGCATGGGGCCGCGCCGGTGGCTTCATGTGGTGCGCGGCGACATTGGCTCTGCTGTGCGTGACCAGCAGGATTACGCCGGACACTTTGCCACCGAAGCCGATGTCGAGGGCTACGACGTGTTGACACACAAGCTCGTCACCGGGCGCTTCCCTATCGCGGGATTGCAAGGGGATGATGGACTGCTCATTGAGCGTGAGGGCGCGCTGTGGATGGTGTCGAAGAGCGCCACATCCGCCGACCCGTTCCGCATCGAGCCGCGCAAAGTGCGCGTTTATGCTGTGCGGCCCTTACGAACCAAACAGGTCACGCTCGCGGTTTCCAACATCACCCTCATGGGCATCGTGAACCGCACGCTCGACGGCACAGGCGCGCTGCCGCACGAATCGGATGTCAAGTGGAACGACCACTTCAAGATGGAAGACATTCGTGTTTCGGGCGTGGCGCACTGCTTCCCTTTCGGCAAGGGACAGAACGCGCCCAAAGACCGGCCTGCCACGCCAGGGATCAAAAGCGTCGAGGTGTCAGGCTCGGATGTGCTGACGCTCCGCAATGCTTCGCTTCCCGACTTGCAGGGCTGCGGCCCAGTCGCCATTCGTTTCGCGCAGCTTTCGCTCACGCTGCCACAAACCTTGCCCGTGCCTCGGCTGCTCTTTGTGGGCGGTTCGCGCGTGGTCGAAGTGCCACACCTGGGGCGCCACGCCGACCTGCTCGTGGAAGCCGGGCAGATCCTCCACAAAGGCACCACGCTTGGGAAACCGTTTGCCCAAACGCTCAAGCACGAATTTACGCCGGAAGAAGTTCTTCGGGAAGGAGCGGCTAAAGCGGCGCGCAAGGAACTCGCGGGTCTGGATGCCGAAGAAGCAGCGATGCGCTCAAGCGAACTGTGGAGCCAGTTCGCCGCTTCATTCGCGCAGCGCAGCGTCGCGTTGAAGAAGGCGGCGATCCATCACGCGCCCAAACCCAAAGTGGAAAAGGCGCCGCCTCCGGTGGTTTGCCCGGTGTCTGGTGTCGTCGAAAGCATCGAATGGGAAGCGCCAACGGTTCCCACTCTGCCGGGAGAAAAGCCCGAACACACGGCGCGTGTGACGCTCGCGGAGGTCGCCACAACATGAAGAAGATGTTCGTCTCCCCGCCGTCACTTGGCGCGCCGCGTTGGACTATTGGCCAGGCCGCGCGGGTGTGGGGCATGAGTGAGGGCGCATTGCGTCGGCGCGTGAAGAGCGGGCACATCGAAGCGGCGAAAGGCTCTTCGACCCGAAGCCGCGCCGTCTGGCTCGTTGAAGAAGCGACCGTTCAAGCCCTACTTGCGGCCAGATGGTGTTCCAAGGAGGAGAACGAAGTGGAGGTGGCGACGAAGTGACGCCCATTCTTCCCGCCCCGCGTGCCATCACCATCTTCCGCGCTCCTGCGTGTTCCTGCTGGATGGCCGACATTCCCGACTGGAACGCCCAGAGCGTGCCGCTTCCCTTTCGGGAGTTCGTGTGCGCTTTGCAGGTCATGGAACATCTGCGCCGCTTGCATCCCGGCGCGCGCATCGTCTTCGAGGAGGAAGCCCCATGAAAGCCCTTCGCGTGGGAGAAAACTTCTTCATCAACTCAGACAGCGTGGAAGTGGTGCAGCGTTACGGGACGCGCCCCGCGATGCGCGAACTCAAACGCGCCAGAGACGCCGCAACGCTGCACAACGCCACGCACGGCAAAGAAGCGCGCTCGCTCATCACGCTCAAAAGCGGCTGGGTCGTGGTTTCGCCCAACGCGCCGGACACCCTCGTGTCGCGTCCGCTCATCATGCCCCCGACTCGGCCCAGCGCACGCGCGGCGCGGAGCGACGAAGGCAAGCTGGAGGGGCTGAAATGACCTCTCGGCTCTGGCTGAACGGGAACGAACAGAAGCGGATGGTTCTTCTTCTGCTTCTTTGTCTTGTGCCCCTGGGCGTCGCTACTCTGATTGAGCGCCGCCATACGATCCGACTGCCCCAACCTTCCGCTCAAGCACGACCGATTCGGGTGAGCGCACTAACCCTCGCCAGATACACCGGCGTCGTCCCGTTCGGCGGCGTGGGTTACGTCCGGTTGGGAGATCAAGGTTGGAGCGGTGGATTGGAGGGAGAGTGGAACATTTATGTGAGCGGCCACCAGCCGCATCCCATCGAAGCGCACCCGGACACGCCCCAAGGCTGGAAAGTGGAGTTCGTGGAGGAACTGCCCGCTTGGGAAACGAGCGGCGTGAAAACCATCGGCGTGCGCGTGACAGTTCCCAAAGGCGCACGCCAAGCTGTGCTGAACGGCGTGACGGCGGGCCTCTTCCACACCCGCGACGGTGTGCAACTCTACTTCTCGGATTCGTTTCAAGTTGCTTATGCAAAAGCCCACCCGTTTGACCATCGCCCAAGCCGCGCAAGTGCTGGGCATAAGCGAGCGCACGCTCCGGCGCCGCGTCGCTGACGGCAAGATCGAAGCGGCCAAAAACACCTCGCCCGAAACCGGCGCGGCGTGGTTCATCGAGCGCGCGACGGTCGAGGCGCTCAAGGCACCCTCCCCGAACTCAACTGAACTCAAGGGGAGTGTCCCTGTAGAAGAAGAGAAAGAAATTCAAGCTCTGGCACAAGTGGCACCAGAGCAAAGCACCGAGATCGTGCGGCTGCGCGACGACGTGCAGCAAATCAAAGCCTTTCTGCTTGGTCAGGCGCTCGCCGAAGAGGGCGAAGACTTGCCCACCAATTTGGGAACGGTCATCGGCCAGGCGATGCGCGAAACGCTTGCGCCCTTGGTCGAGCGCATCGAACAGCAAAGCGCCGAAAACGCGCTCCTCAAACAACAACTGGCGCAGGCCCAAACGCGCGAACAGCAAAGCGCCTACCGCCGCTCTTGGTGGCCGTTCTCCAAGCGGCATAAGTAGAAGAACAAGAGGAACAAGAACAATGGCAACTCCGATCTTCGTGGGCCGCTCGCGGCTCCTCGACAAAGCGCGCCAGGCGATAAGCGGCGGGCTGAACGTGCATCTCACCGGCGAAGCGGGCACGGGCAAAACCACGCTCGCGCGCCGGGTCGCGCCGGGCGCCGTCTTCGTGGAGCATCCCGCGCCGCCTTCCGATGTGCTGGCCACGCTACTGCTTCACGCCAACCAGCACAGTTGGTGGACGCCGCCTCCCGCGTCTTCACGCTCATCGTCCAACAATCCACCGGATGATGATGATTTAGATGAAGCAGGGCTTGTCAAAGTCATCCGCAAGATGGGACAGAAAGCGGCGACCGAAGCGACGGTCGCCGCTTATCGCGTGGCCACGCCCAAAGCGGTGATCGTGTTCGACAACTTCGACGCGGCGCCCGCCGGTGTTGTGCGTTTGGTGCGGGCCTTGGCCGAGTGCGCCACCATCGTGGCCGTGTCGAGCGAAACACCCAAAGCGCACCAGAAGCCGTTTCTCTTCTCCTGCACGCCGGTCGAGGTCAAGCGCCTCTCTGCCCGCGAAACCGAGGAGCTGGTGCTGCGCCTCATCGAGCCGCATCCCGTGCGAGTGGGCGAAAAAGCGCGTTTGGTGCGCCATCTTGTGGAAGAATCGCAGGGGCTTCCGGCTGTGGTTCACGAACTGATTAAGCGCGGCGTGGCACGCGGCGATTTGTCGCTGCGCTCGCTGCGCCGCGAGCAAGGCATCAACGGCTTTAAAACGGTGGACATGACGCCCGGTTTTGCGCTTCTCCTGTGCTTGCTAATGATGGCGCGCGGCTTCACTCGCGGCTTTGGCGACACCGACTTGCGTGTGGGCTTTGCCGCTTTTGGCGGGTTGATGATGGTGGTGCGCTTCTTCGCCTTTCGCGCGACCGCCTCGCGCCGCCGATGATTTGAGGGGGCGTGCGGCCAAAGCTGCGGCCAACGTCCGGCCAAAACGTGCCCGTCCGCATATACGGCCAAATAATGCGCTTTTGTCGCCATTTTCCTCCGAAAACGCGCCTTCTGCGCCCCGAAACCGCGTCGCTGCGCGCGGATGGACTTCCCAATGAACAAAAACACCTTCTATAGCTTTTTCTCTCTCGCGTTTTTTTTGCTGTGCCCCACCTCTTTAGCTCCGTTGAGTTCAGGAGCGGGCGTCGCCTTCGCCCAATCCGAGGGTGCGGCCAAAAGCTGGGACGGTGCGGCCACGCCGAGAGGTGCGGTCACAACCTTCGGCCACATTCGCAAGCTCTCGCTGGAACAAGTGCGCGCCCTCGCCCTCCAACGCGCGCCCGCCATCGCCCAGGCCAAAGCGAAGATCGAAGCGGCCCAGGCCGAGGAGAAGGAATTGAAGAAGAGGTTCGTCCCTCAAGTCGGAGGCGGGATTGATCCCTTCTCCGGTCAGGTGCGCTACTACATGAACCTGGATCTTCAGAGACTTCTTCAACTCAACAAGGCCGAGCGCCAGAAAGCAAAGCGCACTGTCGAAGCCGAACAGATGGGCCAGACGCAAGCGCAAAACGGCGCCATCGCGTCGGTGACTGCGGCGTGGTTTGGACTTCAACGCGCCGAAGCGGGACACAAGACGGCACGGCGCAACCTCATCACGACGAAGGCGATCTTCGTTTCCGCCGATGCGCGCTTTCGCGCGGGCACGGGCGAGTTGGGTTCTGTGCTTTCGGCCCTCAACGGCAAAGCGTCGGGCGAGGATGCCGTCACTTCGACGCGGCAAAGCCTGCTCATGGCGTGTCTCACGCTCGCTCAAGCGTGCGGCTATCCGACCGCCGAAGAGATGGAAGCCGCGCTCGCCACATCGAACACAGCACCCAGGTTCGGGGCGCTGCCAGGGAAAGAAGAGGAACAACAAGAGATAAAAGAAGCACCGCAAGCCGAGCAGACCGACTTCGAGGCGGAGCAACCACTTGGCGCGGATATGCCCTTTTGAACCGACAGAAACGCTCCACCTCCGACAACAGAGGCTTGGGCGCAGGTTCTTCTTGTTTGTGTTGTTCTTCTCCTGGGTGTTGTGGTGCGTGTGCGCTCCTCGCAATCTGTGTCCATCACGAGCGTAATCTTGGAGGTTGCGCCTTGTGGTTGCTTTTCTCATTGCGGGTCGAAGTGCCGTCGTGCGAACGCCACACCCAGCAAACACGCGCCCGCCGTCCAAATCAGTGACGCTTTCAAGCCGAACCTGTCTGACAACGCGCCCGCGCCAAGCGGCCCCAGACTTTGCCCCAGCGCAAACCAAACCGTTGCGAGCGCGATGCCCGCGTTCCACGCCGGGAGCGGCAAACGTCTGCGGATTGCGACCGTGACCGCCGTCACAACGGGCATCGCCGCCCAGCCGAAAATGGCCGCCGACAACAGCAAGGTCGGCAGCCCGCTCGACAACATCGGCAAAAGCGCCGCTACGCAGATGCCGAGCAGCATCAGCGCCATCGCCGCGCCTGAACGCCACGCCGCCAAAGGGCGCCGCCACAACAAACCCGAAACCGCCATCACCGCGCCCAGCGTCGTCCACACCATCGCTACAGTGCGCGCATCGGCGCCCAGCCCCCGCACATACGCAACCAAAAACGTCATATACGCGATGTAGCCCAGCCCAAAACAGAAATACGCCGCTAACACGCTCCCTAACCCGCGCCACAAGGCCTGGTCGCTTCGCGCCGGGTTTGTGGCCATCTGAGGCGCGCTTACGCCGACTTCGGGCAAGACTTTGATGGCAGTGCTGACGGCAAGCGTCGCCATCAAACCCAGGGCGGCCAACAGTTCCCACGCCATCGGCCAGCGATGCGTGCCTATCTTTGCGCCCAAGAGGAACGGCAAGATCAGACCGGTTACGACCACTCCCAACCCCGGCCCGCCGAAGTAGATGCCCATCAGCAGCGCGGCTTCACCCTCGTCGTCGCTTAGCCTGGCGGTCAAACCCGCGCCCGCGACAAAGGCCAGCGCCGACGCAAAACCGACCAGTGCCCGTGTGCCCAGCAACAGCCCATAAACATCGGTGGCGCCGGATGCAGCCAGCGTCCCCACCACGGCGCCCAAGCCACCTAACAGCGACGTTTTCGCGCCCAGTCGCGCCATCACGGGCGCAGCACAGAACGCTCCCAACAAATAGCCGAGCGCGTTCGCCGTGTTCAGCGCGCCCGCGTGACCCAGGCTCCAGCCCAAGTCGGCGCGCATCGCGGGCAAAATCAGGGCGTAACCAAAGCGCGCAAAGCCAACCACAACTGCGGGCACCAAAGCCAGCCACAACGCCAAACGGCGCGCTTCAAAACGGGCGACCTGGCCAGGTTCAACCGGTGATGCAGGGTGTAGAAAATCGCTCATGGGTAGAACGAAACCCTTCAACGCCTGGTTAAAGCAACACGCTCCGTGTGCCGCGATATAGGACTATAAACGGCAAGAAGACGATCAGTGGGCTGCTTTGCGCGCTCCGGCCAGACGAAGCGCGGCCTGACCCGGCGCAAGCGTCAGGCGCCTCGTGCTTCTTCTGCTTCTTGTTCTTCTTGCTAAAGGCGCGGCTTATGGCCGGTCGGTCGTCGCGGGCCTCGATTCGCAAGCGAAAGGCCCCGCGCCGCCCGGCCATCTGGGCCGGGGGTTGGGGCTGGGTTCCTGCCTTAAACGGATGGTGGCGGGTTGGGACGAGAGCCAGTGAAGAGTTCAAGCGTAGGCAAGGAACCGGCCTCTGCGAAGTGTGTATAATCGAGGAAATGGTCTTGAACGAAATGACGAAGAGTGCGCTGGATGCTGCGACTTCCGCCATCGGCGACGGCCCGGTTACGATGATGAACCTGCTCTGGTTCCGCTCTGAAGTGGCCTATGAAGGTGACTTCACAGGTGCTCAGCCCGACCCACAAAGCGCGTTCTATAAAGGCTACTCGGTGGCTTTCTTTAAAATTGTTCAGGAGCTTGGCGTGGAAGGCGTGGAGGCGGTTTACGTTAGCCATCGTGCAGCTGGGCTGGTTGCGGCGTCGGACGACGACTGGGACGATCTGGTGGTCGTTCGCTTCCGCAGCTTCGCGGATTTTCGCAAAATTGTGGAAAGCGAGCAATACGCCCAGCGAGCTAAGCCGCACCATCACGCGGCGATTGCGAACTGGCGCTTAATCGCTACCACGCAATGAGGCACTGAACTCCCTTCTTTTGCCCAGCTTCTGTCGTTGCTGCGTCGTCCTCTTCGCCCGTCGCCGGGTTTCCCGGTTCGCGCTCCGTCGCGCCCTCGTCGCGCGTGCGCGTCTTTACCGTATGTCGGGGCCATAGAAGAACAAGAAGAGAAAGAACAAAAGGAACCAACACGCCTCGCCCAAACCGAAGAACTCCCACCCGGCGCGAACTCGACAGCCACGCCCACAGCCACAGCCAGCGACCAACGGCGAAAGCGACGACTTCACGCTCTTCTAAGGCCAGCTTCTTCTTTGTGATGCTGTTCTTCTTCTACTTGATAGGGAACTGGCGGCGCCGTTGTTGTGTGTGATTGTGTCCGGGAGCGGGGCACAAGAGCGAACTCGACTTGCACCCGAAGCGCGACTTCGTGACGCCCGGCGCGCGCCCACTTCCACCCACCCGCCACGCTGCGGGCGCGCACCTGTTTGGCGGGCACAAGCACAACTTGGTCGGTGCTGCTCTGCTTCATCGGACTGACGGAAGGCGGCTTAGTCCCGCGCGGGGCGCGTTCCAGCCCGCCTTCCTCTTTCGCGGGCGGGCTTGGCCCCGCTACGCGGCTGCCGCCTCGCCCTCTCCGGGTTCAATTGCAACTTCCTCGCAACTGCGGCGCGGCGGCGCCAGCCCGTGCGCTCGCTTGGTCGCAAGCTCCCGTCGCGGCGCGCGGGCACCCAGGCGCCCGCCGTGCCTGACTCAAGCGGCTGTGGTCGCAAGCGTCCTCGCCGCGTGGCGTGCGGGGCCGTGCGCGCAGTTGGGCTAAGCGCGTGTCGTGCCCTCTGGTCGCAGGCTCCCGACGGTCACGCCCCCCGCTCGGCGCAAGCGCCGCCAGCCCAGCGCGGCCCCTCTGCGGCTGTGCGCGCAAGCGTGCTCGCCGCAAGGCGCGGCTTATGGCCGGTCGGTCGTCGCGGGCCTTCATTCGCAAGCGAAAGGCCCCGCGCCGCCCGCCCGTCCGGGCCGGGGGTTGGGGCTGGGTTCCGTCGCTGTCATGTCGTCGCTCTTGCCTTCTTCTGTCGTTGCTGCTCTTTCCGGCGCCTCTGTCGTCGGGTTTTCCGGTTCGCGCTCCGTCGCGCCCGCTTCCTTGGCGCCGTGTTTGGCCGCGCTCGCGCCCTCGTCGCGCGTGTTCGTCGGTTGCGCGTCCGGCGTTGATGCGGCTGTTCGCGCGTCCGTTGCGCCGTCCCGGTTGCGTGTGTTTTCCGTCGCGTCGTTTGCCGGGCCGCGCGGCGTTTCGCGCGGTTCGTTTGCGGCGCGCTCTGTCGCGTTCGTGCGCGCGCTGGGCGGCGTGGGCGCGCCGCTCTTCTCGTTCCCGTCGGGCGCGTGTCCCGTTGGTGTGGCGCCTTCTTCCTCTTCTTCTTCTTGTTTCTGTGGCGCGGGTTCCGGTTCCTGGGCTTCTTTGGCTTTTGCGGCGGGCTGTGGCGTGCCGTGTTTCGTCGCGCTGCCGTCCGGCGTGGCTGTTCCGTCCGGCTGGGGCTTTTCGTCGCTGGGCGCCTCTGGCGGCTCGGCCTGGTTCTCTTTCGCGCCGCCCGTTTCGTTGTCGCTCTTTTAGCTGGGCGCGCCACTGGGCTGGCACACGGCACGGCGCCTTCGGCGCCGCGCCGTCACCATAGGCCCAAAAAGAAGATAAGTCTTCTTTAATAATACAAGTTTACTGGAACATTTGGAAGTTTCACACGTCTTGATAAGTGACCGGGCGAGAGAGACAGCCCGGCGAACACACCATGAACTCTCACGCTTTTGAGGATTTCGAGGACGAAGGTTTGGCCGCCTTCATCGAATCCGCGTCCGACGACCACATCGAGTTTTTCGATGCCGTCGAAGAGGACGAAATCACCGTTATCCGGCCCATGATCTTGCGCTTCGCCGCCGAGGACGCCGACCAACTGGTCATCAACGTCGCCGGAATGCGCCACACCGCCCGCCTTTTCGCCCAAGATGCGCGCGCGGCTTTGACTCCCCAGCTTTGCGGCCTCGCGCCCAAAGCCTCCGACCAACTGCGCGCCCGTTTGACGGCTGCGCTCGATGCCTGCGAACAGGCTTTTGCCCTCGCCGTGAACCTGGAAAAAGCGGCGGTTTACGCGGTGCGCGAAGGCGTTGCGCCCGTTGAAGCCGACGACGAGGAAATCCAGCTTGAACAAAACCCGCCCGAAGTGGCGCCCAAGTCCAAGCTCAGCCCCGAATGCCAGACGTTGCGGCGCCAGTTTTTCGCCGTTGCCAAAAAAGCGGGGCTTATCACGCGCGGCGAAGTGCGTGCGGCGCGTCTCGCGGCGGTGGCCGGGTTCGTCGGGCACCCGCTCGGTTCGACCAGCGACCTCACGCAAGCCGAATGGAATTCGGTTGTCTACGCCGTCGAAGACGGAAGGATTCAATGGTGAGAGACAGGGGCGGGCGGCTTTCGCCGCTCGCCCCGCTCCCCAGAGCCACGAATATGCAAACCGAACTCAAACCCCGCGAGCAGTGGGACGAGGACGAGCAACACGACGGGCGCCCCAAGACGAGCGAAATCGAGGTTTTGGTTTTTGCGCCCGCCCCGCGCCCCGCACTCGTCACGATGCCGAACACCCTCAGCGCGATGCAGGCCATCGTCGGCGGCCACATCACTTGCTTCCAGACCGGAATCGAGGGCACAATTGGCGTGTGCCACGATGAAGGGATTTTGTTGGGCTTCACGCCCTGCCGTTACATCGAGAAGACGGGCGCGCTCATCTTCGGGCCGTTCTTCATCGCGGGTGACGGCGTGAATATGCACAGCCTGACACCGGAGCAAATCGCCGAAGTGTCGCGCGTGCTGGGGCCGCTTCTGACGATGGCGCAGGTGTTCCGTGCGATGGAACGCGAGCGCGAAACGATGCGCGAGATCGAGCAGTGGAACCTCGAATGGGAGCGCGGCGAAAGCTGACTTCGGGCAGGGCACTCGCTTCGGCGGGTGCCCTGTTTCTTCCACGAGCGCGACGACACGAGCGGGCGCAGGACTTCGGGCCGTTCTCTGGCGGGCATGACCGAGGGGCGCGCGCCGACCCGCCCACCCAGCCCATCTGCCCGCCGCGCGCGCTTCGGAACTGTTTGGCTTGCAAGGGGCCGTGCTCGCGGGGGACAAGCCCCCGCTCCGCGCGGCCCCGGCGGGCGCCCACTCCGTGAACCGGAACTTGGCGGACACGGCGCGGCCCGCTTCGCGGGCCGTGCCGCGCAGTATCTTTGACTAAGCTTTGTGCGAGGAAAATCATGTCAACCGAAAAACAAACAGTCGAGTGGTCGCGCATCATGGACGGTCGGGCTGTTGAAGGGGGACAACTGGTTTATGGGCTGGGTGTGGTTTCAGTCCCCGATTCGCAACGACAACGAGCGGAGGAGGCTGGCGGCAACCCAATGGTCGAACTCTTCTTGGCTACTCGGATAGGGGACAACACTCCTCTGTGGCTGATCGGGACGATGTTGCCACGCGATCCCGCACTGAAAGTCCAGTGGGAGCGTGAGCGTGTCAGGTATCAACTACTAAGGTGGTATTTTGATACGCATCACTCCAAACCTTACAGTGCTGAACCATGCGAAGATTTCGCCAACACTTTTGGAGTAGACCTTCAACAAGCAGAGCTTGCGTGGGATTATCTTTCCAATCAGCGTCTTTTGGAAAACATAAGGGGAATGAGAAGAGCAACTATCAGCCACGAAGGAATACGTGAGGTCGAACGCAGATTGACGGGTGATGACTCGTCCAATTTGTTGGGAATACATATGAACCAGACCAACAACTTCAAAGATGGAAATTTTGGCAGTGTGCAGATTGGTGGAACGAGCAATTCTGCTTCTGTCAGTCAAAACGTCGGTGTGTCTGGTGATGAACTGGCGGATCTCGCCTCGATTTTGAAGCAAGAAGTCGCACGTCTGCCCCTTGAACAACGAAGCGGTGCAGAAGGGATCGTCGAAGGGTTACTTGAAGAAGCGACAAAAGACAAGCCAAAACTGAGCGTGGCTAACGCGCTCATCGCTGCTCTGCCAGCAACCATGCAAGCCCTCCCTGCACTCGCAGATTTCGTTCACAAATTGGGTGGTTAATTAGGAAAGCGGGCCACGCAACTATGTGGGTTTTTCTTCCTATGGTTGTTCTTCAGATGAAGCAAAAGACGCCACCATAAAACGCGCCGTTTTCAACTTGTCAGGGAAACAGCGGCGGCGCAGCGCGTCTCGAATACGAACATGAACCCCACGCACAAATTGCCGGAAGTCGCCGATGTCGAAGAGTCGCTGTTTGAACTCGAAGGCGCGCAGTGGAACTACAACCGCACGCTGCGCGCTCTGGGCCGCGACCTCGACAACCCGCTCAAACGTGCCGATTTCGAGGAAGCGCGCACCGATTTGCGCGACGCCCAAACCGTTTTAGCCAGGGCGCAGGCCTCACTCGAAGCGCGAGCACAGGAATTCGCGCGCCTGGACTTGGCTTTGGGCGCGCGAAACGAACGCGACGCGCACCGCGCTCTGATGAACGAACTCGGTTTTGGCGGCGATGATTTCGGGGGCGGGCAACCCGGTCTTTGAGCCACTTTTTCCGGTGCCGCCATAGTAAGGCGGAACGCTTGCAGTTGCTTTCACTCCGTTCGACGCATCGAATCACAAATGCGTGTTCGGCGATGGACTCGCGCCAAAACAAAGCCCATCTACAAGCAGAGCCACCATGCGCCGCGCATACGCCGGATCGCCGTCGTGCGACGGCATACACAGGCTCGCAACCGCTCGCAATAAGTCGTCTGGCTCAACACCGGCGCGCACCTCGCCCGTTGCGACCGCCCCTTGGAGCAACGTCCCAAGTGCAGGCCGCAGTCGCCCTTCGAAGTAGGCAGGCAACGTGTCGAAGGCTGGATCTCCCGAATGCAAAGCCTTGGCGAGACCGCGTTTGGCCGCGATGAAGTCCACATAACGCCCCATCCAGCGCGCCAGCGCCTCGCCGGGCGGATGCTCGGCGGCGATGCTCGCCGCGGCGTCTGCGCAGGCGTCGATTTCGCGGCGAAAAACGGCTGCGACCAAATCCGAGCGCTGCGGAAAATGCCGGTAAACGGTGCCCACGCCAACGCCCGCCTTTTCCGCGATCTCACGCACCGGAGCGTCCACTCCAGAAGCGGCAAACACTTTCATCGCCGCCTGGAGTAGCGCGTCGATGTTGCGCCGCGCGTCGGCGCGCACGCGCCGATCCGGGCGCTCACGAGGTTCCAGGCCATCACCTGGGTCTTGCGTTCTGTCGTTCATCAAGTCACCCCTTGCAAACGGAACATAGTTCCGTATATAATTGGAATGTGGTTCCGCTTAATCTTCTGTTTAACACAAGGAAGCGGCTTTGACCAGATAACCCAAGCAAAAAGGAGATGCAAATGAATAACAAAATCGTCGCCCTGGTCACCGGGGCCAATCAAGGAATCGGACTGCAAATCGCCAAAGAGATGGCGGAACACGGCTATACCGTCTTAGTCGGGTCGCGCAACTTCGAGAAAGGCGAGAGCGCCGCTAAGAGCATCGGAGCCGATGCCCACGCCATCCAACTCGACGTGACGGATGGGGCCTCCATTGCCGCCGCCGCCGAGCGCATTCGGAGCGAGTTCGGTCGCCTCGATGTGCTGATGGACAATGCGGGCATCTCGCACGCACCCAATCAGAGTGGCAAGTTTCCCGAAAGCGCGCAATCCGGCCTCTTGACCGTCGCGCCTCTGGACGAAGTGCGCGCGGTGTTCGAGACGAACGTGTTCGGCGTTATTGCGGTCACGCAAGCGATGCTGCCCCTCCTGCGCGAAGCGCCAGCCGGACGCATCGTCTTGACCGCAAGCTCAGGTGGCTCGCTCACGCTTAACTCGGATCCGGCCAACGAGCATCGCTCCATGTTCGGCACCTACTCCGTGTCGAAGTCGGCGTCTCACGCCGTGATGCTCGGCTTTGCCCTCGCCCTTGAGTCAACAGGCATCAAGGTCAACGCCGCATGCCCCGGCTTCACCTCGACGGCGCTCAACAACTTCAACGGCACGCGCAGTGTGGAAGAAGGCGCGCGAGAAGCCGTCCGCCTCGCGCTCATCGGCCCGGATGGGCCAACCGGAACCTTCTCGGACGAGGATGGCCCGGTCGCTTGGTGATGTTGTAGTGCTGCGGGGCGGCACCAATGTTCGCCACATAGCCGCGCGTCGTTTCCATCGATTTGTTGGATGGCGCGTGATGCTACTGGTTATGTGCTACCTGACCCCGCGCTCGCCGTATTTTTGTGAATGAGGAGTTGGAAATACGAACAGTGCTGCAAGAAAAATCCGGACTTGCAAACTCGGTCGCATAGGCGCCGGGTTCGATGAGAGTCCCTTTGATGCCGAATCCTTTGACCTCTTGCGATAGGCTATCGTGAAGCGATTCGGTGGCCCATTTCGACGCGCAGTAAAAGCCGATGAGCGGCACTGAACTGCCTAGACCGCTGGAAACGCTGAGGATGTGGCCGCTGCCCTGCTGCCTCAGCAAAGGTAGCGCGGCTTGAATGACCCGTAGCGTGCCAAAGAAGTTCGTCTCGAAGAGAGCATGAACGTCCGCCTCGCTCGCCTCCTCAATGGTGCCGACGAAGGTATATCCCGCGTTGTTGAGCACGACATCTATCCTGCCGAAGTTGTTGAGCACGACATCTATCCTGCCGAAATGGGCGTGAGCCTGGACAACGGCGTGCCTGGCCTGCTCGGTGTTGGTCACGTCTGCCAGGGTGCGGGCGGTGGCCGCGACCTGATCGCCGCGCGAAAGTGCGGCTTCGGCCCAGATGCGGCCAAAGCCACGAGATGCGCCGGTGATGAACCAAACTTTTCTCATGATGTCACCTTTCGCGGCTCCGCGTCGCATCCCGAACTGCTCCAACCGCGCCAGAGTGTTTGATTAAGTTGGTGGCACGCTGGTCTCCTGTGGACACAACAGATGAGGCAGCCATCCGGCAATAGCGGGAAGCGTGGAGAGCGGCTTTCACGGACGCCAATCCCGGCGGCGAGATTTGAGCCGAAGAAGGCGCCAGAACCAGCGAGTGATAGGCCGTGCAGTAGAACCTAACCCGGTCACTTCGGCGAGAACCATTCCCCAAGCGCAGGAATCAGTGGCACGACGCCTATTTCCCTGGCTTTTTCCGAAAAACGCTCAGCGGCGCGGGGCGTCTCCGCATACTCCGGCGGTTTGTTCAGCAGTTGATAATGGATCGGCACGCCGATCCGTGCCCGCAGGATATGGGCGGCGATGGCGGCCTCTTCCGGCAGCATCGCGGCGTGGAAGGGACTTGGCGGTTGCACGTGGGGTATTTGGATTACCGGCCCGTTGATGGGAAGCAACGCCACGTCGATTGGGCCTACGGCCCGTGCGATAGCCCACCAATGGCCGTGGAACAAGGTGTCTCCGGCATGAAGGAGGCGAGTTCCTCCGCATTCAACGACCCAGCAGCGTTGCGGGTCACCGAACCCGTCCACGGCAGGCACAGCGATGATGCGAAACGGCCCCGCGCGACGCTCCTCCCAAGGCGCCACGATCTCGGGCTGGAGGCCGACCTCGCGGAACTGCGCCTCCGCCTGCCCGGTCAAGATCAGGTCGTCGCCCGATCCCGGATTCGGCTCGGGCCGGAACACGGGAGCGCCGTCGGCCAGCGCCGCAGCAATAGCGAACGGATCGGCGTGATCGGCGTGAAGATGCGTCACCAAGGCCGCTATTGCCCGGCCCGGCCCAAGCGGAGCGATAAGTTCGTCGCCCGGGATGAGCCAGAAGGAGTCCTTCAGGCAGTCGATGAGCAGGGTGTGCCCGTCGTGTTCAATTTCGACTCCAGCCCATCCAAGATGTCGTAGTTTCATGTGAGTTTGGGTGCGGGATTTCCCCGCGGGACTTTCCGGGATTTTGTGCTGATGGCGAAAGCGGCGGCGGCAATCGCCAAAGCGACGATCACCGTAGCGGCCACGGTGACTTTTCCCAACCCGGCGAAATCGATCACCCGGCTGCCGAGGAGCGCGCCGAAGGCAATGCCGAAGTTGGCGCCGGAAACGTTGAGCGACGCTCCCAGCGCTGGGGTGCTTGCGGCAGCTTTCATCACCCGGGTATGCGAAATGGTAAAGAGCGCGGCGTGGCAAGTTCCCCACACGGCCAGCACGAGCGCCAACCCGATGGGTGACTTGATCAGGGGCACCAACAGAAGCAGGGCAATCGCCAGGGGAACACAGAACAAGATCGAAGCGCGCAGGGGATGACGATCTACAAAGTGCCCGCCCAGCCAGTTACCCAAAAGCCCAACCCCACCAAAGCCCATCAGGATCCAGCCCACCGCCGTCCCGCTGAAACCACCGAGCTTTCCGAGAATGTCGGCCAGGTAGGTATAGGCGGTGAACATACCTGCATACACCAGCAGAGAAAGCAGGACGTGGCCAGACACTTTGGACTCACGCAAGATGCTCATCTGCCGCCAGACCGGCACACGTTCCCGGTTGCCCTGGATGGCGGGCAAAAAGACGATGAGTAAAACCGCCTTAATCAAGGCAAGGACTGCAATCACCGCGAAGGTCGTGCGCCAGCCGAACCGATCCGAAATCAACGTGCCGATGGGAATGCCAAAGATCGTGGCGGCCACGATGCCGAAGTTCACCATCGACACCGCCTTGCCCGTGTGTTCGGGCCCCATGATGCGCATACTCGTTTCACTCGCCAGCGCCCAGAAAACGGGCAGCATCAACGCCGGGATGAAGCGCGCCACGGCCATGACGGCGATATTGGGCGACACAGCTGCCAGCGCGTTGGAAAGCGCAAAAAGCAGCAGCGTGCAAACGAAGAGCGTTTTGCGTTCGTAGTGCGCCACGCGGGCGGTGAGCGGGGGGCCGACCACGCCAACCGTCATGGCAAAGAGGGTAACCAGCAGACCCGCCTGGGAAACGCGCACATGCAGAGCTTTCGCCATCGTCGGCAAAAGACCAACAATGACGAACTCGGTGGTCAGGATGGTAAATCCAGCCGCCGACAACAAGAAAATCGGCAACAGGGAACCTTCATGGGCATCGGAGCGGGTGTTCATGAAAGTAGGGCCAGCCGGTGGGTTCCGATTCCCCCAGCGTTTTCTTGCAAAGTGCGCTTTACAAACGTTAGGAAGCTGTGCAGGGTCGTTCGCATCATGAAAGTTTCTCTGCTATGGATGGAAAACAGCGATTGCTTTTAAACCGCTGCGAGGTGTTTGCTCAAGAACTCCTTGAGGGGTAGCGGCGAATTTCCTGTCAACCGTTGTATCGTGGGCGTGACCAGGGCGTGATAGCCCTGCGAAGCCTCTACGTCGAAGTCCACCACGACCTTGACCATGTGGGGCGGTAAACCGGCGTGAGCCAAGCCCTCCGCCAAGCCCTGCGGCGGCACCTCAATGTGCGTAATGGGCTGGCCGGTTATTTGGCTGAGCATCGCCGCCAGTTCATCCTGGGTGCTGGCAGCTCCCCCCGTGACATCGAGGACTTCCGAGCCTTGCGCCTGCACCAATGCTCCGGCGACGGCGCGCGCGCAATCCTCGCGGCTGACGTAGGCACGGCCCCTGCCGCCGGTGGCGGAAAAGAGCTGGCCACTCTTGGCCGCTTGCCCTGCTGACATAAGGATGAGTTCCATATAAAGGTGGTTGCGTAGAATCGTCCAGGTGAACGGACTGGCAAACAGGGCCGCCTCAGTCAAGAAATGGTCGTTGATGAGCGAACCTTCCGCCGTCGGGTGGGGCGCCGGAGCCGACGTGTAGACGACGTGCTTGACGCCGCTCTCTATGGCGGCGGCGATGGCGGCGCGGTGTTGCGTCAGCCGTTTGCCGGGCACCTCCAGAGCGTCGGTGCTGATGATGGCCAGACGATCCACGCTGGCAAACGCGCTTTGGAGCGTTTCGGGATGGTCGAAATCGGCGGCGCGAACTTCCACGCCCCGCTCTGTCAGGTGGGCGAGCTTTTCTGGGGTGCGGGTGGCTGCTACGACGTGTGTGGCTCCCAAACGCAACAGTTCCTCAACGACGGCGCGGCCCAGTTGGCCGTTGGCTCCTGTAACCAGGAGACGATCATGGATGTGGTTCATTTTGGTCTTCCTTGCTTGAATCCTCGCGGGCCATCTACGGAATATGTCGATGGTTCCTTTGCGAGACTGGTTTAGTATGGAGACCAGTGCTATAATAGACAAGAAGGCAGATTTTTGTGCCTGGTTACCTGAAAGGAACCACTCTTTATGCCAACCGATCAATTACTATCCTGTGTTTTGCCTGTTGCGGCTCGCGTCGACGAAGGCGACGATCCAGGGAACTGCCCGGTGCGGGACGTGCTGGATCATCTCAGCGGCAAGTGGAGCACGCTGGTGATGCTCTATCTATCGGAGGAACCGCGCCGCTTCGGTGCGTTACATCGCGGGGTGCCGCAGATTTCCAAGCGGATGCTCACGCAAACCTTGCGCGACTTGGAACGTGACGGCTTTCTCACGCGCCACGCGTTTCCGACCAAGCTGCCAAGCGTAGAATACCGGCTCACGCCCTTAGGCGAATCCTTCCTCGTGCCGTTATACGCTCTCTTGGAGTGGGTGGAAAAGCAGCACGGGCAGATCCGGGGAGCGAGAGCACGCTACGATTCTCAAGGGGAGTAATGTGGCGCAAGAACCAGCATACGAACAAAGCCGCGTCCACAAGACCTCGTTCTCGTGACCAGAGTTGGCGCGGTGTGGACGGCTTATGGAACTTCGTCTACTCGACCGAAAACCTGACGAGCGCGGTTCACGATACCCGCGCCTGTCAGCGGGCTTGTCGAAATGCGTGGCAATGGCGAGATACCTGGCATAAGGGTAATGCGGTTCACCTGGACAACGTAAAGACCAAGACAACCCGCAAGGCGAATTGTCTGTTGAGGAAGGCGTCGAAATGGCCACGATTTCAAACGATGAACCAAACGGCACCTCTTCTCACCTCGGCCAGACCATGCCCTGGGAAACACGCCCCCAATTTTTCAATCCTGCTTTGTCCAATTTCCCAAACATCATGAAAATTGCATTCATCACCGGCGCCAATCGCGGCCTGGGACTCGAAACCGCGCGCCAACTGGCCGCGCAAAATTTCACCGTCATTCTCGGCGCGCGCGACCTTCAAAAAGGCAAAGCCGCCGCGCAATCGCTGCGCGAAGCGGGATTCGACGCGCATGCTGTTCAACTCGAAGTTTCCGACGGCATTCGGTCGAACGTGCCGCGCGCGAAGTGGGCGAAAAATTCGACCATCTCGACGCGCTCATCAACAACGCGGGCGTTTTCCCCGAATTTGCGGCGGGCCACCTGTCGCCCTCTCAGCTTTCGCTCGACGACTTCCAGCACACCTACACCACCAACGTCTTCGGCGCCTTTTCGGTATTGAAAGCGTTTTTGCCGCTTTTGCAGAAATCGCCCGCGCCGCGCGTTGTCAATGTGTCTTCAACTCTGGGTTCGCTGACCACCCTTTCGGATCCGCAATCGCCCTATTATGGCGTCAATACGCTCGCTTATAATTTAAGCAAAGCCGCGCTCAACATGATGACCGTGCATGGTGCCTCGCAGTGGAAGAACTCGGCGCATAAAGCCAACGCCGTTCATCCGGGCAACGTCCAAACCGCGTCCAGCCCATTCGGCGGAGGGATCCGCGTCGAAGAGGGCGCCAAAACGAGCGTCGAAATGGCAACCATCGGATCGGATCGGCCAAACGGCACGTTTTCGCATCTGGGCCAGCCGTTGCCCTGGTGACTCCATGAACACAGCCATTTCTCACGGTGCCCAAGACCGCGTGACGGGGGAAGTAGTGAGCATCACCGGACGCGCACCATCGAGTTTTCTCTCGTTTGCAACGGCAACGCGCGAAGTCTGGAAACCTGTCAATGGACTTTCCAAAGCGGGCTAAATCCGCCGCTTCTGGAGGATCCGCATATTGAAACGAAGACGCCAGACAATGTCGCCAGAGCACAACCACAAAAGGCGCCCGCAAAGATGCGGGCGCCTTTTGCTTCTCCACCTCGCGTTCCCGCTCCAAAGAAGCGGTTGGCCGAACGCGAATTGAACTCTCGGCCATTGTCAACGCTCCAGCACCGGGCGGCGCTCCCTTGGACGCGCAAAAACTAGAGCGACACTATTTCCTAAAGTGCCCCCAATGCGATATGCTTTGTGACAAGAGGTGATGCGGGCAGGCTTTTGATCCTGACCCGCGAACAAATGACTGTAAACGAAACGAAAGAAGTCCCTCGCGTAGCGCGTTTTGGTGTTTTGGAAGGCGGCTCGCCGAGTGAGGAAGGCACTCTCGTTACGCGCACCGTTGCGATGGCGAGGTGTCTGCGCTGCGGCTTCGAGTGGCTGCCGCGCGTGGAGTGCCCGGTGAAGTGCCCGCACTGCAAAACCCACCTGTGGAACGTGCCGCGCGCCTACGCCTTGCCCGGCAAGCCCACGCCCACGCGCAAAGGTCGCCCGCGCGGGCGTTCGATGCCCAAGCCCCAATCCACAGAGGAAAACCAGACAAGGGTGTGAGCGAGCAGGACGAAATCGGATGAAGATTCGACCTCTGGAAAAGGTGGACTTGCCCACTTGCGCGGAGTTGTTCGCGCAGGTATTTTGCGCCCCGCCTTGGAGCGAAAGCTGGGATACCCCAACCGTGATGCGCCGGTTCGACGACTGCTGGCGCACCCCCGGCTTCTTCGGCTTGCTCGCCAAGAACGAAGAGCAGATCGTGGGCTTCGCGCTGGGCCAGGTGGAGCAATGGGTTACGAACCGCCACTTCCTCTTGAGGGAGATGTGCGTCGCCCTTGAGATGCAGCGGCGTGGCGTGGGCAGCCAGTTGATGCAGGCACTCGAAGACCACTTGCGCGAAGCGGGCGTGGGAAGAATCGTGCTGCACACTGCGCGTGAAAGCGACGCCCAAACGTTCTACGACCGGTGCGGCTTCCACACCAGCGCCAGGATGGTGATGATGTCCAAGCGGCTCACGCTCAATGACTAAAGGAACTTCTTCTATGGCTTCCACTTCTTCCTCTGCCGACATCGGCGACTGGAACCGCATTGCTGATGCTTACGCGCAGGCCGCACGATCCGATGACTTTATCAACCGCCAGTTCAAGACCGTGTTGTGGGAGTGCCTGGGGGAAGTGCGCGACCTGGACGTGCTGGACTTGGGTTGCGGCGCGGGCTGGTTGTCGAAGCAACTCTTCGAGCGCGGCGCCCGCGTTGTGGGCGTAGACGGTTCAATCGAACTGGTCGAACGCGCGCGGGCCGATGTTCCCGGCGTGGAGTTCATCGCCTACGACTTGGCGCAAGGTCTGCCGCCCGGCGCGCGCCGCTTCGAGCGCATCGTCGCCAACATGGTGCTGATGGACATTCCCGACCTGTCGCTCTTGGTGCGTGACGTGCGCGAGCATCTCCAACCTAACGGCAAGTTCCTTTTCACGATGCAGCATCCTTGCTTCTTCAACATCAAGTCGCACCGCGACGAAGAAGGGCACCTGTTCAAAAAGCTGACCGGCTACTTGCAGCCTGAGACGTGGCGCATGGAAGGTTTTGGCGGGCACAACCACTATCACCGAAGCCTGACCTTCTACTTCGACTTGCTCCGCGAGAACCATTTGGCCGTCACCCGCTTCTACGAACCGCCGCACGTTTCGACGACGGAGCGGAGCGAAGCCGACGCCCGCTTCTTCGAGAACATCCCCATCTTTTTGCTCATTGAGGCCAGCGCTATTTGAGTCGGTCACGGCTAAACCCGCAGCGTGCTTTGCGACACCTGTCCGAACACTCGCTGATCTGCAAACGAGTCACCGTCTACTTGTTGGAACCGTAATCCCCTCGCGCCCTAATCACTGCGTCAAAGCATCAGACTACTGCTGTCAAAGCATCGGACTAAGTGCTATGCTTTGACGAAGAGTTTTATGCCGACCATCACGACCCGTGAACATCTCGAAGAGGCACCCGCGCTCGAAGCACCCGGCGCGGGTGATACCACCGTCACCCGCGCCGTGACGCTCGCGCGGTGCCTGCGTTGTAGCTTTGAATGGATGCCGCGCGTCGCATCGCCCAGTCACTGCGCCCGCTGCAAAACCTCGTTGTGGAACGTGCCACGCGCCCAGCAATTGCCGGGCAAGCCTGCGCCGACCCGCAAGGGCAAGCCGCGAGGCCGCGCGCTCGTCGCGGGCGATCCGCGCCATTCGTCGAATCAGAAGAAAGAAGAGGCAGAGCAAGCCACCGGAGCCAAAAACAATCATGCAAACAACCAAACTTGAAAAAGCGGTTTTCGTGCTTGATGCTTTCGAGGGAGAAGAGTTCGAGGGCTACACGCAGGGCGAGACGTGGAACGGCTTCGAGTGCCCCTACTTCCTATTCGAGAGCGCACAGCGTTTGATGTCGGCTTTGAGCGCCGAAGGGCAAACGGCTTTCTATGACGAGAAGACCGACGAGTTCGTGTGTGCGGAAGAAGATTATGAAGATGCTCCTGACCGCTACGGCGCGCTCGAAGTCGAGGGGTTGGGCAAGCTTTATCCGGTTGGTGCCTTCGTGTGGACATGGGGGAGGAAGTAGTGGCCTCACCTCAAACCGGAGCTTCGCCTGAAGCCGTGGCCTCACTCGAAGGAGTGGTGTCACCTGAAGTCATGGTTTCGCCTCAAGCAATGGCCTCAGTGCAGGTCGTGGCTTCGCCTGAAGTCAAAGCCGACGCCTTCAAAGCGAAAAGAGCTAACTTTGGAGCCAGAGCCAGAGTGATCGATTTGCTGGGGCGCGAGCAAATCGCCGATGCTCCCACCGCTTTAAGCGAGTTGCTCAAGAACTCGGTCGATGCGTTGGCCGGTCATGCCAAGGTGTCCTACAACAGCAACAAGAAGTTCCTGTCCGTTGACGATGACGGTTTGGGAATGAGGACGCAAGACCTGTTGAACAAGTGGCTGGTCATTGCCACCGACTCGAAAAAAGGAGAACCCGACGAGTCTTACTACGAGTTCGCCGACCCTCACGCGCGGCAAGAAGCGAAGAAATACCCACCTTTAGGTGAGAAGGGCATTGGGCGCTTAGCCGTCGCCGCTCTGGGACGCGGTGTGTTGGTGTGGACACGTTGGGGAGAAGGCGAAAAAGCACAGCGCACTTTGCTTTTTATCCACTGGAATCTGTTTCAACATACGCAACTGGGCTTGGACGATATTATCATCCCCTACATCGAGTTGGGTGACAGAGCGCCAACGCAAGACGATGTATTAGAGCTTTTTGGTGATTTGGATGACTGGATGCGCGCCCATGTCCACATCTGGAAAAGCGATGAGGAAAAGCGACTTCAGGAGGAGATTCTCAAAGATTTAGGACATTCCTTTTTAGATTGTCTGGAAGAAGATCTTCAATTTTCACTTCGGGCCGGAACCCTGTTCTGCGTCTTGGGCACCAACTCTGAAACAGAGGGTGTGTTTCTCGATCCGATTGCGGCGGCGGAAGAAGAACGCTCCTTTGAGGGTGAAGGCATTCAGCTTTTGCTGGGGTTCTGTGATCCTTTTGGCGCCGTGCCCAAGCGCCTTGACGTTGAATTTCTCGTTGATGGGAAAGTGCCTCCTGCGGAACGAGACTTTTGGACAAAGGACGATTTCACCAAAGTCGATCACGAGATTTTCTTCCAAATGGATGAAAAGGGCTTTGTCACAGGTCAGCTTCGGCGCTTCCAAGAGAAAATCAAATACGAGTTCCAATGCCCGGAGCTACCCAGAGGGGCGGTATTGCCGGGGCCGTTGACGTTGCACCTTGGTTACGTTGAAGGAAAAGACTCCAATACGAGGATGTCCGATGCCGAACATTCACGATTCGAGCGTCGCCTTGTGCATTTCGGTTCTTTATACGTCTACCGCGACGGTGTAAGAGTTCTGCCTTACGGTAGGAACGAAGTCGATTTTCTGCGGTTCGAGGACAGGCGCAGCAAGAACGCCGGACGCTACTTTTTCTCCCATCGAAGGATGTTCGGCGCGCTTTACTTGACTAAAACAGGCAACCCCAAGCTGGCGGATAAAGCCGGGCGAGAGGGGTTCATCAAAAATCCCACTTACCGGGGGTTTGTTGCCGCGTTGATCGCCATCTTCCGAGATTTGGCTCTCTCTACCTTCGGGCGCGAGTCCGACCGGCCTGACAAGGTGGAACAACGGGCCAAGAGACAAACAGCCGTTGAACAACAACGCGACCGGGCAAAGAAAGCGACAGATACCTTCAAACGGGATCTCACCCATTGGAAGCGCCGCCTTCCGGTTCTTGAAACGGAGACGCGCAACCAGATCGGGGTAGCTACACGTCGTCTTGACGAAGCTTCAAACCAAACATTGGGAAGTCAAGATGCCCAACGCGCTTTAGCCTCCTGCTACTCCGCCATCGAAGGGGTGCGGCGTCAGGTTGAACGGGCTGAAGAAGAGTTGGGCACCGAAGTCCCGGCTATTGTCACAATGCGCCGCGATCTGGCCGAGTCCCACGATGCTTACCTGAGCGAGCGGGCGCAATGGCAGCAGCGGGCGACACGCGATTTGGCGCGGCTGTCGGGTCTATACGAGAAGCTGGCTGCGCGCCATCAATCGGAACAAGAGCGTTTGGAGGCCGTTCAAAATCAAATTGAGCGCACAAGGGGTGAGGCTCAAGGAATCGTCCAGAAGGCATACGCAGAGTTCCAGGTGGTCGGCCAATCCATCCTCAAACAGCAATCGCCTCATTGGTTGGACGAACACAAAAAACAGTTGGATGAGTCGCTCTTCGGCGTTCTGGGCGTCAATGTGGCGGCGGATGTGGTGTCCGATCCGACCGGAGGGCGTGCGGCCCAGTTGGAGAACGCCCTGGCCGAAATGCGGCGGACGGCTCAAGAAGAACTTCGACCTTTTTGGGAAACGCTGAGCGAACAGTTGCGCCATCTCGACAAAAGCGAGGCCGGAGAACTGGCTTTAGGCGCGCTCAACCGCGAAGTTGAGTTTCTGCGCGAGCGCGAACACATTCTGTCCGAGTTGGCCCAGTTCGGCCTCATCGTAGAGTCTCTCGATCACGAGTTCAACGTCCTCTTCGGCGGTCTCAAAACATCTTTAGACGGCTTGGATAAGCGGATTAAAGGTGACTCGCAAAGTGAGAAGTTGGCTTTGCAAGCGCGTCAAGTTTTTGACAATCTTCAGATCAAGCTTCAAGTTCTCTCTCCTCTCTACAGGCGCAGAATGGGAGGTGTGGAAGATGTCGCGGGCACGGAAATCCGCAACCTCATCGAGCGACTTTACCCGACGGAAAAGCGTGAGAACACAGAGATCCGTTATCAGAAGTCGTTTTCTTCGATGGTGTTACCTCAAGTCAATGGCGCCGTCGTCATGGCGGCAACGGCCAACTTGGTGGCCAACTCTCTCTACTGGGTCACTCAATCGGACGCCGAGCGGCAGATTCGCTTCACCGCCATAGAGAACGGTTTCGTCATCTCCGACAGTGGGCCGGGAGTGTCGCCGCGTGACCGTGACCGTATCTTCGAGCCGTTTTTTGGACGACGCCCCTATGGGCGCGGCCTCGGTCTTTACATCGCCAAAGCCAATCTTGAGGCAACGGGAATGCAAATTCTTCTGGCCTCAGAGCCTCAACCCCAAGCTCTTTCAGGAGCCAACTTCATTATTCGCAAGCGCGAGGATTAATCCATTTCCATGAATTCGCACGACGCTCTAAACGCCGCCCCTGATGCTGTGCCCTCCTCTTCCCCTTTCACGGGAGGGCCGGCCCCAGAGATTTCCTCCTCCGATGTGAAAGTCGAAATGGCTCTGCCTGCTACTCCTACTCACCCAAGCATTCACCACAAGGTCGCCGCCAACTACTTCAAGGCCGTTACCGTCATAGATGATGAGATCTACAAAAAAGGGCGTTTTGAGACGGGTGAAGAAGGTCAGATGTTAATCAAACGCTTCGATTCGCTGCGCCAAAGCTGTGAAGAGCGAGGGATGCTGTGCCATCTACTTCAATTTCCTCACACTGTTGGCGACGCGACCGACTACGGCGACCCGGAAACGCGAAAACACCTTGATCGCGCCGTCGCTTCGGCTAAAGCCGCCGATGTTGTTGTTCTCGACTGGAACCTGGGCCATGAAACTCATCACGGCAACGCCCTCCACATCCTCAAAGCCTTGGCCGAGTCCTCCCATGTGGGCTTTGTCATGATCTACACCCAACAGAAGAGCTTAAAATCCGTGTCTATAGACCTACAGACTGCCTTCAATCGCTGGGGCAATAACTTGGAACCTCTTCTTCTTGAAGAAGACCCAAAACCCGATTCAACGGATGCCGACGCAAACGATTTTGAGGAGGGTGAGGTCGCCGAACCAAAACAATTCGGTTTCCAACTGAACCAACGACTGTTTGTGTTTTTATCCGTTAAAGATCAAGATGATCGGGTGGGAGTGCGTGCCGAGGATCTTGTAGATGTGATCTACAATGCGTTAGAGTCTTCGCTTCAAGGTCGCCTTAAATGGGCGGGTTTGGAATTGATGGCTCGCTTCAGAGAGGTCTTGCCTCAGGTCGTCGCGGCGCTGCCAGACGCCGATCCTGCTCTTTTAGGGCAGATACTTTTTCAAAAACAAGATGAAGTCGCAGCCCAGGTAGCCGATTCACTTCTGGATGAACTGCGTCACGCTTTGGCGGAGAAGCCACTGGAAGTTGTAGGTGATCAAGAGCTTTTTGCGGCACTCAAAGAACACATGATTGCCTTGTGCAGCGATTTGGAGAGGTGGGGAAAAGTTGTCGGCCAAAAAACGTATACGGCCACGAAAACGAGCAAAGTCAGGGTGGAGAGTAGAAAGAACGTGCAGCCTCACGAGAAAGAACCTTGGGGGCGATTTGAGACGCTCGCCGACAACTGGCAAAATGCCGAACTCGACGCTCTGCGCGATGAGATCACACAAGGAGAGGAAGAAGGCCCGGAAAAGAATTCTCCGTTATCCGGCTTAACCGTTTACATCAAGGGGGGTCTTGTTCCCACGTTGGCACATTACCTTGTGGAAACCGCCGAAGAATCGGAAGCCTTAAAAACGCACATCGCTTGGGCACAAGTGCGCGAATCGGTGCTGCTGTCGCAAAATCTGACGCTGCGTCCCGGGACCGTCTTGAAAAAGATTAAGGGGCCGGAAACGGCTCCTGAGTGGCTCTTTTGTCAAACGGGAGCGTGCGACTGCTACCGACCGACAGGCTACGGCTTTACGTTTATCGTGGGAGCGGCTCCCAAAAAATCTCGGTCGGGGCGCTCCGAAACCCAAGCTTGCGTAAGTGGGCACGAGATCGTCTGGAACGCCGCCCACATGCACATCCTGCAAGACCCTACGGAAGAAAAGCAATTAGAGTCTGGGAAAGGACACAGCGATTGTGGCGTTGAACAAGCGACTTATGAGATTGTAGGAGCCTTGAGATTCGAGTTCGCGGCCCGAACCATCCAGCGTGTTTTCAATCATCAGGGCAGAATTGGCGTTGATACCTGCGAGTGGATAAGGATGAGGCGGGGTGAGTGAGTTCTTATCAGAAAATCTCTTCACGCTTGAATCGCCCTCAAAATGGAATTTTATCGAATGTTCTATTGGCGGAGAGAAAAATCTCGGCTAAATTTTGGGGGACTTACGCTTTTCCAACCTGTTTTCGATTCTTCTTCAACCTGTCTTCGATTGAAGTTTGCGAAGGCCCGACACCTATGCCACCTTTCGATGCAAACGCCCTCGACCCTAATGTTGTCGTTCCACAACCACAAGACACCCATCTTGACGCGGTGCAACATATAGCAGAAGAACAAGATGAACAACAGGATGTTCGACCGACGGTGCTCGATATGTTTGCCGGTGCCGGAGGCACCGGTTTAGGTTTTTATCGCGCCGGGTTTCAGATCGTGGGTGTGGTTGAGTGGAATGCTCATGCCGCTTTGACCTACTCCAAGAATTTAGGAGTAGAGGTCAAACCTCAGGACATCCAAAAACTTGACCCTCACGCCTACCGTGAAAGCCTGGGTTTGGCTCCCGGTCAACTGGATGTTTTGGTGGGTTGTTCACCGTGCCAAGGCTTTAGCGAGATGCGAAACGACGGCGGAGCCGGGGACGAGCGCAACGGGTTGGTGCTGATCTACCTCCACTTTATCGAAGAGTTTCGTCCTCGTTTTGTGCTCTTCGAGAACGTAGCAGGCATTAGAGAAAGGCACGGTAGAGCCATCTACGAGCAGTTTTGCAACGGGCTGCGACAACTGGACTATGCCGTTACCGAGAAACTGCATGATGCTGCCGATTTTGGCGTTCCCCAACACCGCGAGCGTGTCTTGGTTGTTGCCGGACGGGATCTGGAAGAACCGCCGTTTCCTACGCTGACTCACGCCGCCCCTCATTCGGAAGAGGTGCAAAATGGAGCAAAAGAACGTTGGCAGACGGTTAGGGATGCCATCGGCCAGATGCCGCCTCTTGCTGCCAATGAGAGCGGCGAGCAACTGCAACAAGAGGATGGGGCGATTCTTCATTTTCCAAACCACATCGCTCCCGCAACCGGAGATGTAGTTCTCGATTTCTTGCGTCGAGTGCCGCGTAACGGAGGAAGTCGGCGTGATGTGCCGTTTGAAAGATGGTTGAACTGCCATCGTCGCATCATGGCCAACGGAGAGGTCTACCAAGGGCACAACGATGTTTATGGGCGTTTATCATGGGATCGTCCGTCGGGAACTCTCACAACCGGATGCACCAACCCATCCAAAGGGCGCTTTTCACACCCCGAACAAGACCGGGCGTTAACGCCGCGCGAAGCCGCCGCTCTTCAAGGGTTTCCGATGGATTTTGTGTTTCACGGTAAATGCTGGGCCACTCAAATTGGGAACGCCGTTCCGCCACCTCTGGCCGAGGCCATCGCGCGGGCGTTGGTGGAGAGAATGCAGGTTTGTGCGCTTCCACTCGAACCTACGCGCCTTGTGGATCTGCGGCAGGAAGCGGAGCGATTGCCTCCGGTGGTGGTTGAACCTCCGCCAAATAATACCGACATTTTCGACGTAGTGGGCACACCTCACATCGAGGACGACGAGGAGCGCACACCAAACGAGAGAAATCTAACACCCGCTCCGGTGTTGGAGCTTGACGGGCAGGAGACAAACATGGAAGCAGTGACCAGAGAAGCCGTGATCCCTTTGTTGGGTGCGTCATCGGCAGACCGATGTAACGGGCCAGAAAGCGCAGAATGTTCACATCGGCAGGCACGTCGCGCCCTCCGAACGCGAAAGCGTAAATTGCCGTCGCGCTGTAAAGACCTAATCCCGGCACTTGCAGGAGTTGTTGTCGCGTGTTGGGTATGTGTCCTTGGTGTTCGTTCTTGAGATGACGAGCCGCTTTCATCAAGAACTCTATCCGTTTGCCTAACCCCAACGGGCGCAGAAGGGTTCGCAACTCCATTTCATCGGCGAGCGCCAGAGATTCCACCGACGGGAATCGTTCGATGAAACCGTCGAAGAGGCGCGCCACAACATCAAAGCGGGTTCTTGTCAGCAAGAACTCGGCGATGAAAACGCGATAAGGTGTTCGAGCGCGACGCCAGGGCAAATCGTTGGTGGCCTCGAACACTTGCGCCAGCGTCTGATCCTGTGCCAAGACACGCGCCGCCTCTTTCACACGAGAGCATTGTGATTTTGAGGCGGCAGAACATCCCTTATGAACAATAGGGAGAGACACTTTAGGCATGAGATGTTTGCAGCACAGGTGTTGCAAGGCTAAAACCAAATCATGATCCTCTCCGTTCTCAACCAAAAAGGCGGTGTCGGCAAAACGACGACGACCATCAACCTCGGCGCAGCTCTGGCCGCTCAAGGCCGGCGCGTTCTGCTGCTCGACCTCGATATCACCCAGCAGTCGCTTTCGCGCCAAGCGCGCCAAGTGGAGGGCGTTGAAGTCGAAGTCGTCAAAGCCGCCGACTTGGAAGGAACCCTGTCTGCGCGCGCAGACAGCTTCGACTTCGCCCTGCTCGACTGCCCGCCGACGCTCGGCGAAGAGATCGCTGCTGCACTCAAAATCGCCGACCTCGCGCTCGTGCCTTTGCCACCAGAACTTCCCGCCGTCGAAGGATTGGCGCTGCTTCTGAAAACCATCGAGCGAGCGCAAGGCGTCAACGCGAAGTTACAAAAGCGATTGCTCATCACCCTCGCCGATCCGCGCGATCCAACGGCGACGGCTCTCGAAGCGCAGCTTCGGACGCGCTTCGAGAAAGAAGTTCTGGAAGCAACCATCAAGCGCAGCCCGGTGTTCTCGCGTGCCGTGATGGGGCAAACTTCGGTGCTGGTGGCGTCGCCGACTTCACACGGTGCTTCTGCCTTTCGAGCCGTTGCAGCCGAAATCGTGGCTTTGAGCGAAGAAACAAAAAGCTGGAAGAAAAGATAGAAGTGTCTGCGCGCGCAGATACCCTGGGGTTAATTTTCCGGTGGCGAGAGGGCAAACTGCTCTTATGGCTGCTTCT
>JAABUR0100001173.1_pt1 | contig 48950 bp, 46 predicted proteins | sample 5560091 | NCBI WGS metagenome assembly JAABUR01 (sample SAMN10711879, study PRJNA513375) | rock metagenome | isolation source: Antarctica rocks | place: Antarctica: Victoria Land, University Valley sud | reverse complement strand
CGCGGTCCGGCTTAGAGTCCTCGTCGACGTTGGAGCCGAGTGCGGCAGCCCAGAACGCCGCCAGTGCCAACGCATCGCCGCAGTCCCAGGTGACGGACTTGATGTAGCTGGAGGGCACGAATCAGTCGAGGTAGTCGCGCAGCACTTGCGAGCGCGAAGGGTGGCGCAGCTTCGACATCGTCTTGGACTCGATCTGGCGGATCCGTTCGCGCGTGACGCCGTAGACCTTGCCTATCTCGTCGAGAGTCTTCGGCTGGCCATCGGTGAGCCCGAAGCGCATCGACACGACGCCAGCCTCACGCTCCGACAGGGTGTCGAGGACCGCATGCAGCTGCTCCTGCAGCAAGGTGAAGGAGACTGCGTCAGCCGGGACGATCGCCTCGGAGTCCTCGATGAGGTCACCGAACTCGGAGTCGCCGTCCTCACCCAGAGGCGTGTGCAGGGAGATCGGCTCGCGGCCGTACTTCTGGACCTCGACGACCTTCTCGGGCGTCATGTCGAGCTCCTTGGCGAGCTCCTCGGGCGTGGGCTCGCGACCGAGGTCCTGCAGCATCTGGCGCTGCACCCGGGCGAGCTTGTTGATCACCTCGACCATGTGCACGGGGATGCGGATGGTGCGCGCCTGGTCGGCCATGGCGCGAGTGATCGCCTGGCGGATCCACCAGGTGGCGTACGTCGAGAACTTGTAGCCCTTGGTGTAGTCGAACTTCTCCACCGCCCGGATCAGGCCGAGGTTGCCTTCCTGGATGAGGTCGAGGAAGAGCATCCCCCTGCCGGTGTAGCGCTTGGCCAGCGACACCACCAGGCGCAGGTTGGCCTCGAGCAGGTGGTTCTTGGCGCGGCGGCCGTCCTCGGAGATCCAGCTGAGCTCGTCGAGCATCTTGGCCGAGATCTTGCCGTCGCGGGCGAGCTTCTCCTCGGAGAAGAGCCCGGCCTCGATCCGTTTGGCGAGCTCGACCTCCATCTCGGCGTTCAGCAGCGGCACCTTGCCGATCTGCTTGAGGTAATCCTTGACGGGGTCTGCGGTGGCGCCGGCGACGGTGACCGTCTGCTCGGGCTCGTCCGCTTCGTCGGCCTCGGAGAGCGTGAAGCCCTCCTTCTCGTCCTCCTTGAGCGTCGGGTCGGTGGCGAGATCCTTCTCGAAGACCGCGTCGTCGACGTCGGCCAGTGACTTCTTGGCATCGACTGCGATGACCGCCGTCGCGTCAGCGGGGACGGCTGCTGTCTTCGCGGCCTTCTTGGCCGGGCTCTTCTTGGCGACCGGAGCCGACGAAGCGGCGGCTGCCTTCTTCGCGGCCGGCTTCTTGGCAGCCGGTTTCTCCGCGGACTTCTTGGCGGGAGCCTTGGTGGCGGGCGCGGTCTTCGCTGCCGCCTTCTTGGGCGCCGCCGGCGACTCGACCGCCTTGACCGGTGAGGAGGACTTGGTCCCCTTCTTCGCGGCCTTCTTGGCGACGGCCGGCGCGGTCACTGTGGCCCGGTTGGTGGCTGACGACGCAGCGACCACGGTAGGTCGCGGAGACACGGGAGATACTCGGGAGTCTGACACGGTGCGGGGAGTGTTCGGTGACACGAACAACCTCTCGTAAGTCGATCGGGGCGCGGCAAGGCCCGTTCACGTCAATGCCGCGGGTCCATTGTGACACGTTCCGGCCGACGGTTCACATCGAGCCCGCAGGGGTGTCACGCGTGTCGAAGCGCAGCGACGATCACGTCGAGCACGTGCTCCAGCTGGGCCTCGTTCACGGCTCCGAACCCCAGGACCACGCCGTGCCGAACGGCCGTGCGACACGAGGCGCTCAGCGCCGGCAGCACGTAGCCTGCCCGCCTGGTGGCCTCGACCACCGACCTCTCCTCACGTGCGCTCAGGCATACGGTGACATACATGCCCGCCACGTCGGCGACGGGGTGACCGATCCCGGAGAGCCGGTCGGCAACGCGCTTGCTCCGGGCGGCGTACACGCGTCGAGCTGAGCGCACCAGCCGGTCGAGGTGTCCCTCCCGCAGCAGCGAGAGCAGCGCCACCTGCACCGGCCAGTTGGGGTGGTCGTGGCGGCGAACGCGTCGCTCGACGATGTCGGCTACCAGCGGCGCCGACGAGACCAGCCAACCCAGGCGCAGTCCGGGCTGCACGATCTTCGAGGTGGTGCCCAGGTAGGCCACCCGCTCGAGGTCGAGGGCCGCCAGCGCGGGCAGCGGTGCCACGTCGTAGCGGAACTCGCTGTCGTAGTCGTCCTCGACGACCAGGGCCTGTCGCCGTTCGGCCTCGGTGAGCAGCAGCATGCGCCGCCGGGCCGACATGGTGACCCCGAGGGGATGCTGGTGCGCCGGTGTGACGTAGGTGGCCTGCACGTCCTCGGGCGCACGGCACAGGGCGGCCACGTCGATGCCATCCGCGTCGACGGGGACGTCGACCAGGGGCCTTCCCGCCGCTGTCGCCACCGCGGCCGCCGCCCGGTAGCCGGGGTCCTCTACCGCGACCGGCCCCGGGGGCAGCGCGTCGAGCACGAGCGACCACGCGTGCGTCGTGCCGGCCGTGACGAGAACCTCGTCGGCGCTGCAGGCGAGGCCGCGTCGGCGACTCACGTACTGCGCGAGCTCCTCACGCAGCGCCGGCAGGCCGCCCGCGTCGGGATAGCCGGTCGGCATCCGCTGCAGCGCCACGGTGCGCCACGCCCGTCGCCAGCTGGCGTCGGCACGCGGGTCTTGCCATGGCGTGCCGGTGTCCAGTGACACCAGCCGGCTCGGGAGGACGCTCCGCGAGGTCGCCGGCGGCGCAGGCACGGCAGCGGCTGCGGCAGCTCGTCGTACGCCGGCATCGGTGACGAAGGTGCCTGACCCGCGGCGGGACTGCGTCCACCCTTCCGCCTGCAGCTGGTCGTAGCTCTGCTCGACGACGACGCGGGCCACGCCGAGCTCGGCTGCAAGGGTGCGGCTGCTCGGCAGCCGACTGCCCGCGGGGACGACGCCACGGCGGAGCAGGTCGCGAACCTGCGTCGCGAGCTGGACCGGCAACGCGACGTCGCTACCCCGGTCCATGCTCACGACGAGCGGCTGCGGGCTCGGGCGGCTCACCACGGCCTCAGCGGTGGCTTGGTGATGTGGGTGTGGAGTGGCCTGTCACAGCAGGCCACTCTACTGCCAGACTGGCGGCATGGCTGCCCTCTCCCCCACGCCCCGCACCCAGCTGCGCCGCCACCCCGACCGCGCTCAACACGACCGTGCGGCCTTGCTGGACGTGCTCGACCAAGCACTGATCTGCCACCTCGGAGTCATCATCGACGGTGCCCCGGTCGTCTTGCCGACGGTCTACGCGGTCGACGTCGACGGACCAGACCCAGACGGCACCTTGTACCTGCACGGTTCGGTCGCCTCCCGCTCGCTGACGACCGGCCAGGCAGCCGACATCTGCGTCACCGTCACCCATGTCGACGGTGTGGTTCTGGCGCGCTCGGGATTTCACCACTCGATGAACTACCGCTCTGCGGTGATCCTCGGACGCGGGCGCCTCGTCGAGGATCCCGAGGAACGCGCACACGCTCTCGACCTCGTGGTCGACCATGTCGTCCCGGGTCGCGCATCGACCCTGCGCGACCACACCCGCAAGGAGCTGGCGGCCACCACGGTCGTCGCGCTCTCCCTGCATGAAGCGTCGGTGAAACAGCGCTCCGGAGGACCGATCGACGATGACGACGACGTCGCAGCTGGTGTGTGGGCAGGCGTGCTGCCGTTGCGGGTGGTGGCCGGAGAGGTCACCACGGCCGCGGACGCTGCCGGACTGGACGTCCCGGACGACGTCTCGGCTCGGGCCGCCCAGCTGGCGCCGGCGTCAGCGTGAGGTGCGAGCGTCGCCGGCTGCCCTGGTGGCCGCCTTCTGCTCCTTCTTGAACGCGCGGACCTTCTCGAGCGAGTCAGGCCCACGGACGTCGGCCACCGAGCGGAAGGCGCCGTCCTCGGCATACACCCCGGCCGCCTGCTGCCAACCGTCGGGACGGACGTCGAGCTGCTTGCCCAGCAGCGCGACGAAGATCTGCGACTTCTGCTTGCCGAAGCCCGGCAGGGCAGTCACGCGTTCGAGCAACGTCTGGCCGTCGGCTACGTCACTCCACAGCGCGGCCGTCTTGGCGTCGTAGCGGTCGACGATGTGCTGAGCCAGCGCCTGCACGCGCGCTGCCATCGCGCCGGGGTAGCGGTGCACCGCAGGTGGAGTGGCACAGACCTCAGCGAACTCCTCGGGCGAAGCGTCTGCGATGGTGGCCGGGTCGAGCGTGCCGAACCGGTCCAGGATCTTGGCGGGCCCGGCGAAAGCGCGCTCCATCGGGAACTGCTGGTCGAGCAGCATCCCGCACAGCAGTGCGAACGCGTTCGTCGACAAGACCTCGTCGGCGGCCTCGTCCTGGGCGATCTGCAGCGTCACCCTGCGGCCTTGACCGCCAGCACCGGACAGTGCGCGTCGAGAAGGATGCGTTGTGCGTTGCTTCCAAGGATCAGCTTGCCGACCGGCGTACGACGGCGCAGCCCGATCACGATCAGGTCTGCCGACACCTCGGCGGCGACGTTGATGAGGTCCTCGGCCGGGTCGAGACCGCGAACGAGCTGGCGGATCTCGTACTCGACGCCGGCGGACTCGAGCTCGCTGCGCACCTTCTCGAGCTGCGCCTCGGACTCGACCGCGTCCTCCCGGTCGAAACCGGGGCCGCCACGATGGGAGTTCACGACGACAAGGCTCGCGTGGCGTACCTTCGCCTCCTCGGACGCCAGCCGCAGCGCGGCCTGTCCTTCTGGCTTGGGCACGTATCCCACCACGATCACGGCCATCGCTGACTCCTCCTCGACAGTTGGCTCAGCCGAACGCTACCGGAGTAAGGCGGTTGCAGCGACCTAGGTGGTGATGGCGGCTCAGTCGACCGGCCACTCATGCACGGGCCGGTTTCCGTGCATGTGCTCGGCGTAGCGCCGGACGACCTCACGCAACGCGTCGAAGCGTTCCATCTCGCCGTTGTCGAACAGCCGATGGAACGTCTGCACCTGCCAGGTCGCTCCGTTGCGACCGGTGAGACAGCGCTGCTCGATGATGTCGAGCAGGCGGTCCCCGTCGTCGTCATCGACGCCCAACAGCGTGAGCCCTTCGCGGGCCCTCGGCAGCAGCCGCCGCAGCACCAGCTCGGTCGCCCCGACGCTGCCGATGCCCGGCCAGTAGACCTGCGCGTCGGCCCCGTCCCGTGCCCCGGCATGGAAGTTCTCCTCGGCCGCACCGAACGACATCTGCGTCCACAGCGGCCGCTGGTCGCTGACGAGGGCGCGCACGAGACCGAAGTAGAAGGCCGCGTTCGCGAGCATGTCGATCACGGTCGGACCGGCGGGCAGCACCCGGTTCTCCACGCGTAGGTGCGGCACTCCCCGCACCACGTCGTACACCGGCCGGTTCCAGCGGTAGATCGTGCCGTTGTGCAGCCGCAGCTCCGCCAGCGAAGGGGTATCCCCACCGTCGAGCACCGCCACCGGGTCCTCGTCGTCGGTGATCGGCAGCAGCGCCGGGAAGTAGCGAACGTTCTCTTCGAAGAGGTCGAAGATCGAGGTGATCCACCGCTCACCGAACCAGACCCGCGGGCGCACCCCCTGGGACTTCAGCTCCTCGCTGCGGGTGTCGGTGGCCTGCTCGAACAGCGCGATCCGGGTCTCGGCCCACAGCTGCTTCCCGAACAAGAACGGGGAGTTCGCGCCGACCGCCAGCTGGATGCCGGCGATCGCCTGCGAGGCGTTCCAGTACGTCGGGAAGTCGTCGGGACTGACCTGGAGATGCAGCTGCATGGAGGTGCAGGCCGCCTCGGGCATGATCGAGTCGGCGGTCACCCGCAGCCGGTCGGCGCCCTGGATGGCGATCTCGAGGTCCTCGCCACGGGCCGCGAAGATCTGGTCGTTCAGCAGCCGGTAGCGGGGGTTTGCCGACAGCGTGTCGGGATGCATGTGCTCCATCCGGAGCGTCGGCAAGACACCGACCATCACCATATGTGCGCCGACCCGGCTGGCCTTCTCCTCGGCCGCGTTGAGCGAGCCGCGAACGTGGTCCTCGAACGCCTTCAGCCCCCCGTTCGGCAACCGTCGCGGGGGGACGTTGATCTCCAGGTTGAACTGGCCGAGCTCGGTGACGAAGTCCGGGTCAGCGATCGCTTCGAGCGCCTCGGCGTTCTTCATCGCCGGGTCACAGTTCTCGTCGACGAGGTTGAGCTCGACCTCGAGACCAGTCATGGACTTCTCGACGTCGAAACGCGACTCCCGCAGCATCCGGGCGAAGACGTCCAGGCAACGACGGACCTTCTCGCGGTAGCGGGTGCGGTCCTCGCGGGTGAACTCCCTGCGCTCGACCTCCTGACCCATCGCAACCGTCTCCTCCCTGTGGCGTGCCCGACACGCAACCCGAGTGCCCGGTCGTGCCCAGCCTGCCTTGATCGGCGGCCGCACGCCACCGAGGACGTGGCACGTGTCAGCCAGCGAGATCAGGCCAGCCGTCGCCGAGACCGTCGCCGCCGGAGCTCGAGGCCAGCGAGCTCGAGGCCAGTGAGTTCGAGGCCAGTGAGTTCGAGGCCAGGGAGATGTGCTCCTCCCAGTGCTCCGGGTGCACGGCGGAGGCGAGGATGTCGTGCATCAGGTGCGCCATGGAGTACTGCGGCGCCACGGCGAGCACGCGGTCCGTGGCATGCGACGCCAGCACTCCGGTTCCTTTCAGCCACGCCGAGAACGCGGCCAACGACCCCGCCGGAGGCATCACGTCGTCGGGCGCGCAGCGCATCACCTGCGACCACAGGGCGAAGTGGGCCCCGGCCGTGGGCCGGCTGATCCGGATCCACACCGCGTCGCGTCTCGGCAGCGACTGCAGCCACCGCAGGAGGATGGCGACCTCACGATCGTCGAGGGACGTGGGGCTCTGGAGTCCCTTGTCGATGATGTCGTCGACCTGTGCGCCGCGCGACGGTCGACCGACCAGCGCTTCCAGGGCCTCTCGCACCGCGGGCTGTCGGCTCGGGTCGGGCTCGAACTGGGAGCGCAGCGCGTCGCGGCTGGGCAGCCGCTGCATGCCCGCCAGCACCGCCTCTGCGGCAACCCTCGACGTGGAGGCGTCGTAGGGGGTCCCCTCGGGACAGCAGCAGCCGGGCTTGTCACAGGTGTAGGACCACCAGCGCTGCCCGTCAGCGCGCAGTGCCTCGTGAACCTCCACCTGCCGCGCACGCAGGATCGCGCACGCGCCGTCCATGACGGGGTCGGCATGTTCGGGACGTGAGCTGAAGGCCACGACGAGCACCGACTGCAGCGACAGGTGCTGCACCAACGTCTCGATGTAGTCCACCTGCGCAGCGACATCGCACGCCGCGTCGACGAGGTCGAGGCGGAAACACGGACCGAACTGCCGGCGTGCGCCCTCGAGCCCGATGATCACCACACTCTCGACCGGGTCGAATCCCAACAAGTAAGGGATGATCGCGACGATGTCGCCGGGGCTCTTGAGCACCGTCCTCGAGACGGGACCGGTGCTGCGGGCCTTCTTGATTGTTCTGCTCTTCTTCGACATGCCAGCAGCCTTGCTCCGCGGGTGCGTCGCGGACAGTCCCGACCGGTCGGTTGTGGACGAGGTTTCCCCCTGTGCACAACCGGCGCCATGATGGGGCAGTGAGGGCAACCGCGTCGATCCTGCACCTCGACCTGGACGCGTTCTTCGCCGCCGTCGAGCAGCGCGACAAGCCATCCCTGCGGGGCAGACCGGTCATCGTCGGCGGCGTCGGCGGTCGCGGCGTGGTGGCCACGGCGTCGTACGAGGCGCGCGTCTTCGGCGTACGGTCGGCGATGTCGACCGCCGAGGCCCGCTCGCGCTGTCCCCACGCAGCATTTCTCAGCGGTCGCTTCGACGCCTACCGCGTCGCCAGCCTGGCCGTGATGCGCGAGCTGCGCGCGCTGTCACCACTGGTCGAACCGCTCTCACTGGACGAGGCGTTCGTCGACCTGGCCGCTCCCGGGTTGGACCTCGACGTCTCCCCTGCCGGGCTCGGCGTGATCGCCAGCCGTCTCAAGTCGTCGGTCCACGAGGCCACGAACGGGCTCACCGCGTCGGTCGGGATCGCCTCGTCGAAGCTCGTCGCCAAGATCGCCAGCGAGCTGGGGAAGCCCGACGGAGCTGTCGTCGTGGAACCCGGCACCGAGCAGGACCTGCTCGGGCCGATGCAGGTCAACGTGATCCCGGGGGTCGGGCCGGCGACGGCCGAGCGGCTGCGACATATCGGCGTCCACACGGTCGAGCAGCTCCTCCAGGTGAGCGCCGGCGAGCTGGTGCGGGCGCTCGGACAGTCGCACGGCAGCAGCCTGTACGAGCTCGCCCGTGCTCGCGACGACCGCCCCGTCGTCTCCGACCGGGCCAGCAAGTCCGTGTCGGTCGAGGACACGTTCGAGACCGACCTGGTCGACCCGGTGCTGCTGGCCGCGATCGTCGACCGCCACGCACGGTCGGTGTGTGAGCGGCTGGTCAAGCACCGGCTCTCCGGCCGCACCGTCACGGTCAAGGTGCGTCGCCACGACTTCAGCACCCATACGAGGTCGGCAACCCTCGCCGGACCCACTGACCGTCCTGTCCTGGTGAGCCGGATGGCCCGCCGTCTCCTCGAGGACGTCGACACGAGTGGCGGGGTGCGGCTTCTCGGCGTCGGTGTCTCCGGTCTCTCGGACTGGATCCAAGACGACCTCTTCGCCGAGCAGGAGGACGCCGACGACGAGCCGCTGGCGTTGCCGGAGTTCGGCCCCGGCAGGACGCGGCCACGGCACGGACATGGCTACACGCCCGGCATGGACGTCGCGCACGCCGAGCACGGTCCCGGCTGGGTCTGGGGTGCCGGCTTGGGCCGGGTGACGGTGCGGTTCGAGACCGCCGAGACCGGTCCGGGGCCGGTGCGCACGTTTGCCGCCGACGACCCCGACCTGCAGCGGCGAGAGATCGTCGTTCCCGACGACGCGATGGATGACGAGCCGGTCACCGAACAGGTGCAGCTCAGCGAGGTGCTCCCCGACGCACTGGTTCAAACCTCACCCGGTCCCCCGGTCTGAGCTGCGCGCAGCGCTTGACGGAGGTCCGGTCGACGACACCGACGACCGGGTAGCCGCCGGTGACCGGATGGTCGGCGAGGAAGACAAGCGGCTGACCGGACGCGGGTACCTGGACGGCACCGGTCACCAGGCCCTCGCTGGCCAGCTCGTCATCATGACGGCGCTCGAGCGCCGCACCTTCCAGCCGCAGGGCGGTACGGTCGGCCGCGGGAGACACGGCGTACTCGCCGGCGAACAGCTGCTCGACGGCGGCGGGCGTGAACCAGTCGTCGCGCGGGCCCAGCGCCATCCTCAGCGTGACCACCTCCGCGGTCATCGGCATCGGCACCGCCGAGCCTTCCGGCGTACTCACCGGTGGCTCCCCGATGCGGAGCCGGCCACCGACAGTCAGCGCGGGGGGACCGATACCCGTGAGCACGTCGGTCGAGCGGCTGCCGAGCACCGGGGGGACATCGATACCCCCAGCGAACGCCAGCCACGAACGCAGCCCCGTGGGCGCTCGGCCCAGCTCGACCGTCTCGCCCGCCCCCACCGACACGGCCTGACCCCATGGCACCGCTCTGCCCTGCACCGTCGGCGGGAGCTGGGCACCGGTCACCGCGATCCGGCTCGACTGCTCGACCGTCAGCCGCACTCCCCCCAGCAGCACCTCGAGCCCGGCGGCCTCTTCGGCGTTGCCGACGAGACGGTTCGCCAACGACAGCGCGTCCGGGTCGAGGGCACCGGAAGGGGGCACCCCCAGGTGCGCGCGGTCAGCGTCGAACAGCACCTCCGCGGTGGTGGCGATGAGCTGTCAGCCGCCGGGCAGCTGTCGCGGGTAGATCCCGCAGTAGGGCCCCGCCAGTGCGACCGAACCAGCGGGCACCTTGGTGCGCGGGGTCGCTGCGCCGTGGCACGTCGGGCAGTGCAGGGTCGCCGGTGCAGTACGCGAACCCTGGGGCGAACCCGCAGAACGCCACCGTGAAGCGAGCGTCGAGGTGCCGGCGTACGACCTCGACGACCCGGCAGCCCCAGGCTGCCGCCACCTCCTCCAGGTCGGGACCGTCGTACCTGACCCGGATGGTCACCTCACGCCCCGCGTCCTCTGTCGGCTCGTTCGACACGTCCAGACCGGACAGCTCTCGAACGAGGACGCTGCGCCACGACTCGACGTCGTCCAGCCCGTCGAGCAGCACCGTGCGCGCGGCCGGCACCAGCTCGCGCGGCGTCGACACGGCGCCGTCGCCCATCCGGGCGTTGATGCGCCGGTACGCCGCCTGCGCCTCGGCGGTGTCTGCTACCTCGACCAGCAGCGCGGCATCGCCGACGGTGAGGACGCGCATCAGGGTTGCCTTTCCAACGCGCTGCGCACGGCCCGTGCCAGGGCGACCGCGTCGGGGCTGTCCCCGTGCACGCAGATGCTGTCGGCCGCCACCTCTACGACCGTGCCGTCGACTGCAGTCACGGTCCGCTCCGCGAGGAGCTGCTCCACACGTGCCTCCACCACCGCCGGGTCGGTGACGACCGCTCCGTCGACCGTCCGCGGCACCAGCCGCCCGCCGCGGTCGTAGGCCCGGTCGGCGAAGAACTCCCGCCAGCCGTCGAGCCCAGCAGCGGTCGCCAGCCGCAGCAGCGCCGACTCGGGAAGGCACATCACCGGCAGCCCATACCGGCAGCAGACGTCGACGACGGCGTGCGCCTGCTGCTGGTCGCGGGCGGCACGGTTGTAGAGGGCGCCGTGCGGCTTGAGATAGCTGACGGCCGTGCCCGCCTGCACCGCGATCGCGACCAGCGCCGCCACCTGCTCGTCCAGGTCACAGACCAAGGTGTCGTGGTCGACGTCGAGGTCGCGGCGGCCGAAGTGGGCGCGGTCGCGGTACGACACCTGCGCGCCCACCGCGACACCGTGCTGCACCGCCGACCGGCAGGTGGCGAGCATCGTCGCCTCGTCACCGGCGTGGAACCCGCGGGCGACGTTGGCCTGGGTGACCAGCGTCATCAGCATCTCGTCGGACGGGAAACCCTCCCCACGTCGGCGTTCAGCTCCATGGCGCCATTGTCGTCGTACGCGCCTCTGGGGTCGACTCCGCCACCGACTCCCCAAGAACTGCTTGACAGTGCGGGACCGGCGGTCTCGGACTGTCCAACATGTCTTTGGAGGTGAGCTCGAAGCTGCGCGCGGTGGCCCATCCGCTGCGACTTCAGATCCTCTCCCTGCTCACCGGCGCCGAGCTGAGCGCCTCCGAGGTCGCCCGCGAGCTGGGTACGACGCAGGCCAACGCGTCGTACCACCTGCGGGTGCTGGCCGCCGCGGGGCACCTCGTCGACGCTGGCGAGGAGAAGATCCGTGGAGGGACCGCCAAGCGGTATCGCCACCCCTGGCGCGAGGACAGCGTCCGCGACGAGGACACGCCGCGTGCCCCCGCGGACAACCGGCAATTTCTCGAGTCGATCTGCTCAGAGCTCGTCCGCCGCCAGGCGTACGCCGGCGGTGGCCCCGGCTACACCGCAGACGCCGAGGTGTGGGTCGAGCCGGACGTCTGGGAGCAGGTGCTTGAGCTGACCCGGCAGGCGGGCACCTTGATCCACGACCGCGCTCAGCCGCCGCGCACGCAGGGCACGATCCACGTCAACCTCACTGCGGTTGCCTTCACCATGCACGGTCCCGAACGAGGGACACCCGAGCGGTGAGGGTTCCCGACGCTCTCTCCCCGCTGCGCGACAGCCGCTTCGCGTGGTACTACGCCGGCCGCTTCATCTCGACCGTCGGCTCGGTGATCGCGCCGATCGCCGTGGTGTTCGCCGTGCTCGACATCAGCGACTCCGCCACTGCACTCGGCGCCGTGCTCGCTGCCCGGATGATCCCGATGATCGTGTTCCTCCTGATCGGCGGCGTGATCGCCGACCGGATGTCGCGGTCGCTGGTGATGCAGCTGTCCCACGTGCTGTCTGCAGCGACCCAAGGCGCGGTCGGGCTGCTGCTGGTCACTCGGTGTCGCGGAGATCTGGATGATCGTCGTCCTGGAGGCACTCAACGGCACGGTGTCGGCCTTCACGTTCCCCGCCGTGCAGGGGATCGTCCCGCAGGTCGTCCCCACGACCCACATCCAGCAGGCGAACGCGATGCTCGCCTTCTCCCGCAACGGCCTGGCGATGATCGGCCCGGCTATCGGAACGCTGCTCGTCGTCACGGTCGGGTCGGGGTGGGCGGTGCTTATCGACGCCTTCACCTGGCTCATCGCGGCTGCGTTCATGGCCAAAGTCAAGCTGCCGGCCGCGATGGCGCGCAGCCCGATCGAGGCGCCGTCGATGTGGGGTGATCTGCGTGACGGGTGGTCGGCGTTCGTGTCGCTCACCTGGGTGTGGGTGGTGGTGCTCGCCTTCGGCTTCCTCAACGCCATCCATGCCGGCGCCTGGTTCACCCTCGGCCCGGTCATCGCCAAGGACACGATCGGCATCCAGGCCGGGGCTGGGTGCTGGGTGCCGAGGCGGCCGGCCTGCTCGTCATGACGATCGTGATGATGCGGTGGCGGCTGCGCTACCCCGTGCGCGCCGGCATGCTCGGCATCACCGCGCTTGCCGCACCCATCCTGGTGCTCGGCGTCCATCCGACGGTGCTGCCGCTGGTCATCTTGGCGTTCGTCGCGGGCTGCGGCACCGAGATCTTCTCCATCGGCTGGCAGACGGCCTACCACCAGCACATCCCCAACGAGCTGTTGTCACGGGTGGCGTCGTACGACGCCCTCGGCTCCTTCGTCGCGATTCCCATCGGCACGTTGGTCTACGGCCCGCTCGCCGGCGTGTTCAGCGCCCGTGACGTGCTGGTCGTGTCGGGTGTCGTGTACGTCGTCATCGCGCTGGTCACCTTGCTGTCGGAGTCGGTCCGCAACCTGCCGGCAGTTGGTGCACCCCGAACCCACCGATTCGTCCGCCTGAGCGCAGACAGCCGCCGCGTTATCCAGTCGGACGAATCGGGAAGGGCAGATAGGGTCGCGCCGTGACCGACTCCACCCCTGCCAGCGTTGCTCCCCCCGTCGCTCCCCCCGTGGCTCCCCCCGTGGCTCCCCCCGTCGCTCCCCCCGTTGCCGCCAAGCGACCCATCGAACGGACACACCACGGCGACACCTTCGTCGACAACTTCGAGTGGCTCCGCGACAAGGAGAGCCCGGACACGATCGCCCACCTGGAGGCGGAGAACGCCTACACCAAAGGCCGGACGGCCCATCTCGCCGACCTCCGCGAGGCCATCTTCGACGAGATCAAGAGCCGCACGCAGGAGACCGACCTGTCCGTGCCGAGTCGTCGAGGGGAGTACTGGTACTACTCGCGCACGCTCGAGGGCAAGCAGTACCCCGTGATGTGCCGGACTCCAGCCGAGGCAGCCGACTGGACCCCGCCCGTGCTCACGTCAGGCGTCGACGTGCCCGGCGAGGAAGTTCTCGTCGACTGCAACGAGCTGGCCGACGGACAGGACTTCTTCTCGCTCGGCGCGCTCACCGTGACCGCTGACGGCGACCTGCTGGCGTACTCGACCGACGTGGTCGGTGACGAGCGCTACACGATCCGCTTCAAGGATCTCCGCACGGGTGAGGTGCTCGCGGACGAGATCCCCAACACGTTGCACGGCGCGACCTGGTCCCTGGACGGCACGCATCTCTTCTACAGCACGGTCAACGACGCCTGGCGCCCGGACAAGATCTGGCGGCACGAGCTGGGCACGCCCAGCAGCGACGATGTGCTGGTCTACGAGGAGACCGACGACCGCTTCTGGACGACGATCGACCTGACGACGTCCGACCGGCTGCTCGTGCTCTCGTGCGGTTCGAAGATCACGTCCGAGGTACGCATCCTCGACGCCGCCGACCCGACCGGCGAGTTCCGGGTTGTCGTGCCCAGGCAGACCGGCGTGGAGTACCACGTCGACCATGCGGTGGTAGCCGGCGTCGACAGCCTGCTGGTGCTCCACAACGCCGGTGCCGAGAACTTCACCGTCGGCGTCGGCGGTCTCGAGCTCACGTCGTTGGCGCAGCTCGACACCGTCATCGCGGCGAGCGACGACGTACGCCTCACCGACATCGACGCGTCGGCCACCACGCTGGCCGTCAACCTGCGCGAGAACGGCTTGGCGCAGGTTCGAGTGCTGCCGTTGACCGCCGACGGTATCGGTGCCGGAACCAACATCGCGTTCGACGAGGAGCTCTTCGAGGCTGTCGCGTCAGGCTTCTCCGACTGGCGCCAACCGTTCGTGCGGCTCAGCTACGCGTCGTGGGTCACCCCGAACACGGTGTACGACTTCGACCCCGCTACGGGAGAGCTGCACCTGCGCAAGCGGCAGCCGGTGCTTGGCGGCTATGACCCCGCCGACTACGTCCAGACCCGCGAGTGGGCCACGGCACGCGACGGTGCGCGCGTCCCTGTCTCCATCGTGCGGCACAAGAGCGTTGCCGGCCGCAGCCAGGCCCCGCTGCTGCTGTACGGCTACGGCTCCTACGAGATCAGCATCGACCCGTTCATGAGCATCGCCCGGCTGTCGCTGCTCGACCGCGGCATGGTGTTCGCGCTCGCCCACATCAGGGGTGGTGGGGAGATGGGCCGACAGTGGTACGAGCAGGGAAAGCTGCTGGGGAAGAAGAACACGTTCACCGACTACGTCGACGTCGCGCAGCACTTGATCGACCAACGGTGGACCACGACCGCGCGGCTGGTCGGGCTCGGCGGTAGCGCCGGTGGCCTGCTGATGGGCGCCGTCGCCAACATGGCACCGGAGCTGTTCACCGGCATCGTCGCCCAGGTGCCGTTCGTTGATGCGTTGACGACGATCCTCGACCCCACCCTTCCGCTGACGGTCATCGAGTGGGACGAGTGGGGCGACCCCCTGCACGACCCAGAGGTCTACGCCTACATGAAGTCCTACACGCCATACGAGAACATCGCTGCTGCGCGCTACCCGCGGATCTACGCCCTCACCTCGATCAACGACACCCGGGTCTTCTACGTCGAGCCGGCGAAATGGGTCGCCCAGCTGCGCGACACCCTGCCCGACCACAGCCAGGTGATCTTCAAGTGCGAGATGTCGGCCGGTCACGGCGGCGCCAGCGGCCGCTACGACGCGTGGCGTGAGACCGCCGACTATTACGCCTGGATCGTCGATGTCTCCGGTGCCCGCCACGAGGCGTTAAGAAGTACCTGAGAGGGGCAACTAACCCCAGGTGGGCAGGCGTTAATGGGGTATCCGTCCACAGAGCCGTGGGGGGAGATCTTCCGCCTGCTGGCGGAATCTCAGGATGCTACGCAGCGTTGTCACTCACAACGGGTGGAAACGTCAGAACAGAGAGGGGCCCCCTGTGGCTACTCGTCGTACCTCAACTCTCGAGTCGCGCGACGGCTCGATCGAAGGTCGCGACAGCGTCGGGCTGTACCTCGACGAGATCGCGCGCACCCCGCTTCTGGATGCCGCCACCGAGGTCGAGCTGTCCAAGTCGATCGAGGCGGGGCTGTTCGCCCGGCACCTGATCGACAACGGCCGGGTCGGACGCGCCAAGGGTGGCGCCCCGCGCCGGGCCACTCTCGAAGAGCTCGAATGGCTCGTCGTCGACGGTGAGCGGGCGACCCAGCAGTTCATCCAGGCCAACCTGCGGCTCGTCGTCTCGATCGCCCGCAAGTACGGCCGCTCCGCCATGCCGATGCTCGACCTGGTGCAGGAGGGCAACACCGGTCTCATCCGCGCCGTCGAGAAGTTCGACTACGCCAAAGGCTTCAAGTTCTCGACGTACGCCACCTGGTGGGTGCGGCAGGCGATCACCCGCGGCATCGCGCAGCAGGCACGCGTCGTCCGCCTTCCCGTGCACGTCGTCGAGGAGCTGAACCAGATCGGGTCGGCTCGCCGCACGCTCGAGCGTCAGCTCGGACGCGAGCCGGAGCCCGAAGAGATCGCAACGGAGCTCGGCGTCACGCTGGAGCGCGTGCTCGACCTGATCAACTGGGGTCGTGACCACGTCAGCCTCGACACCCCTGTCGATGACGAGGGCGACACCTCGCTGGGCGATTTGGTTGCCCGCGAGACAACCCCTGGGCCCGACTCCGCGTTCCTCGACGTCGAGTCGCGGCGCCGCCTCGACGACCTGGTGGAGCTGCTCGACGCGCGCTCCGCCGATGTGATCAGGTCGCGCTACGGCCTCGTCGACGGCCGGCAGGAGAAGCTGGCCGAGATCGGTGCCCGCCACGGGGTCTCTGCCGAGCGGGTCCGGCAGCTCGAGCGCGAGGCGCTCGCGCAGCTGCGCAAGCTGGCCGACCCCGACCTGGCAGCCTGACAGCCGACTGCCTGGCGCAACCAGCAACCAGCAACGTCCACGGACGCCCGCCGACTCAGGTCGGCGGGCGTTCGTGCGTCAGCTCTTGGTGGACGAGCTCGTTCCACAATGCAGCGACGGCCGGCATCAGCTCCTCCAGCGTGACGTCGTTGCGGATCACGTAGGTAGCGGCCGCGAGACGCTCGTCGCGGGCGGCCTGCGCCGCGATCCTTGCGTGCGCCTCGTCGAACTCCATCCCGCGCTGACCGACGAGCCTGTCGACCTGCACGTCGGTGGGCACATCGACAACGACCACGACGTCGAAGTCTGCGCCTTGTCCGGTCTCCACCAGCAGCGGGATGTCGTGCACGACCACAGCATCGGACGGTGCCCCGGACTCGATCTCGGCGGCACGGGCGCGCACGCGGGGGTGGACGATCGCCTCGAGCCTGCGGCGTGCCGGCTCGTCGCCGAAGACGCGTCGCCCCATCGCCGCCCGGTCGAGGTGTCCTTCGTCGGTGAGAACGTCGGGTCCGAAGGCGACGAGCACGTCGGCCAGACCCGGCGTACCGGCTGCCACCACCTCGCGGGCCAAGACATCGGAGTCGATGACCACAGCGCCGTGCTCGGCAAGAAGTGCGCTGACGGTTGACTTGCCGGACGCGATCCCGCCGGTCAGACCCACGCGCAGCATGCGCTCAGGGTGCCACACCGACTCGGTGGCGGGGTCGACCTACGTCGACCATCTCCTCGTCGGCAGGGAGTCCCTTGTCGGCGTCACACCGGCGTCCAGGAGTGCGCAGAGCGGCCAGCCGTTGAGCCAGGACCGGCTGCCCAGCGATGACTCCACCGAGTACGAGGACCATGCCGAGGGCCTGCGCGACACCGAACGTCTCCTGCATGAACCACACGCCAAGGGCCGTGCCCACGACCGGGTTGACCAGACCGATCAGCGAAACCGACCCCGCTGGGAGCCGTCCAAGACCGCCGAACCAGCAGACGTAGGCGAGACCGGTACCCACCAGACCGAGATAGGCGTACGCCCCGACCGCGCTCGCGTCCAGGGCCGGTGGTGCCCCCTCGACGAGGAGCGCGACCGGCACGAGCAGCAGCCCTCCCGCCACCAGCTGCCACGAGGTCACGGTGAGCAGATCGGTCGGCGGCGGCCACTTCTTGACGAGGACGAACCCCACCGCCGAGGCGAGCACCGCTCCGAGCGCCCCAGCAAGGCCGAGGAGGTCGAGGCTGCCCGGGCTGCGCACTACCAGCAGCCCGACACCGACCATGCCGACGACTCCCCCGGTGATGCGGGAGACCGGCGCACGCTCCCGGAGCGTCTGCCAGGCCAGCACCATCACGACGAGCGGCGAGATCGCCGTCATCGTCGAAGCCAGGCCCCCCGGAAGCCGGTACGCGCCGAGGAACAGCAGCGCGAAGAAGAGGCTGATGTTGCAGGCACCGAGCACGCCCGCCTTCCACCACCATTCACCCCGCGGCAGCTCACGGCGCGTCGCGAGCAGGAGCAGACCGATCGGCAGGGCTCTCACCGTTGCCGAGAACAACGGGCGGTCGGGCGGCAGCCACGACTGGGTGACGAGGTAGGTGGACCCCCACGCGACGGGAGCCACCAGCGTCATCAGTATCGCCTTCGTCAGAGATTTAGTTTCCACGGAAAACACTATAGTTTCCACGGAAGGTAAACTCAATCCATGGATGAGGATGCCGTCGACCACATCGCTCAGCAGTGGGCGGCCGAGCGGCCAGATCTCGACGTAGGCCCGATGGAGGTCATCGGCCGGATCCATCGGGTCGGGGCACTGCTGGACATAGGACTGCGCGAGGTGTTCGCACAGGCAGCCCTCGGCAACGGCGACTTCGACGTGCTGGCCTCGTTGAGACGCTCGGGCTCTCCCTACGAGCTGGCGCCCACGGAGCTGTCCGCCACCACCATGGTCACGTCCGGCGCGGTGACCAAACGTGTCGACCGCCTGGAGCGTCTCGGCCTGGTTGACCGGCGGGTGAGCGAGACCGACGGGCGGGGCCGGGTGATAGGGCTGACCCACCAGGGGCGCTCGCTCGTCGACCGACTGCATCCGCTGCACCTCGCGAACGAAGGCCGGCTGCTGGACGCCCTCGACGCCAAGGAGCGCGCGCAGCTCGCCGGCCTGCTGCGCAAGCTGCTACTGAGTCTGGAGTAGCCATCGACCGCGGCGGCCGACCTCGACGGCAGGTGGGTCAGCTGTTCTGGCTCACCGGGTGTCGCTGCCGCGGACTGGAGAACGTGCGGCGGTACTGCTGCGGTGTGGTTCCCCGCAGCCGGATGAAGTGGTGGCGCAACGCGGTGGCGTTGCTGAAGCCGACCCGGCTGGCGATCCGCTCGATGGTCTCGTGCGACTCCTCGAGCAGCCGCTCGGCCATCATCACGCGTTGGTTGGTGACCCAGTGGTACGGCGTGGTGCCGGTCTCGGCCTTGAACCGGCGGGCGAAGGTGCGCGGAGACATCAGTGCCCGGGCCGCCAGCGTCTCGACACCGACGTCCTCGTGCACGTGTGACGCCATCCACTCGAGCAACGGCTGCAGCGTCTCCGCCGGCGCCGGCACCGGTGTCTCGATGAACTGCGCCTGGCCGCCGTCGCGGTGCGGTGGCACCACCATCCGGCGGGCGACGGTGGCCGCGACGCCGGAGCCGAACTCCTGCCGGATCACGTGCAGGCAGGCATCGACACCCGCTGCCGAGCCCGCCGACGTGATGATCTGCCCGTCGTCGACGTACAGCACGGCGCAGTCGACCAGAGCCAGCGGGAACCGCTGCTCAAGCTCCTCGACGTAGCGCCAGTGGGTCGTACAGGGGCGCCCGTCGAGCAGTCCCGCCTCGCCGAGCACGAAGGCACCGACGCACACCGATAGCAGCCGAGCGCCGCGGTCGTAGGCCGCCCGCAGCGCCGCGATGACCTCGCAAGGTACCGGTGCGTCACGTGGCATCGCCGGCAGGCAGATCAGGTCGGCCGCTTCGAGCCGGTCGAGCCCTTCGGTCACGTGCAGCCCGAAACCCGGCAGGCTCGTCGCCACCTCTCCCGGTTCGGGCGCGCAGATGGCGAAGTCGAAGTTGGGCACGCCTTGGTCGGCTCGATCGATCCCCCACGCCTCGCACAGGACTCCGAGCTCGAACGGCGCAACTCCGGGGTAGACGAGGACGGCGACGTTGCTCAGCATGCCGACCATGATGGCAGCAAACTGGCAGAAAATCGAGGTACTACGGCCTAACTGCCACTTCTGCCGCGGCGCCGGTAGGCGCAGACTGAGCACATGGAGATATTCCTTGCGGTGCTAGGCACCGTGTCAGTGGCTGCCGTCGCAGTCTGGGCCACGGCCCGGCTGGCGGCTTTCGTCAAGGCCGACGGCTACGGGTTCCGCGCCGCGTCCGGTCTCCCTCGGGACTGGTCCCCGTCGCCCGACCTGCCCAGCACGCCGTACGTCGAGAAGGCCCACCGCTGAGCCGGCCGTCGGCTCAGCGCGCCAGCCGCATCGCCGGCATCCCGGCCGACGTCAGGCCTCCCGCCGGTCGACAGCCGACGCGGCCGCTTGGCGGCTGCCGGCCGATCAGCAGCTCGATGCACCTCTGCTCGGCGCGCATCCCCCAGTAGTTGGGGTGCAGGGACTCCTGCACCTGCCAGGGCGCGAAGGTGAAGTAGATCCGGTTGACCCACTCGAGAGCCGACGCAGCGCCGGCGGACTGCCAGGACCCGAGGCCGGTGGCCGGAAACGTGTCGACCCCGCGCTCGCAGAGACGGTGCCCATCGAGCGCCCGGCTCAGGTCGAGGCGCACGACGTCGGGTCCGGTGACCGCCCGGGCGGCCCTGTTGACGGTGGCATTGATCGTGGCAAGGGCCACGTCGTTGGCCCAGTCGAGGTCCGCGTCGAAGAACGGGCAGCCGCCCACGTCGTAACGGGCCTGGTCTCGGCTGTAACGCACCCGCGTGCTGGACGGCAACGGTGAGGGGTAGCTGAGCACGACCAGCTGGTAGTCACCGTCGGCGTAGCCCGCCCGCGTCATGGCTGTGGTGACCCGGTCGAACGCGCGGCCAATCTGCTCGCGGACGGTCCGTGCCTGGCGCGCACCGAACCGGGCGGAGACGTCGGAGTCCGCGCTGCACGGTTGGCGCGGCGAGAACAACCCGAGGAAGCCGAGCGCGCACCCCGCCACCACGGGACCGAACCCGAAGTCATTGCCACCGATCGACACCACCACGTGACTGACGTCGTGGCTGCGAGCGAAGCGCTGCAGGGCCAATGCCTGTCCGCGATTGCCGTCGGCGTCACGGTAGAAGTCGAGACCGGGCTTGAAACTCAGCCCGACCGGCCCGCCAGACGAGCGGGTCGTGGCGCCCGAACAGGCGAGGTTCTTGCCCCGGACGAACGGCTGCTCAAACGTCGCGATCGACTCCTGGGCGCGGTGGCAGCCCGGCTGGCTCTCCTCACCGGGCCGGTCCTCGTACGCCGTCGGCCCGAGCGCATCGGTCGGGGCAGCCCTGCGCAGGGTGTTGCCGGCCCAACGCGCCCCCTCACCCGAGATGTAGCTGTCGCCGACAGTGACCACCCACTGCGGCGGTTCGGGCGGAACCGTCGCCGTTGTGGACGTCGAGGTGGAGGTGCCGGGATTTGTGGGCGGGTCGTCGCCGTGGGTGCAGCCGGCCAGTAGGACGAGCGTCAGCGCGCCAGCGAGCAACGTCACCGGCCTACGAGGAGTCCCCCGGCGTGGCATCCGGCCAGCGTACGGCCGGATGTCACGCCGTCCTACGTCACTGACCGCCGGTGAGCTTCTCGCGGAGCGCCTGAAGCGCCTCGTCCGAAGCGAGGGAACCGTCCGTCGACGCGGGTGCCTCGGACGACGAGTCGTCCGTCGCCGCCGGGCTGTCGGTGCTCGTGCTGGCGCCGTCGGATGAGTAGTGCGAAGCCTCGCCGGCTTCGACGTCGGACTTGTTTGCCTCCTGCACCTGCTGCTTGTGCGCCTCCCAGCGCGTGTGCGCCTCGGCGTACTGCTTCTCCCACACGGCCTTCTGGTCGTCGTAGCCCTCGAGCCACTCGCCTGTCGCTGCGTCGAAGCCCTCCGGGTAGAGGTAGTTGCCCTCGGTGTCGTAGGTCGCCGCCATGCCGTAGAGCGTCGGGTCGAAGTCGTCGGACGTGTGGTCGAGCCCCTCGTTCGCCTGCTTCAGCGACAGCGAGATGCGGCGTCGTTCGAGGTCGATGTCGATGATCTTGACCATCACGTCGTCGCCGACCTGCACGACCTGCTCGGGGATCTCGACGTGGCGCTCGGCCAGCTCGGAGATGTGCACGAGGCCCTCGATGCCCTCGTCGACGCGCACGAACGCACCGAACGGGACCAGCTTGGTGACCTTGCCGGGGACGATCTGCCCCATCTGGTGGGTTCGCGCGAACTGCTGCCAGGGGTCCTCCTGCGTCGCCTTCAACGACAGCGAGACGCGCTCACGGTCCATGTCGACGTCGAGGACCTCGACCGTGACCTCTTGGCCAACCTCGACGACCTCGGACGGGTGGTCGATGTGCTTCCAGGACAGCTCGGACACGTGGACGAGTCCGTCAACGCCACCGAGGTCGACGAACGCACCGAAGTTGACGATCGACGAGACGACGCCCGGTCGGACCTGACCCTTCTGCAGCTGGGTGAGGAAGTTCTGACGGACCTCGGACTGCGTCTGCTCGAGCCACGCGCGCCGGGAGAGGACGACGTTGTTGCGGTTCTTGTCGAGCTCGATGATCTTCGCCTCGAGCTCCTGGCCGACGTACGGCTGGAGGTCGCGGACGCGGCGCATCTCGACGAGCGAGGCGGGCAGGAAGCCGCGGAGACCGATGTCGATGATCAGGCCACCCTTGACGACCTCGATGACGGAGCCGGTGACGACGCCGTCCTCCTCCTTGATCTGCTCGATCGTGCCCCAGGCGCGCTCGTACTGGGCGCGCTTCTTGGAGAGGATCAGCCGACCTTCCTTGTCCTCCTTCTGGAGGACGAGGGCCTCGACCTTGTCGCCGACCGCCACCACATCACCGGGGTCGACGTCGTGCTTGATCGACAGCTCGCGGGAGGGGATCACACCCTCGGTCTTGTAACCGATGTCGAGAAGTACCTCGTCACGGTCAACCTTGACGATGGTTCCGTCAACGATGTCGCCGTCGTTGAAGTACTTGATGGTGGCGTCGATCGCGGCGAGGAAGTCCTCCGCTGATCCGATGTCGTTCACCGCTACTTGCGGGGTCTCCTGTGGGGCGGGAGGGGCTTCGATGCTGGACGTCATGTAGGAGGAACTCCGATAGGTGGGTAGAAGTCGTGCGGGCGCGCGTCAGGCCCTTGATCGCTGTTCTGCCGAGTTGACCCTGGCCCCTAAACCGAATGATCGAAAGAGAGGCGGCGGGAAAGAAGGCTGGTGAACTGTCGAGGCGAGCACGGCCTGCTCCGTCTGAGGTCGTGCAGGCCCGAAGCGCACCGTCCAGAGTACGGGGCCCGCGCCTCACGGGTCAACGCGAGGGGTCCCCACCGGCCAGGCCTCAGCGTGGCGGCCAGCTCTCGGACCAGGTTGGTGGGGCCGGCGCCTCACGGGTCAACGCGAGGGGTCTCCCACGGCCAGGCGTGCAGGTCCCCTGCTCGCGCCTGCGCGAGCAGCAGCGTGGTGGCCAGCTCCCGGACCGCGTTGGAGGGCACCCCGCCGGCCAGCTCCACCAGCGCCCACAGGTCAGCCGCCCGGCCAAGGACCAGCGGTTCTTCTGCCAGCACCGGAGCCTGCTCGACGAACGTGGAGACGACCGCTTCGACGAAGTCAGGTTGACGTTCGAACCGGGTCAGGTTGCCGAGGTCGGCGTACGGCGACCCGGCGTGGGCGAACTCCCAGTCGAGAAGGGCCGTGACCTCACCCGACCCAGAGTCCACCAAGATGTTCTTGGGGTTGAAGTCGCTGTGCACGAGCACGCGCCGGTTCGAGGCGGCGCCGCCGTCGCCGTCGAGCAACGTCTCCGCGTCATCGACCAGCGCCTGCAGCCGACGCCAGTCGTCCTCGTGCCAGGCCGCGAGCCGGCCGTGGTCGCGGTAGCTCTGCGCGAACCCGGCGAGGCCCCCTGCGGGCATGTCGTCGGTCGTCAGCCTCAGGTCAGCCCCCGCGAACATGCCAAAGCCAGGCATCGGGATGCCCGACAAGCGCGCCAGGATGCGACCGAGCTGGCGACCGATGACCACTCGGCGCTCCGGCGTCGAAGCCGGGAGCACCAGGTCGAGCCGGGTCCCCGGCAGCCGCGAGGTCACCACGACTGCGGGCTGGTCGCCGAGCGGCGGGCGGGTCTCCAGGACCGTCGGGACCGGCAGCACACCGTTCAGCAGCCGCAACAGCGCGGCGTCGACTTCCGCTCGCTCGGGCTGCCGCTGATAAATGCGCAGTACGACCTGTTCGGCTGCCTCGTCGCCCACCAGAAACGTCTCGCCGCTGTAGCCACCGGCGAGGGGCCGCAGCGGTACGCCGTTCCACATCTCCACGTGCGTGAGTGTGCCGCACCATGCTGCCCGTTGACGAACCGCTGTCCTCGCCGACACGGAGGCAACGGAGTTCTGCGTGCTGTCCTCGCGCGACGCCTGGGACATGGCGAAAACGACCACCGGAAACGGCTGCCGGGCGTACGTCTTCCGACACATGACGGCAAGCGACACCGGGCAGCCGGACCACCCGAGCCACGTCGGCGTGGCTCGGCCGTCAGCGGCTGACGCCCGCTCGTCTGGTTCAGCCAGGGTCCGCCCCGCTCCGGTAATGCGCAACGGCACCCGGCCAGCACTTTGGTCAGGAAGGGCGTTGGTAGCGACCACGGCGATGCACGAGCGGTTGCTGCTCCTCGCCGACGTCCACGTGCTCGATGACGGTGTCAACGAGGACGGACCAACCTACGTCCGCGGGATCGGCGTCGACGAGGCGTACGCCGGCCCAGCTGGACGCGTCGAGGAGCCTCGGCCCCCAGCTGGTGTCCTCCCACTCCCCCAAGGTGAACAACCCGCCCGGTGCCGGTGCTTCGCCGGCGAAGGCGTCCGCGAGGTCGCGATGTCGCCACTCCAGCAGCTGCACGACGGCAGTGCGGACGTCGAGCAACCGCTCACAGAAGTCGGAGTCGGGGTCGAGCAGCGCGAGCACATGGCTGGGCGCGCCGCGAGCCACGACGTACGACGAGACCGTGAGACCGGCGCGGTTGCCGCGCCCGCTGCCCGCCGTCCACAGCGACACCGTCCCCCCGAGCCGGCCACGCAGCCGGCGTACCGGGTCACGTTCGCCCTCCGGCTGCAGGAAGGGGTGCTCGGAGTGGATCGTCACGGTGGCCAGCCTACGAGGACGCTCCTCACCCACTGCCAGCCAGCCGGCGTGCGACCCTGGTTCGATGGACACGCCTGCCGCCGACTACGACGAGCTCGTCGACGAGCAACTCCCGCGGCTGCTGTCGATGGCGGAGCTTCTGACCACGAAGACCCGAACGGCGGAGACGCTCGTCCTCGACGCCCTTGTCACCGCTTGGCAGCGCTGGCCGACCCTTGGGCGGTCGGCAGACCCCGCCGCTGCGGTTCGGCGGTTGCTGTTCGCGCAGAACTCCCGCACAGCCCGTGCCGAGCGCAAGGCTCAAGGGAAGAACGCTCGCCAGGACGCACTGGAGCTGCACGAACAAGCCGCCACCCACCAGCAGCACGACCCCGCCGACGCAGTGTGGCAGGCCGTTCTCGACCTGCCGCTACGGGAACGGGCCGTGTTGCTCTGGACCTGGTCGGAGCGTGGCGATGAGCGTACGCCGGCGCGCGTGGGCCAGCCCCGTCGATCCGTGACCGTCGACCGGATGGTTCGAGATGCTGCCCGTCGCCGCGCTGTCTCCCGGATCGCCGCCACCGTCGGGGTCTCGCCCCAAGACGAGATCAGTGACGACCGTGGCGACGGCCGGGATTGGCTGGAGGGCGAGATCACCGCCGCTCTGGACGCTCACTGCCGCCACGACGTCGACGTCACCTTGTTGCGGGAGGCTCTGCGCGTTCGGACGGAGCAGGTCGTCCCCACCCCGCACCGCACCTGGCCTACGGTGGTCGGGATCGCGGCCGCCGTGACCGTGGTGGTCGCTCTCGTCGTCGTGCAGCTGTGGCCGCGCGGAGACGCCGATGACCGCGCCGACGGCTCGACCCGGCCCGCAGCAGCTCCGGCGCCTGACGGCGCCCGGCTGGTGGGTTTCGGCGACGTCGCCGTCGCCGTGCCGAGCCGATGGAATCCCGAGACGAGCTGTCGGGCAAGCATCAGCGACACCGTCACGTATGGCGACGCCGTTACCCGCCGCAACTGTGTGACAGAGACCGGGGAATCGAGCGTCACGTTCGAGGCGCTCTCTCCCTATCCCTTGCCGTACCGAATGCCCCCCGACGCGACCGACGTGGTGGGTGGGCACCAGGTGTTCGCTCTCGGGCTGGTTGAGAGCTTCGGGGTGTACGAGCAGGTGGTCCTGGTACCCATCTCCAGCTTCAAGATGACCGTCCGCTCCCCTGACCGCTCCGTCCTCGCCGACGTCGTTGCTTCGGTTCGCCTGGTCCCGGAAGGTTATGTCGTCGTACCCGTGTGCAAGGGGCGTCCCGTCGACGATGCCGTGGCCGACCTTTCTGCCGTCGGTCTCGGTCAGTCCATTGCGCATGCGTCCGGGTTGTCGCAGCGTTACGGCTCACCGCCCGTGACGTTCCAGAGCCCGGCACCGGGCTCCGTCGTGTTGCGTGGCAGCAAGGTCAGGCTCGGCCTACCCAGCTTCTGATGTGGCACAGCGCTTCTGATGTGGCACAGCGCTCCTGATGTGGCACAGCGCTTCTACGGTGGTGCGGCAGCTCGTAGCGGCGCTGTGTCCGGCGAGTCGGAGCACGCTGCGACGGATCACCATCGACGACGCCGAAGGTGCCGATGAGGTGTTCGAGATGCTGATGGGCAACGACATCGGGCCGCGCCGCGACTTCATCGTGCAAGGGGCCTACGAGGTGGACGCCGACACGATCGACGCATGATGAAGGGCCATGGACGCCGAAGAGCCTGACGCGTTCGCCCTATTCCCGTCGGGGTTTGAAGCGTTGGTGGCGGAGGTCCGTTCTCTGTGCACAAACCAGGCCCATGGCGGTTGAGCGCAGCGGTCAGGTACGCAGCTTCGGCAAGACGTCGCGGCCGAAGACTTCGAGCCACTGTGTCTGGTTGCGGCCGACGTTGTGCAGGTAGACCTGGGTGATGCCGAGGTCGAGGAACCGCTGGATCTCGGCGCGGTGGACGTCGGGGTCGGACGAGATCACCATCCGGCCGTCGAAGTCCTCTGCGCGCACCAGCCCCGCCATCTGCTCGAAGTCGTGCGGTGAACGCACATCCTGCTTCGAGAACTTCATGCCGCCGTTTGGCCACTGGGTAACAGCATTGTCGAGCGCTTCCTCGTCCGTGGGCGCCCAGGACAGGTGTAGCTGGAGCAGCTTCGGCATGGTCGAGGGGTCCTTGCCCTCGGACCTCGCGCCCTCGTCGAACTTGGCGAGCACGCCGCTGACCTTCTCCGTGGTGGCGCCGGGGGTGATGATGCCGTCGCAGCGGGCACCGGTCTTCTTGGCGGTGATCGGGCCGGCAGTAGCGATCAGGATCGGTGGCGGCGCGGCGGGCATCGTCCACAGCCGGGTCTTGTGCAGCTTGAAGTAGTCACCAGCATGTTTCACATCCTTGCCGGTGAACAGCTTCTGGATCAGCTCGACGGCCTCGAACATCATCGTGATGCGCTCGGGGGGCTCGGGCCAGTAGCCGCCGAACATGTGCTCGTTGAGCGCCTCACCTGAGCCGAGCCCGAGCCAGGTACGCCCGGGGTACATCGATTCGAGGGTGGCTGATGCCTGGGCGACGATCGCCGGATGATGCCGAAACGTCGGGCACGTCACCCCCGGTCCGAGGTCGCCCTCGGTGCGGGCGCCGAGCGCGCTCAACACGTTCCACACGTACGCAGCCTGGCCCTGGGCCGGTACCCACGGCTGGAAGTGGTCGGCGGCCATGGTGCCCACGAAGCCGTGCTGCTCGGCGGTCGCGCACAGTTCGATGACCTCGTTGGGACCGAACTGCTCGAGGGCGGCGGCGTACCCGATCTTCGGCTGACTCATCGAGCCATCGTCACTCATCGTCTATGGACCCGTCGAGCGACGCCCCCTCGGCCTCGGCGTCGGCCAGGGCCTGGGCGGCCGTGACGAGGCCGAGATGGCTGAACGCCTGCGGGAAGTTGCCCAACAGCTCACCGGTCGCCGAATCCACCTGTTCGGCGAAGAGTCCCAGCGGGGTCGCGCATGCCGCCGCACGGAGCAGGACCTCTCGAGAACGCTCGACCTGGCCAGTGACGGCCAGCGCGTGCGCGAGCCAGAACGTGCACAGCAGGAAGGTTCCCTCGTCGCCGTCGAGGCTGTCGCCTCCGAGGTAGCGGTAGATCAGCCCTCGGTCGTCGCCCAGGCCCTCCTCGACGGCGTCGATGGTCGCCCGCAGCCGGACGTCGTCGGGAGGCAGGAAGCCGACGAGAGCCATGAACAGCGTCGAGGCATCGAGCACGTCCGACCCGAAGTACTGGGTGTAGGCGCCGGCAGCCTCGCTCCAGCCGCGGTCCACGATGACCTGTCGGAGCTCCTCGCGCTCGGCCCGCCAGGCAGCCACCCGATCACCCGCGGCAAGGCTCTCGGCCATGAGCACTCCACGGTCGAGGGCGACCCAGCACAGCAGCTTGCTGTGCAGGTAGGGACGCGCCGGTCCGCGAACCTCCCAGATGCCCTGGTCGTCCTCCCGCCAGCGGGCTGCCGCCGCGTCGACCGCCGCCACCAGGAAGATGCGGGTCGCCTCGTCCATGTCGCGCAGCTGGTCGCGCAGGGTGTAGGCCGCGTCCAGCACCGCGCCGTACACGTCGAGCTGGCGTTGTGACCAGGCCTCATTGCCCACCCGCACCGGCGAGCTGTCGCGCCATCCCGACAGGTGGTCCAGCTCGTGCTCGGTCAGATCTCGCTCGCCGCCGATACCGAACATGATCTGCAGGTCGACACCCCGTGCGAGCTGGGTGCCGGCCGACCTGGACAGGAACGCGAAGAAGCGTCCCGCCTCGTCGGGGCACGCGGCGATGAAGAGCCCCTGCAGCGTCATGCTCGCGTCCCGCACCCAGGTGAAGCGATAGTCCCAGGTACGGCCGGTTCCGACACCCTCGGGCAGGCTGGTCGTCGGCGCGGCCACCACCGCACCGCTGGGCGCATAGGTAAGACCCTGCAGCACCACTCCGCTGTGGTAGACCAGCTCGCGCAGCGGACCGTCGTAGTGCTGGTGCAGCTCTGACCAGCTCCTCCAGGACTCCTCCGTCGACCTCAGGCGACCTCGCACCTGACGTGGCGACCAGGGCTTGGGCGCAGCGGTCCACGCATCGTGCTGCTGTAGCGCGAACGTCAGCTCCTGCCCCTTCTCGAGCACCGAGGTCGCCGACGCGGTGGTGCTATCGAGGCCGATCTGCATCTTGGTGCTGAGCACGAGAACCGTGGCACCGCCATGGGACACGACTGTGTCGCCGACGGCCGACAGCCTCGGATGGACGAGCCCGAACTCAGGACGCGGCGCGTACTCGACCGACAGCGACACCGACCCCGCCGTGCACCGCACCGACCGCAGCAAGACCCCCGGAGCGGACAGGCCGAGCTCGTGACCCCGCTCGTGTCGTCCCAGCGCCAAGGCGTCTACCACGACCAGCTCGCCGCCAGGACCCGACCACGTGGTCTCCAGCACGAGCCCGGGCTGGCGATACCGCCAGCTCGCGGTGAATGCCTCAGACGTCGGCGCGACGAGGAAATGGCCCGCCTCGTGGTCGAGGAGCCGCCCGAACACCGGTGGGCTGTCGAACCGGGGAAGGCACAGCCAGTCGACCGAGCCTCCGGACGTCACCAGGGCGGAGGCGCCACAGTCGGAGAGCAGGGCATGGTCGCCGATCGCGATATCGCTCATCGTCGCGGCACCCAGCAGACACGACGACCCACGACGATCACCGTAGCGGACCCAGCCGGGTACGCTCACAAGGTCATGAGCACCGTCGCCGACCCTTCGACGCGCCGGCTGCCCGCGTCCACGGCACTGGTCCCGCACGGCACCGTGGCCGACCTCGCTGACTTCGTGACACGTCACCGACGGCTCTTCGTACTGACCGGCGCAGGAGTCAGCACCGGCTCCGGGATCCCGGACTACCGGGACCGCAACGGAGACTGGAAGCGGCAGCGGCCGGTCCAGTACCAGGAGTTCATGACCGACCCCTTGGTCCGCGCACGCTACTGGGCACGCAGCATGGTCGGTTGGCGCAGCTTCGCGGCGGCGTCGCCGAACGCCGCCCACCTGGCCCTGGCCCAGCTGGAGATGACGGGCCGCATCGGTCTGCTCGTCACCCAGAACGTCGACGGTCTGCACCAGACAGCCGGGTCCCGTCGCGTGATCGACCTGCACGGGCGTCTCGACCGGGTCCACTGCATGTCGTGCCGACAAGGTTCGCGACGGGCCGCCTGGCAGCACCTGCTCGAGGAGCGCAACCAGCGCTGGGCCGGCCTCGACGCACCGGTCGCCCCCGACGGTGACGCGGACCTGGAGGGCCTGGACTTCTCCTCCTTCGACGTACCGGGATGCCCCAGCTGCGGCGGGACCGTCAAGCCGGACGTGGTCTTCTTCGGCGAAGGTGTACCGGTCTGGCGTCACGCGCAGGCGACCGCTGCCCTCGCGAGCTCTGATGCGATGCTCGTCGCCGGCTCGTCGTTGATGGTCTACTCCGGATACCGGTACGCCGTCGCAGCGGCGCGGCAGGGCAAGCCCGTCTACGCGGTGAACCTCGGCAGGACCCGGGCCGACCACCTGCTCACAATGAAAGCCTCGGCTCCGGTCGGCGACATCCTCAGCACCCTCGCCGCCCGGCTCACTGAGTAGTCCCTCATACGACAGGGTTCTGCCGCGCGGCGGCAGACGACACGCTGCCAGCCCGCTTCGCGTACGTCTTCCGACACGCGGCGGCAAACGACACGCCGCCCGCCTCGATCGCGTACGTCTTCCGACACACGGCGGCAAACGACACGCCGCCCGCCTGCTTCTCCGGGCGACGACGGCCTTCCCATGGTCGATGAGATCGCCCGATGGAACCAGGTGGGGCCGCGCTACGGACTCGAGGTCCTGGGTCCGCCCATCCCCGAGGTGGCCTGACCGGCACAGACCGGCCCAGCCGGTAGCGTCGCCGGTATGACGCAGCGACCGCCGGCGCAGTTCCGGCCAGTGGGTGACGCCGAGGCTCAGCGCGCCAACCGCGGCGACTGGGACCGCGAGGCGGACGAGTACCAGCGTGAGCACGGGGAGTTCCTGCGAGACGTCGGCTTCGTCTGGTCGCCGGAGGGCCTCGACGAGGCAGACGCCGGCCTGCTCGGTGACGTCGAGGGTCGGCGGGTGCTCGAGATCGGCTGTGGTGCCGGGCAGTGTGCGCGCTGGCTACGCAGCCAGGGGGCGACCGCGATCGGCGTCGACCTGTCGTTTCGACAGCTGCAGCACAGCCGGCGGCTGGACGACGAGACCGCGCTCCCGGTGCCGGTCAGCTGCGCCACCGCCACTGCCTTGCCGTTTGCCGACCGCAGCTTCGACCTCGGCTGTTCCGCGTTCGGTGCGCTGCCCTTCGTCGTTGACATCGGTACTGCTCTGCGCGAAATCGCCCGCGTACTCCGTGCGGGTGGGCGTTTCGTGTTCTCCGTGGTGCATCCGATCCGGCAGCTGTTCGGTGACGACCCGTCCGACAGCGGGATGTGCGTCACTCGCTCCTACTTCGACTCGTCGGCGTACGTCGAGTCGGACGCCGACGAAGTTGCGACATACGTCGAGCCGCACCACACGCTGGGCGACTGGGTGGCAGCGATCACGGCTGCGGGGCTGCGGCTCGACGCTCTGATCGAGCCGGTGTGGCCGGCCGGGCACACCCGCGTCTGGGGTGCCTGGGGACCGGTCCGGGGTGCCTACCTCCCGGGCACCGCGATCTTCTCGACGTCGGTGGACGGGCCCGCCGTATGACGGCCGAGACGCCCGCCCCGGTCCTGGGCCAGGCTCGCGCGACCGGCATCGTGGCGGCCGGGATGATGGCGATGAACGTCCTCACCTACTCGTTCTCGCTGCTGTGCGCCCGCGTGCTGGGACCGCGCGACTTCGGTGCCCTGACCGCCCTGCTCGGGGTGATGATCGTCGCCAACGTGGCGGCTCTCGCGCTGCAGGCCACGGCCGCCCGGCGGCTCGCGACGACGAGCCTCGGGCATCGCGATGCGGTGGCCCGTGACGTCATCCGCAACGGCTGGCGGGTGGCGGTGGCGCTCTCAATGCTGCTGCTGGCGGCGGCTCCGCTGATGGACCGGCTCCTCCACCTCGACGACTGGGTGACCGCATGCGCGCCGGCTGTCGTGATGGCTCCGCTCACGCTGATGGGCGCGTACGCCGGCCTCCTCCAGGGCGAGCGTCGGTGGGTGCCGCTGGCCATCGTGTACGCCTCGATGGGCGGGGGCCGGGTGGGCGCGGGTGCCGTTGCGGTGCTCATCGACCCCTCGCTGCGATCGGCCATGATCGGGATCGCTGTCGGTGCGTTCGCGCCAGCGCTCATCGGCGCCCTCGCCTGCCGGGTGAAGGAGGCGCGAGAGCCGCACGAGGATCACCAGCCGGTATTGCGCGAGCTGTGGACCAACGGGCACACGTTGCTGGCACTGTTCGCGTTCACCAACCTCGACGTGTTGCTGGCCCGTCACCTGCTCGGCGAGCACGAGGCCGGGATCTACGCAGCCGGGGCGATCTTGGCCAAGGCGTGCCTGTTCCTGCCGACGTTCGTGCTCGTCGTCGCCTTCCCGACCATGGCGACAGAGCGCGGCGGACGCCCGTGGCTGAAGCCGCTGCTGGCAGTCGGCTTCCTCGGAGTGCTCGCGGTGCTGGGGGCGTTGGTGCTGCCCGGCCTGGCGGTCGCCTTCGCCGGCGGCTCGGCGTACGCCGACCTCGGAGACGTTGCCTGGCTCTTCGCCGTCGAAGGCACGATGTTCGCCGGCCTGCAGATCCTGGTCTACGACACGATCGCCGCGCAGTCCCACTCCGGTTTTTTGCTGTGGATCGGGGCACTGCTGGTGCTGGTCGTGGCGCTCGTCGCTGTCGACTCGGTGCTCGCGCTGGTGGCGTTGGTCGCCCTAGTGGCGTTGGGCGTGGCGCTAGTGACCGGCCTCATGCCAGGTGCGCCCGACCCCGACTGACACCTCGAGGGGCACGGCGAGGTCGGCTGCGGCCGCCATCTCGCGCCGCACGAGCTCCTCGAGCGGTTGGAGCTCCCCGGGCGCCACCTCGAAGACGAGCTCGTCGTGCACTTGCAGCAAGATGCGCGACGTCAGCCCCTCGTCAGCGAGGGCCGCGCCAACCTTCAGCATGGCGACCTTGATGATGTCGGCAGCAGAGCCTTGGATCGGGGCGTTGAGAGCCATCCGTTCGGCCATCTCCCGCCGCTGCCGGTTGTCGCTCGTCAGGTCGGGAAGGTAGCGGCGGCGACCCATGATCGTCTCGGTGAAACCGGTCCGCCTGGCTTCGTCCACGACGCCGTGAAGGTAGTCACGCACCCCGCCGAACCGCTCGAAGTACTCGTCCATCAGCCCCCGCGCCTCCGATGGCTCGATGCCGAGCTGGAGGCCGAGGCCGTAGGCGGACAGACCGTAGGCGAGCCCGTAGTTCATCGCCTTGATCTTGGAGCGCTGTGCCGGGGCGATCGCGCCGGCGTCGACGTCGAACACCCGCGCAGCCATCACCGAGTGGAAGTCCTCGCCGGAGTGGAACGCCGCGATCAGGCCGGCGTCTTCGGAGAGGTGGGCCATGATGCGCATCTCGATCTGGCTGTAGTCGGCGGTCAGCAGCGACTCGAATCCGTCTCCGACCACGAACGCCTCGCGGATGCGACGGCCTTCTTCGGTGCGGATGGGGATGTTCTGCAGGTTGGGCTCGGTCGAGGAGAGCCGACCGGTGGCCGCGATCATCTGGTTGAAGGTGGTGTGGATCCGGCCGTCGTCAGCGATGGTCTTCAGCAGCCCCTCGACGGTCTGCCGCAGGCGGGTGACGTCACGGTGGACGAGCATGTGCTGGAGGAAGGGGTGCTCGGTCTTGTTGTAGAGGGACTGCAGCGCCTCGGCGTCGGTGGTGTAGCCGGTCTTGGTGCGCTTCGTCTTCGGCATGCCGAGCTCGTCGAAGAGCACGACCTGCAGCTGCTTGGGCGAGCCGAGGTTGATCTGCTTGCCGATCACGGCGTACGCCTCGTCGGCGGCCTCCTTCACCCGCGTGGCGAACTGGGACTCCAGCGAGGTCAAGTAGTCGCCGTCGACAGCGATGCCGACACGCTCGACTGATGCGAGCACCTCGACGAGCGGCAGCTCGACGGTGGCGAGCAGCTGGGAGCCGCCACGCGCCTCGAGCTCCGTGGACAGCGCACCGGCCAGCTCGACGACGGCATGCGCCCGCTGCATCGACTCCGTGGCCATCGCCGAGTCACCCTCGAGGTCGAACGACAGCTGGTCGGTCGCCGCAGCCTCACCCTTCAGCTCGCGATGGAGGTAGCGCAAGGTGAGGTCGGCAAGGTCGTAGGACCGTTGGTCGGGGTGAGAGAGGTACGCCGACAGGGCGGTGTCGGCGGCGAGCCCCCGCAGCGGCAACCCGCGCAGGTGCAGCATCAGCAGGGCAGCCTTGGCGTCGTGCATCGCCTTGGGGCGGGCGTCGTCGCCCAGCCACTGCGCCAGCGCCGTCTCGTCGTGAGGGCCGATCGTGGTGGCGTCGATCCAGGCCGCTTCGCCGGCCGCCGTGGCCAGTGACACGGCAGTCACCTGACCGGCGGCGCGGCTCCAGGTCCCGTCGACGTGCACACCGACGAGGGTGCCCTTGGGCGCATGGGTGTCGAGCCAGCCGGCGACCTCGCCGGTGCCGAGCTGGGTCCCGTCGACCGTGGCGGCTGCGTCGATCTCGGGCTCGTCGACGGACAGCGTCTGGAACAAGCGGTCACGCAGCACGCGGAACTCTAGGCCGTCAAAGATCTGGTGGACCTCGTCGCGGTCCCAGGGGCGCTGTTCGAGGTCGGCCGGCGTCACCGGGAGCTCGAGGTCGCGGACCAGCTCGTTGATGCGGCGGTTACGGATGACGTCGGCCAGGTGCTCGCGCAACGACTCGCCCGCCTTGCCGGGGATCTCGTCGACGCGAGCGACGATCTCGTCGAGGGTCACGAACTGCGTGATCCACTTCGCTGCTGTCTTGGGACCGACGCCCGGCACGCCTGGCAGGTTGTCGCTCGTCTCTCCCACCATCGCAGCGAGGTCGGGATAGTGGTGCGGTGGAACGCCGTACTTGTCGAAGACCGCAGCAGGAGTCATCCGCGCAAGGTCGGAGACTCCCTTGCGTGGGTAGAGGACCGTGACATGGTCGGAGACGAGCTGAAACGCGTCGCGGTCACCGGTGCAGATCAACACGTCGTAGCCGGCGGCTTCGGCCTGCGTGGCCAGCGTCGCGATCACGTCGTCGGCCTCGAAGCCGTCCTTCTCGACCGAGACCACCCGCAGGGCACCGAGGACCTCTTGCACGAGGGAGACCTGACCCTTGAACTCGTCGGGACTCTTGGAGCGGTTGGCTTTGTAGTCGGCGTACTCCACCGACCGGAACGTCTGACGCGATACGTCGAACGCCACCCCGATGTGGGTGGGGGCCTCGTCGCGGAGCACGTTGATGAGCATCGAGGTGAACCCGTAGACGGCGTTGGTCGGCTGACCGGTGGTGGTCGAGAAGTTCTCGACCGGTAGCGCGTAGAACGCCCGGTACGCCAGCGAGTGCCCGTCGAGCAGCAACAGCCGCGGTCGGGGGCCGGCGGACGGGGCGGTCGAGGTCGAGTCGGTCACAGCCACAGGGCGACTTTAGTAGGCCACGCCGACATGCTGCTGTCCGCGGCGGACCCGCCGTCCTAGGGTGATCGGGTTGGCGACGAAGACGGCGGGAGAGCAGATGACCTACCCCGACAACGTGACCGAGACGTGGCCGGACATGGGCACCACGATCCATGAGCGCATGGGCATCGAGATTACGGAGGCTGCGCCGGGACGCGTTGTCGGCACCATGCCCGTCGAGGGCAACCGGCAACCCTTCGGGCTGCTGCACGGCGGTGCCTCGTGCGTGCTCGCCGAGAGCCTGGGCTCGATCGGGGCTGGCCTGCACGCGCACCCCGAACGGGTCGCCGTAGGCGTCGACATCAACGCCACCCACCACCGGGCAGTGCGCGATGGCGTTGTGAAGGGCGTCGCGACCGCCATCCACCTCGGACGCACGGTCGCCTGCTACGAGGTCGTCATCTCCGACGAGGAAGGGCGGCGCGTCTGCACTGCCCGCCTGACCTGTCAGCTCATTCCTGCGACAGGGTGAACCGGCACGTAGAGTGCTGGCTCAGGTGGTGTCCCGGGATCGACGCATGAGCCGCCGTGTCGCCACCACGTTCGTGGTCATCGACTTGTTGGCTGCGGAGCTGAGCCGCGAGCGGAGCCCGGCAACCGTGGAGGCGCGCACCACAGCGGCCTGACCCATCCCCAGTCGGGCCAGGAATCGGTTGGAGTCTCGGGCACTGGCGGCCACCGAGGCGACGATGTGTGCGGAGTCCTTCTCCTCGGCCCAGTCGGCGGCAGCGGTCATCAGCGACGTACCGACGCCGCGTCGCCTGTAGTCGCTCAGGACGTGCAGGTTTCCGACGTGGACGGCGTCTTGGTCGTGGATCGGCGAGATCGGGGCCCGACGCAGGTGCGCGACGCCTACCGGCTGCTCGTCGATGACGGCGACCAGCAGCCGCTCGGACGGGTCGGTCTCGAGCCGGCGGATAGCGCGCGCGGTGTCGGAAGGGGTTGCCTGGGAGAGGTGAGACCGATCCGGGCTGCTGAAGTCCTCCCAGATAGCGACGAGCGCTGCCGCGTCGGACTGGGCGGCATCCCGCACGAGCACAGATCCTCGGGCCATCAGAACTCCCGTTCGGTTCACTCCCCCGAGCGACAAGGTGGTGCCGACGACGCGGTGGTTAGGCTGCTACCGCGAGGCGGCCCGGCCCACACTACGACCGCACTCGCACTTGGGCCACTGCGGGGCGAACATTTCTCAGAAAAGTGACGCTGCGGACCGACGGCGAAGGAGTGATGAGGTGTTTCGCGGGTTTGGCACCGTTGTGAACGTCGCAACCGTGCTGCTCGGTTCGGGAGTCGGTGTCGTGATCGGTCATCGGTTGCCCGCACGCACCCGCGACGTCGTCACCGACGCACTCGGCCTCGTCACCCTGTTGGTGGCTGCACTCTCGGCCCTCGCCGTCACCGAAAAGGTGCTGAGCGACGCGGTCGGTGACAGTGCGCCGATCCTGATCGTCCTGGGAGCGTTGCTGATCGGTGGTATCACGGGCTCGCTGCTGCGGATCGAGGAGCGTCTCGAGGGTCTCGGCGGCTGGTTGCAGTCTCGGTTGACGCGTGGGTCGCAGACGGCTGAGCGTCTTCGCTTCATCGAAGGGTTCTTGGCGGCGTCGTTGCTCTTCTGTGTCGGACCGCTCACCGTCTTGGGGTCGCTCTCCGACGGCCTGGGCAACGGGTCCGACCAGCTCGTTCTCAAAGCAGTGCTCGACGGCTTTGCGTCGATCGCTTTCGCGGCGTCGTTCGGCTGGGGGGTGGCGGCATCGGCTCTCGTGGTCCTTGTGGTGCAGGGATCCTTGACCGTGCTCGGGGCGGCGCTCGGCTCGTTCCTTCCCGATGCGCACCTGGCTACGGTCACTGCCACCGGGGGCTTGCTGCTCGTCGGCGTCGCACTGCGCCTCCTGCAGGTCAAGCAGGTACCGGTAGGCGACCTGCTTCCCGCCCTGGTCGTGGCACCGCTGCTCACCCAGCTGGTGATCGCCCTGCGATGACGCGCAGACGGTGCGCACGTGCTCGGCGCACGCCGCTGCGTTTCGTGCAAGTACCCGGTGCCGGCTCGCTATGCTCGTCCAACGCCGAGGTCGCGGTGAAGCGGTACAGTCCGTCCCCTGCACGTCCGGCCTCGACAGACGCGACAGGAGTCATCCGTGGGCATACGCCTCACCGCAGTTTCTGCAGTGTTCCTCGGCGCTCTGGTCGCGACGATGTCTGCAGCACCGGCCTGGGCCGGTGCTGCAGAAGGCTCTGGCGCCGGCCGTGACGTGAGCCAGGCGGCGGCCAAGTGTCCGCGCACCAAGATCCCTGCGAAGGACGGCGTCATCCAGATCGTCGGCCAGCTCAGCGACACCCGTACCGACCCGTGCACTCCGGTCAGCGGCGTCAAGGTCACCGTCGAAGGTCCCGAGGGCGACGTCCTCGGGGAGGCAACCTCAGGCGAGGACGGCACGTTCACCATCCCGCTCCCAGGCGCTGCCATCGACAACCTCGGGACGACGGTCACGGTCAAGATCGATGAGGGGACGCTGCCGGAGGGCTCCGTCCTCACGAACCCCTCAGACGTCGAGAACACGAAGCGAATCGTCATCGAGGGCAACATCAGCTTCACGTTCCCGATCGGTCCGGACCCGAATCCTCCGACGCCGGTATGGCAGCGGGTGATTCAGCTTCTGGTGACGGGATTGATCTTCAGCTCGATCCTGGCGCTTGGTGCACTCGGTCTGTCCATGATCTTCGGGACCACCGGACTGACGAACTTCGCCCACGGAGAACTCATCACCTTCGGAGCCTTGGTCGCCTACGGCTTCGATGCCGGGCTCGGCATTCCGGTGATCGTGGCAGGCATCTTGGCGGTCATCGTGTCCGGAGCCTTCGGGTACCTGCAGGACGCCTCGCTGTGGCGACCGCTGCGTCGTCGTCAGACCGGCTTGATCGCCATGATGATCGTGAGCATCGGCCTGTCGATTCTGCTGCGCAGCGTCTTCCAGTACTTCGCCGGCAGCGACAACCACAACTACACGCAGTACGCGACCGTCAAGCCCATTTCCCTGGGACCCGTCGACGTGACGCCGAAAGAGCTGGCTGTCACGCTGCTCGCAGTGCTCGTCCTGGTTGCGGTCACGCAGGCGCTGCAGCGCACCCGGATGGGCAAGGCGACGAGAGCGGTCGCAGACAACCCGGCGCTCGCCTCCTCCTCGGGCATCAACGTCGAACGCGTGATCTCCGTGGTGTGGATCGGTGGCACTGCCCTTGCTGGACTGTCGGGCTTTCTGCTCGGGATGACACAGGGATTCGACTTCCAGCTCGGGTTCAAGATCTTGCTGCTGGTTTTCGCCGCGGTGATCTTGGGCGGTCTCGGTACCGTCTGGGGGGCGATCATCGGGAGCGTGGTCGTCGGTGTGTTCATCGAGCTGTCGACCCTCGTGATCCCGTCCGAGCTCAAGTTCGCCGGCGCCCTTGCCGTCCTCATCGTCGTGCTGTTGTTCCGGCCACAGGGTTTGCTCGGTCGCGCCGAGCGCGTGGGCTGAGGAGAGGGAGGAAACGTGGATATCACCAGCGAGTTCACCTTGGCCTTCGAGCAGGCCTTCGGCCCTTCGGCCATCATCATCTGCCTCGCCGCCGTCGGCCTCAACGTGCACTTCGGTTACACCGGTCTGTTGAACTTCGGCCAAGCGGGCTTCATGGCAGTCGCCGGCTACGGAGTCGCCTCCATCGTGTCCACGTGGGGGTTCAGCTTCTGGTTGGGCCTCGTCGTCGCGATGGTTCTCACGATCGTTCTCGCGCTGCTGCTGGGGATCCCCACGCTGCGGCTGCGTGCCGACTACCTCGCCATCGTCACCATTGCCGCGGCGGAGATCATCCGCTTCGTCGTCGGTGCCTCGAGCCTGCGCAAGTACTTCGGCGGGCAGGACGGTCTCCAGCAGTACACGAGGTCGTTCTTCGACTTGAACCCGTACTCCACGGACATGGGCGGACTCGGGCTTTCGTGGAGCAAAGCCGACTTCTGGGTGATGACAGTCGGCTGGGGTCTGGTGGCAATCTTCAGCCTGATGATCTTCCTGCTGATGAGCAGCCCGTGGGGTCGGGTGCTGAAGGCCATTCGTGAGGACGAGGACGCCGTGCGGAGCCTTGGCAAGAACGTCTACGCCTATAAGATGCAGTCGCTGGTCATCGGAGGCGTCATCGGTGGGTTCGCGGGGATCGTCTCAGGGCTCTACCAGTCGGTGCAGCCGACCAACTTCGCCACCGACATCACCTTCTACGCCTACACCGTGCTGCTGCTCGGAGGCGCCGCCCGTGTGCTCGGACCCATCGCGGGTGCCCTGATCTTCTGGTTCCTCATCAGCTTCCTCGACAACTTCTTCTCGGACGCCACCCTCGGGGCGAACCCGCTGATCCCCAGCGCCATCATGAGCCACCAGCAGGCCAGCCTGATGCGCTTCGTCTTCTTGGGTGTGGCCTTGATGGTGCTGATGATCTACCGACCTCAGGGGATCTTCGGAGACAGAAGGGAGCTGGCCATCGATGCCCGCTGACAGCCCGGTCACGACCGAAGACCAGTCGACGCAATCACGCAGCGACCTGGCCCAGGTCGCCCATCAGCCCGGCGCCAAGAAGCCCGACTCGATCGTCGTCGCCGACAACGTCGTCCGGAAGTTCGGCGGTCTGACCGCCGTCGACGTCGAGCACCTTGAGATCCAACGAGGTGTCATCACGGCACTGATCGGGCCTAACGGTGCCGGCAAGACGACGTTCTTCAACGTGCTCACCGGCTTCGACCGCCCTGACGAAGGCAGCTGGTCGTTCGCGGGTAAGAGTATCGACGGGCTGTCGGCGTACCAGGTGGCGCGCCGCGGGATGGTCCGCACCTTCCAGCTCACCAAGGTGCTGGCCCGCTTGAGCGTCCTCGAGAACATGCGACTGGGCGCGACAGGACAGTCCGGGGAGAGCCTGTGGCAGGCCATGTTTCGGCCGTTCTGGGGACACCAGGAACGCACCAACACCGAAAGAGCCGACGCACTCCTCAAGCGCTTCCAGCTCGACGCCAAGCGCGAAGACTTCGCCGGCTCGCTGTCAGGTGGCCAGCGCAAGCTTCTCGAGATGGCACGCGCGCTCATGGTGGAGCCGGAGCTGGTGATGCTCGACGAACCGATGGCTGGGGTCAACCCCGCGCTCAAGCAGTCTCTGCTCGGCCACGTCAAGTCGCTGCGGGAGGACGGGATGACCGTCTTCTTCGTCGAGCACGATATGGACATGGTGCGCGACATCTCCGACTGGGTCATCGTGATGGCCCAGGGCCGGATCATCTCCGAGGGTCCTCCTGAGGCTGTGATGGCGGACCCCCGGGTGATTGACGCCTACCTCGGTGCCCACCACGACACCGAGCTCAGCATCGAGGACGAGGAAGCGATCCTGGCTTCTGCACGGGAAGAGATCGAGGGATCCGACGGCGAGGAAAGTCATGGCTGAGGACAACGCAACCAGCCAGGAAGCTCACCTTGCGGCGGCCGAGGGCGCCGTCCTGCGGGCCGACGACCTCGTCGCCGGCTACCTGCCCGGTGTCAACATCCTCAACGGCGCGGACCTTTACTGCCAGGAGGGCGAGCTGGTCGGGATCATCGGACCCAACGGTGCGGGCAAGTCCACGTTGCTCAAAGCGCTCTTCGGTCTGGTCAAGATCAGCTCAGGCACAGTACGGCTCGAGGGCAAGGACGTGACGAATGAACGGGCTGACGTACTGGTGTCGGCCGGGATCGGGTTCGTCCCTCAGTCGAACAACGTTTTCCCCTCTCTCACCATCGGTGAGAACCTCGAGATGGGTGGCTACCAGAAGCCCAACTCCTTCAAGGAGCGATTCGAGTTCGTCGCTTCTCTGTTCCCTACCCTCGCCGACCGCCGCCACCAGCGAGCAGGCTCGCTGTCCGGCGGAGAGCGGCAGATGGTGGCGATGGGACGTGCACTCATGATGGAGCCGTCCGTGCTGCTGCTCGACGAACCGTCGGCTGGGCTCTCGCCCGTCTTGCAGGATGAGGTCTTCGTCCAAACACGCCGCATCAACCGCGCCGGGGTCTCGGTGATCATGGTGGAGCAGAACGCGCGACGCTGCCTGCAGATCTGCGACCGGGGTTATGTCCTCGACCAGGGGCGCAACGCCTACACCGCCAGCGGCAAGGACCTGATGAACGACCCGAAGGTGATCGAGCTGTATCTCGGGACGCTGGCCAAGTCCTGACGCCGGCGCCGACGGGAAAGGGACGAAGGGCCCGACCTCACGGTCGGGCCCTTCGCTCATGCAGGTGTCAGCGCGACGTGATCAGATCACACCGGTGACGTAGTCGAGGTTCTCGAAAGTGTTGTCAGCCTTGTACTGGAAGATACCGATGGTTGCCTTCGACGGGCTTCCAGTGTCGTTGAGGTCGACCGGACCAGAGACACCCTCATAATCGATGTCCTCGCCTTGCCCCAGCAGGTCAGCGCACTCAGCGAACTCGGTGCACTTCGTGCCACCCGCGGAGATTTCGATCAGCTTCGACGAGATCGCCTCACCGGAGTCGTCCTTGGCGGCCGTGGCAGCCAGCGCTGACATGATGGTCGCGTCGTAAGACTCAGGTCCGTAGGTGAACTCAGTCAGCTTGGGGTCCTTCTTCAGCAGCCGCTGGCGGAAGTCGCCGGTGAGCTCGGCTCCCGGGTACGTCGCCTTGACGCCCTCGAGCGTGCCGGGGTCGAAGTCCTTCGAGTAGTCGGCCGTGTTGCCGTCCACGAAGTAGATCCGGACGTCGTCAGGGCCGATGCCCTTGGCGATCAGCTGCGGAATGATCTTCGTCGTCTCGTTGAACGCAATCAGCACGATGGCGTCGGGGTTCGTCGCAGCGACCTTGTTGACCTCCGCCGTGTAGTTGGATGCGTCAGCGGCGTACAGGGTCTTGGTGGCGACCTCTGAGCCGCCTCCCTTGATCCCCTTCTCGGCCTGGTCCGCGAGCGCTTCACCGTAGGAGTCCTGGCGCGCCAGGATCGCCACGTTCTTGAAGCCGTCCTCGACCACGAGGTTCGCCAAGACGGCGCCCTGGAGGACATCTGAGGGCGCCGTGCGGAAGTAGAGGTCCTGGTCCTTGTACGTGTCGAACGCCGTCGAGGTGTTGGCAGGCGAGAACTGGACGACGCCTGCGTTGATGATCTTGTCGATGACGCTCAGTGAGACGCTGGAAGATGCAGCTCCGACGATGACGTCGGCCTCCTGGCTGAGCAGCCGGTCAACGGATGCGGGAGCGATGTTGGGAGTGCCGTCGCCGGAGTCTGCCTCGACGAGGTCCACCTTCTCGCCGTTGACTCCACCCGCCGCGTTGATGTCGTCGACCGCCATGCCGACCCCGGCGATCTCGGGGGGACCGAGGAACTCGAGGTCACCTGTCGTCGGCAGCAGCGAGCCCACGACCAGCTTGCCGTCGCCTGTAGGCTCTGGCGCTGCTTCCGATGTGGTGGTGGTGTCCTCGGTCGGGCTCTCGGTGGTGTCGGAGGTGGTTTCGCCCCCACCACCACCGCCTCCACCGCTGTCGTCTTGCGCGCAGGAACTCAGTACCAAAGCAGCGGATGCTGCCAGTACCGCGAACCGAATGCCGCGTGATGGGCGAGTCATGGGCCCTCCGTCTAAGTTGTGGCCAGCCGTGAATCTGGCGATGATACGTGTGGAGGCAACCTAGCGTGATATCTGGCCCGGCGTCACAGAGCGCCGGGCGGCGGCAAGCCGTCGTTGTCATTTCGTGACATCGAGACCGTGGTTCACGACCCCCTCGGCGACCTCGCGCATCGACAGGCGCAAGTCCATGGCCGTCTTCTGTATCCAGCGGAAGGCGTCGGGTTCACGGACGCCCAACGACTGCTGGATGCTGCTCTTGGCCCGGTCGACCAGCTTACGGGTCTCCAGCCGCTCGGTCAGGTCGGCCACCTCCAGCTCCAGCTGCCTCATCTCGGCGAACCGCGAGCGCGCCATCTCGATGGCTGGTAACAGGTCTGCCTTGCTGAACGGCTTCACGAGGTACGCCATGGCGCCGGACTCCCGCGCCCGCTCGACGAGCTCACGCTGGCTGAAAGCGGTCAGGATGACCACCGCGGCCAGCCGTTGTTCGGCAATCCGGGCGGCGGCGGAGATGCCGTCCAGCTTGGGCATCTTGACGTCGAGGACGACGAGCTCGGGACGAAGCTCCTCGGCGAGCTCGACCGCCCGCTCCCCGTCACCGGCCTGCCCGACGACGGCGTAGCCCTCCTCGGCGAGCATCTCCGCCAGGTCGAGACGGATCAGCGCCTCGTCCTCAGCGATGACGACGCGAGGATGTGACGCCTTGGCCGGTGTGCTCACGGGAGAAGGTTATCCACGGTGTTGGCCCGGCTCGCACCCGCCAGATAACGTGGCCCCGTCGCCCTGGTATCCCAATCGGTAGAGGACGCGGTCTCAAACACCGTCCAGTGTGGGTTCGAGTCCCACCCAGGGCACGTGATTCGAACTGGTTGGGCGGTGGGGCGACGGCCGAAGACCTGACCACTTCCGCCGTCGCGGTCGCGGTCAGTCGTCTTGTTTGCGCGGCTCGCTCAGGGGGTGCTGCTCGGGACGGTACCGCGCCTTCGGATCTTCGGTGTCCTTGCGTTCGAACAGGTCGTGATCGGCGTCCTCCAGGCTCTCCTGGCGGTCGTCATACCCACCTTCGGCATGCTCGGTCTGCTCGCTCGCCGCGGCCGCATCCGGCTCGTCGTCCTTCGGTCCCGGTTCCCCGGAGCTGACGGCGTACTCGAGCGGCTCGTTCGCTGATGTAGTCATGGCGGATCTGTACCCACGCCTCGCCGCGGGAAACGGCGGCACGGACACCGCGTCAGCACGTCGCCAGGCGCTTCGGCGCTCGGTACAGGCCGAGCCGCTGCTTCAGACGCAGCACCCGCTCGACCGACCTGTTGAGCCGGCCGACGCTCATCCTTCCGTCCCGCACGGCGGAGACGATGCCCGAGACGGCCTCACGCGGCTGCGGCGGCATGAGCAGGATGTCGACGCCGGCCCGCAGCGCCCGGACTGCGATCGTGCGGGGACTTCCCCACGACGTGATGCCGCCCATGTTGAGGGCATCGGTGATGACCACGCCGTCGTACCCCAGCTTCCGGCGGAGAGTGTCGCGGATGAGCCGCGGCGAGATCGTCGCCGGACGACCCGTCTCATCGAGGTGACGAAACGCCAGGTGGCCAACCAGGATCATGTCGACGTCGACGTCGGCGTCGACCGCGGTGACGAAAGGTGGCAAGTCGGTGGTGCGCCACCGTCGCAGGGTGCCATTGATGCTGGCTGTCGACAGGTGGCTGTCGGTGGTCGTCGAGCCATGGCCCGGCCAGTGCTTCGCGGCGGCCGCTACCCCGCCCTTGTGATAGCCACAGATCTGCGCGCGGACCATCCGGGAGACCACGCTCGGGTCCGACGAGAACGAACGCGATCCGATGACACCCTGTGTCCCCACGGTGTTGACGTCGGAGACGGGCGCGAGGTCGACATTGATGCCGACGGCGACCAGGTCACGTCCGGTCTGACGAGCGGTACGCCGGGCGTACGGTGCGTTGCCGCCGAACTCGATGCCCGCCGGGACGTCACTCGTGCCCGGCAGCCGGGTGACGATCCCGCCTTCCTGATCGGTCATCAGCAGGAGCGGTTGCCCCGCCGCGCGGGCTGCCCGCTGCGCCTGGCGTGACAACGTGGCGAGCTGCGACGTCGACCGCGCGTTCTGGCTGAAGTAGATCAGGCCACCCGGATGGAGCGTGCGAATCAGCTCCGACGGTGCCGTCGTGCCGCCGAAGCCCACCACGAGCAGCTGCTGGACCCTGTCGCGCAACGACATCCGCTGCACCCGCGCAGCCAGCGGGTCCAAGGCGCGCGGCCGCCGCGGCGGTGGCGGTTGCTCCTGCGTCGGGACGCTCGAGGTCTGCCTCAGCGCCGAGGAGGGCGCCGGCGCGGGAGAGTGCGTTGACGACGACGTTCGTGACGGTGCGGTTCTGGCAGCGGGAGGGCCGGTCGTGCGCGTCGATGTCGACACGGTCGGCGTCTCGTCGGCTGCCGAGGATTGATCGCCCGCGCAGGCAGTTGCCAAGGAGACCACGCTGGCGGCAGCCAGCAGCGCGCGCAGCGGCCTCGACGTCATCGGCCGAGTCTAGGGGTCTGTCGAGCCCTGGACTGGCAAGCACTGGACTGGCAAGCACTGGACTGTCAAGCACTGCACCTTCACGCGCTGGGGTGCTGCGAACGATAAGCGGGAGCGACGCCCCTCACCGCGTCCCCCATCCGGTGGATCCGCAGGGCGTTGGTCGAGCCGGGGATACGGGGCGGAGAACCGGCGACGATGACCACCTCGTCGCCGTCTTCGCACCGCCCGACCTCCAGCAGCGACTTGTCGACCTGCATCACCATCTCGTCGGTGTGGTCCACCTGCTCACCGAGGAAGGTCTCGATCCCCCACGTCAGGGCCAGCTGCGAACGCACCACCGGCTCCGGGGTGAACGCCAGCACCGGAACCGACGAGCGATAGCGAGCCAGCCGCCGAGCGGTGTCCCCGGACTGGCTGAAGGCCACGAGGTACTTCGCACCGATGCGTTCGGCCACCTCGGCGGCGGCCTTCGCGATGATGCCGCCGCGGGTGTGGGGCTCCCACTGGATGGCCGCCATCCGGGCCAGGCCGTGGTCCTCGGTCGACGCGATGATGCGCGCCATCGTCTCCACCGTCTCGATGGGGTACTCCCCCACGCTCGTCTCTCCCGAGAGCATCACCGCATCCGCGCCGTCGAGCACCGCGTTGGCGACGTCAGACGCCTCGGCACGGGTGGGCCGGGGAGACGAGATCATCGACTCGAGCATCTGGGTGGCGACGACGACCGGCTTCGCGTTGCGCCGGGCGGCCTCCACGACCCGCTTCTGCAGGAAAGGGACGTCCTCGAGCGGCATCTCCACCCCGAGGTCGCCGCGGGCCACCATCACTCCGTCAAAGGCGGCGATGATCTCGTCGATGTGGTCGATCGCCTGTGGCTTCTCGATCTTGGCGATCACCGGCAGCCAGACCTTCTCCTCGTCCATGATCCGGCGGACGTCGATCACGTCGTCGGCCGAGCGCACGAAGGACAGCGCGATCATGTCGGCGCGGAGATGGAGTGCCCATCGCAGGTCGTCGATGTCCTTGTCACTCATCGCCGGCACGCTCACGGCGACCCCGGGAAGGTTGATGCCCTTGCTGTCGCTGAGCTTGCCACCGACGACGACGCTCGTGGTGACGTCGGTGCGGGTCACCTCGGTCGCGATGAGGCGCACGTTGCCGTCGTCGATCAGGATCTCGTCACCGGCGGAGACGTCGTCGGGCAGGCCTTCGTACGTCGTCGAACAGCAGCTGCGGTCGCCTTCGACGTCGCGCGTCGTGATCGTGAACTCGTCGCCCTTCTTGACCTGAACCGGACCGCCGGCGAACTTCCCCAGCCTGATCTTCGGGCCTTGCAGGTCGACGAGTACGCCGACGGCATGCCCGGTGTCGTCGGACGCCTGGCGCACCATCCGGTAGACGGACTCATGGTTGGCGTGGCTGCCGTGACTCAGGTTGAGCCGGGCGACGTTCATCCCGGCGTCAACGAGCTCGCGGATCTTCTCAGGGGTCGACGTGGCAGGCCCGAGGGTGCACACGATCTTTGCTCTTCGCACCTGTCGACCCTACCGACCGTCAGGCGGCGCAGTGGTGAACCGTCCAGTCTGTGAGGTGAGGGGTTCCAACGCAGCATCGGGAGCGGTTGGCCGCCCGAGGGGCCTCGCCATAAGTGCTGCTGTAGTACTAGCCACAGCACGTGTTCAGTCAGCCAAGTCGCTCGCCCCAGTTGCACCTGTGGGGTCCACCGGGCCGCGTCTGGTGCTGGCCCGCCGAACAGGTCGCTACCCTCGACCGGTGGTGTTGGGAGAGGCTGGTTGGGACGACCTTCGGACCAGGCTGAGTCACGTGTTCTGGATCGGCGGCGGCAGCGGCGGCGGCAAGACCACCATCGCCGGTGGCCTCGCCCGACGACATCACCTTCGCCACGTCAGCACCGACGACGCGATGCCCGATCATGCCTCGCGACTCAGCGCGACGGAGGCGCCGCAGCTCGACGCGTTCCGCGCGATGAGCATGGACGAGCGGTGGGTCACACGATCGCCTCGCGAGATGCTTCAGACCTTCCATTGGTTCCGGGGGGAGGGCTTCGACCTGATCGTCGAGGACCTGTTGAGTCTCCCGACGTCGCCACGCATCATCGTCGATGGGTTCCGACTCCTCCCTCACCTGGTCGCACCCCTGCTTGCAGACCGGTCGCACGCTCTGTGGCTGTTGCCGACGCCTGAGTTCAGGGTCGCTGCGTTCGACAGCCGAGGAACCACCTGGGAGATACCCCGCAAGACGACGGACCCGGAGCGGGCCCGAGACAACCTTCTCGAGCGGGACCGTCTCTTTACCGAGGAGCTCGAGGAACGGGTCCGCGAGCTGGACCTGCCCCTCTTGGTCGTCGGCGGCGGCAGCGGCGTCGAGGAAGTTGCGCACGCGGCGGCCATCTCGCTGGGTCTATCGCGGCGGCTCTAGCGGAAGGTGAATCGCGGGTCCACACCACGGTCCCGCCGGCCACCACCAGCAGCGGAGCGCGCCAGTCGGTCATCTTACCTAGCGGGAGGTCGCCGAGCTGAGCGCAGAAAAGAGCACGGAGTACAGAAAACATTGTGCACAAGGGTCTTTGAGGATTGAACTCTGATCTCACATGGGAGTATAATCATACACATGTTCGAGCGAGTCTTGTACGACGACGACAGCGGGGTTGTCGACCGTCGCGATGTGCCGCCGACGCCAAGTTCGAGCCTGACCGCGACCCAGCTGCCCCGATATGCCTCGGTGCTCGACGCGCGGGTCGAGGCGTTGGACGCCGAGAACCAGCTGGAGCTGGCGCATGAGCTAGCGGCGTGTTCGGCGACGCTGGACTGGTTGCGGTGCAAGACGGCCTCCGCATTCGCCATCGGGGAGTGCTCCGACCCGCTCGTGGTCCGCGCCGGCTTGCTGCGCGGCGGCATCGCGATGCTGCAGGCCGGTGGCGACGGCACGCCTGAGGTTCCTGAGTCGGTGTTCGCCGAGCTCGCACTGGCGATCAGCTGCATCGAACACGCCGCCCGCGACCTGGTCGCGGTCGGTCTGGACCTGCGCTACCGGCTGCCGCAGACCAACAACGACTTCGGCGGCGGCCGCCTCAGCTACGCCCACGCCAAGGTGATCAGCCAAGCCACCCGCCAACTCGACCTGGCCACGGTCGACACGCTTGACGCCAAGCTGGCTACAGCTGCCCAAACCAGAACCCCACCGCGGCTGCGCATCCTCGCCAACCGGCTGGTGGCCAAGGCCGACCCCGAGAGCATGCGGCGCCGCCACCAGCACGAGTACGACAGCCGCTCCACCGCGATGTTCCCCCTCGGCGACGGCGTCGCGGCGTTCACGTTCAACCACGACCTCGACACCATCTGCGTCATCGACGACCACCTCGACACCTGGGCCCGGCGGCGTCGACTCATCGAC
>JAABUR0100001172.1_pt1 | contig 48973 bp, 47 predicted proteins | sample 5560091 | NCBI WGS metagenome assembly JAABUR01 (sample SAMN10711879, study PRJNA513375) | rock metagenome | isolation source: Antarctica rocks | place: Antarctica: Victoria Land, University Valley sud | reverse complement strand
CCTCCCATGAAAGAACCGGCCGCCCCTCGGCTGCGACAACGGCCATTGCAGTACCTACGCAATACCTACACCCTATCTACGGGGTAAGCCCTTCCAGATAATCCGCCAGGCGCGCGAACGGGTCGAAGCCGACCACGCGGGGGGCGTCGGCGACGAAGTTGGACAGGGCGTTGATGTCGTAGTAGACCAGCGAACCGTCGCGGTTGTCAATCATGTACTCGATGCCGCCGACATCAATGCCCGACGCCGCCATGATGCGCTCGACGGCGGCGATCACGTCGTCCGGGGGCGTGTAGCCCTCGACGCGCATTCTGTTCTTGGGCGCATCCGCAGGAGCCGCGCCGCGCGCCAGTTCCACGCCGTCCGTCGTCTGGCAGATGTCGGCGGGGCAGAGGTTGAAGCTGTCGCCGGGCGTGTAGACGTGGATGGCGTAGAGGTACTTGCCGCCCAGGGTTTCGACCCGCGTGATGCGCCCGTCACGGGCGGGGACGAACTCCTGCCGTCCCGTTCGCGTTGCCACAGGAGAAACGGCAATAGGAGAAACGGCAGGTAGACGCGGCAGGCGTTCAGGTTCACTCGTTGCGCCCAATCCAACTCCTGCACGATCGCGCGCGGATCAAATGTTTCGGCCTGCCACATCTCCAACGAATTGACGGCCGTGCATGGCACGTAATTGGAGCCGCACAGCCAGGGGCGGACGTCGTACCACGCCCCGGCTTGCTCGGGTGTCCATCGGGGCGCGTGTTCTCCGATCATGCTTCCTCCGTTTCTCCCACTACCAGCGCCCTATGAGCGCACTTCTCCTTCGCCGTCGGTCTATATCAGTGTAACGCGTATAGGAACATTTCGGCGGCGTGCCAGGTGTGCGGGCGGCAGATTCGGTCCTGCACATCCTGCTCACTGAACCGGGCCATGCCCCGGTAATCGGCCTCGCTTGCCTCCGCCTCCCAGGTGAGCGGGTAGAAACCGTCAAGTTTCCCGCCGCCTGCCGCCAGCCTCTCCATGTCCGGCGGGTCGCCGTAGAAGTGGTCCTCCGCCCAGCCCAAATAGGGGTAGAGGCGGCGGGCGTCCAAATCGAAGCGCGGGCCGGGGACATGCGCGCGCTTGTAGTCCCACCAGAACAGGGCCGAGTAGCTGTCGTAAACACAGGGGATCTCGAACGGGTCGGGCAAGCCCAGGGACCGCAGCCCGAACTTCAGCCACTTGGTCTGGTAGACTGGATGCTCGGCGCCGTCGGTTAGGCCCACGATATGACGATCACGCTTGAAGCGGAGTACCTGCTCCAAGACCGTCTTGACAAGCGGGTGTTCCTTGTTGGATACCAGGGAGATCATATACAGGAGCTGACCGAGGTTGTCTGGTTCCTCGTGCCCGCCGTTGTTGCGGTCGAACGGCTCACGCAGGCCCAAAATCCAGTCGCGGACGATAGGCAGGTTGCCGGTCTTCGCCAGCACCATGCAGACCATGGCCGCATCCCGATACCAGGGCCGGTCGTAGACAAACAGGTTGGGCAGCGGCCCGTCGGGGGTAATGTTCACCAGAATCTCCTGGTGCAGCGCCCGCAGCAGTCCGACCTGCGGGTGCCCGGCGAATGACGGCAGGCGAACGGGGGCTGCTGTCAGGCAGCGGCGCGCGCCCCCCTGTTCAATCCAAACGCCTTCTTCATCTTCCGAAATCGCGATGGGGCCGCCTTCACGAGCTTCCAGTTGCACTCTATATTGCGTCAGGTCATATGCCTCGCTGTCTGCGGCGCAGGCGGCTAGTTGTTCGCCCGTACCGGCATCCAGAACAGCACCGGCTTGGTAGACCAATTTGCGCCGGTGGCCCATGCCGAACAGATAAGCGGGCACCCTCCGGCCCACGGGCAGGTCTTCATTCATCGGATTTTCACTCACTTTCCCGCGTCCTCCACGTTCTTGTCACCCGAAACCGTCCCGACCTGGGCCGATCCTCGAAGTGGCGGCTATGCGAGCCATCCCCCTAGATCTCCGTCCGCCGCTTTGGCGCAACGACCCATGTTCCCTCTCCGGCGGCTGTTCACCCCGGAAAGAACATGTACATCTGAGTGTCCAGCAGCACGCCCAGGACTGACCAGACGCAGGCGGTCGTAATGTCCCCCAGGATCAGGCCCAGGAAGAACGGCACACCCCGCCGGTAGACCCGCGTGCCCCCGTAGCGCAGGATCAGCGCCTTGGCAGCCCAGCCCAAGAGTGTCGGGAACCACACCCAGTTGATCCCGAAGCCCGCCTGGGCCAGCGCGAAGCCCGCCGGGTGCAGCGGCCACCAGACGAACAGAGTCCGCAGCCACCCCAGCAGCAGGGTCAGGGCGAACCCCAGGGCCAGCCACTGCGCCCGGACCGGGGCGGCGGGGGCGGGGGACGTGACCCACGCCTGGAGCTGGACGAACGGTGCCTGTCCGTTCCAGGCCCGCCATCCGTTGTCGCCCCGCCCCGTCGCCGCCCCATAGTGGTAGTAGATCGTCAGTACGCACACAAGCGACGCCACAGTTGCCAGCGCAGCGGCGGTCAGCGACCAGCACCCCAGGGCACGGGCGGGCAGGTCTCCCGCCTCGGTGATCTTCAGGGCCTCGGCCTGCTGGGGCAGGACGGCGGTCCGGTAGTCGCTGTCAAACCACTGCGCGTAGGAAAAGGCGGTCAGGTCGCGCGCCCCCCAGGCGTGGCTACCCGGCAGGTCCACCAGCATCCGGTGCGGGTTCAGGTCGGGCCCGTAGCCCAGCATCGGCCCCGCCTCGGCCCGCAGGCGGGCGGCGGCGACCATCATCAGCCCGTACAAGGCGAAAAACGCCAGCCCCAGATACCACGCCAGCCCGCCCCAGGCGAAGAAGGCGACCAGCGCCACAAGCGACAGGGCCAGCCCGCCCCAAGCCGCCCGGTAGGAGAGCGCCTCGTCGTCGTCGCGCACATCGGGCGCGCGGCCCATGGCCTTCCGCAGCGTCGCCGCCAGGTGCCGCCGCGCCGCCCACAGCGACAGGCAGGCCAGGGCCAGGAACGCCCCCGCGCCCTGCTCGCCGGTGTACGGCACGTCCCGGGCCGACGATGGGGCGCCTGCATCGCGCAACCCCAGCGCGGCGGCCAGTACCGCCTCGGCCTTGACGGTGAGGTAGAAGAACCAGACGCTGAACGAGACGTCCTGCGGCACGAAATAGGTGACGCCGGCGATCATCGGGTGCAGGGACAGCCGCAGGTAATCCACGGCGTTCCACGGCGGGGTCGTCAGGCCCCCCGCCACGTCTATGAGCTGGCCCTTGAAGCCGACGCCGGGCCAGTCCGGGAAGGCGGGGTACAGCCGGTGCAGGCCGCTGACGCTACGGTAGAGCGCCGTCAGCCCGAAGGCCGTCTGGAACGAGCGCCGACGCAGCAGCCCGCCCCCGGCGCCGCTGTCAGGGTTATCATCGGTCAGGGCCAGCGGCAGGGCGGCCAGGGGGAACGGCAGCCGCTCCTCCTCCACCCACGCCCGCCGCAGCAGGGTGGCGACGCACCCGAACGAGAACCAGAGCGTTAGGAGGAAGCCGCTCCACACCAGAATGGGCGCGGCCCACCCGCGCAGGTGCGCGGGCGTCCAGAACGACGACCCGCCGTGGAAGTAGTCCGGCAGCACGGCGGGGTCGGGCACCCACGCGGGCGGGACGAACCGCTGCCAGTCCCCCCAGTGGTTCTGGGCCGTCTTGCCGTGCTCCATCCCGGCCAGGACCTGGTTCAGAAACTGCACCTGCCCCAGCCCCGCCACGCCCACCGAGACGGCCTGCATGACGTACACCACGAGCATCTCCGCCCGCGTCAAGGCTAGGCCAGGCCGGCGGCGGCGCACGGCGTCGTTGAGCAGGGTCAGCCCGAACAGGGCGAACACGACCAGCGGCATCAGCGACGCCTCGATCAGCTCGGAGCCGCCGCTGATGATCTCGGTCCGCATGGCCCACCCGCACAGGACCGGGGACAGGGCCAGCCCCAGGGCCACCGCCCGCGCCCGCACGAGCGGCGGCCGCGCCGCGCCGGGGGACGAGGCGCGCTCCGGGGAAGAGTTCTCAGGTGGAGCGTTCACCGCACGCCCCCGTGCAGGAGGTTTCTTCACGTCCGCCGCTCACTGGCCGGTGCCGGCAGGGCTGGCGGGGGTGGCCGTGCCGGATGGCGTGCGGCCCTGCATCGGGCCTTGACCGGCGGCGGGCGCGGCGGCGGGCGCGGAGCCGGTGGCGGGTGCGGCGGGCTTGTCGGCGGGGCGGGCGCACCCCGCCGCCCCAACCAGGGCGGCGGACAGTGCGGCCAGAAGGGCGGCGGGGGCGATCACGCGCCCCCGGAGGCGTTCGTTCATCAGGCATCTGCTCATCGTGCGTTCTCCTGGGGCGGGGGCGGCCTGCCCCCGCCGGTCTCTGCTTGTGTACGTCACTTGTACTTTTGGGCCGCGTACTGCAAGGTGGTCAGGGCGTTGGACGCCAGGCCCGTGTCCACGTCCTTGAAGTCGCGGCCGTCCGCCGTCCACAGGTTGGCGCTGCCGCTGCCGCCGTCGCGCTGGGACAGCGTGGCGAGCGGGCGGAGGGCCTTGACGTGGCCGTCGCCGAACAGCAGGTTGCTGAAGCCGTTGTGGCCGGCGTAGAACGACCTGCCGAAGGGATCGGTGGGGGTTGTCAGCTTGCATTCGGGCTGGTCATTGCCCTCGTCAATGTTGCAGCTCGGGTCCTCGCCCGGCTGGGCGCCGTTGCCCGGCCCGCCGATGTTGTACTCGGAGCTACACGACGTGCTCTCGACGACCATGATGAGCTGGGACGGGGAGGAATACGAGGCCAGCGCGTTCCCCGTCTCCCAGCCGAAGTACCCCAGGCCCGGGTCCGGGCCGGGCGGGTACTGGTTCAGGCTGAAGTAGCTGGCCGAGTAGGAGGCGCGGTAGCCATGCTCGGAGTTGCGGTTGTTGATGGGGTTGTCGGGGCAGGAGTAGACGCCGGTCTTGTTCTTGATGAACGACTGGATCGAGTCGCGCCACACGGTATAGTGGGAGAAGTCGTAGCCCGGCGTGGAGAGGAACGGCGGCGTCTTCTCGTCGGCGTCCTGGGTGTAGGCGATGACGGCCAGCCCGAGCTGTTTCATGTTGCTCTGGCAGGTCGTCCGGCGGGCGTTCTCGCGGACCTTCTGGAAAACCGGGAACAGGATGGCCGCCAGGATGGCGATGATGGCGATCACGACGAGCAGTTCTATCAATGTAAAACCGCAGGGTGGGAGCCTGAAGGCGCGGCGCGGCCTGGGAGCGGGGCGGCGACCTGAGCGGCAGCCTGAGCGGCAGCCTGAGTGTCGGTAGGTCATGGCGTTTTCCCTCTTTTCTCTATGCGTGGGTATCCGCAAAACGTTTTGCAATAGCACAAAAGGTTTTGCCCTTGCTTCAGAACAGATCAGACACAGATCAGACGCGGGACGGTCTCAGGCGGGCCGGCGGGGCGCGTAGGAGCCGCGCCAGCAAACCTCGGCGGGCAGCAGGACCTTGCGGCCCGGCTCCTCCTCGCCCGCGATCTGCGCCAGCAGCATCTCGGCGCAACGCTCGCCGATCTCCCGCAGCGGCTGGTGAACGGTCGCCAGCGGCGGCCGGGACCGGGCCGCGTCCGGGATGTCGTCGAAGCCGACAACCGAAACGTCTTCGGGGATGCGCCAGCCGGCCCGACCCAGCCGGCCCGCCACCGCCAGTGCGTCCAGGTCGGTGACGCAGAAAAAAGCAGTCGGGCGCTCGGATGAGGGCCGGCCCATCAAGCGTGCCAGCGACTCGTCCGAGCCGCCGGCGGCGGCAATCAGCGAGTCGTCGCCGGGCAGGCCCGCCGCCCCCAGCGCCTCGCGCCAGCCGCGCACCCGCTCGCCGCAGTAGCTGAACGCCTGCTGCTCCGGGCCGCCGTGGACCAGGGCGATGCGCCGGTGCCCGTCCGCTGCCATCCGGCCCACCAGGGCGCGGACCTCGCCGGCGTTGTCCACGTCCACCGTGGTGACGCCGGGGTCGTCGCTCTGGCCGCACAGGACCACGAACGGGACGCCCTGTTCGCGCAGGATCGGCACCAGGCGGGTGTCGCGCGTCGGCACCATCAGGATCAGTCCGTCGCAGCGCCGGTCCAGCAGAGTGGACAGGTTCCGGTCGCCGTCGGACCAGGAGTACCCGGTGCAGAACAGCGTGTTCTGGCGGTGCCGGGTGGCGACGTTCAGGATGCCGTCCATCATCAGCAGAAACGACTGGGCGGTGTGGATGGGCTGGTGGGAGTGCAGGAACACCATGCCGAGCGTGTCCATGCGCTTCCTGAGCAGGCCGCGCGCCATCGCGTTCGGGTGGTAGCGGAGGCGGCGGGCCGCCTGGAGCACACGCGCGCGCGTCTCGGCGTTGACAGGCCGCCCGCCTTCGTTAAGCACCTGCGAGACCGTGGAGGCGCTCACCCCGCTCTCCCTCGCGACATCCCTAATGTTAGCCATAGGCGTCTATGCAAACCGTTTTGCGAAAACTGGAGTCATTATAACAAAAGGAACGACATCTGTCAAGACTCCGACAGAAGTTTTTTAGATACTTTTCGTGGACGTAGTAGTGAACCTCGCCCAGCTCGCGCTCGATGCGCTCGTTCGACCAGCCCTCAAAAGGCCGGCCTAAATAAACGCCGATGATCTTGCCCAGCACGCCCGCGTACACGCGCTCGGCGTACTCGTCGGAGGAAACGTAGTCGGAAGGGATCGGCATAGGGGCCTCCAATGTCTGCGATCTAATCTGTGCGGTGTGATGGGGGCGTTGTTCGCGAGTATGACCGCTTTCTCCTGCCCCCAAATCCTTCCTTCTATGGTACAATGGAGGCGCCCGCAAGCAGAGGAGCAAGAGGCAGGTCCAGGGTCACGGCCCTCGCTCTGGCCTGGGTCTACCTCCTCGTTTCTGACTTTCTCGTCTCTGACTTTCTCGTCTCTGACTTTTTGCCTCCGCACGTCTCGCCGTTCCGCCACGGCCTGCACTGGCTGGAAGCCGTCTCCATGTCGCTGCTGGCGGTAACGGTCTGGGTGGGGCCGCGTGGCCGCAAGCCTCCAGGGACTTCCGACCACCACACTGTGGCCTGAGCAGGACAAGCACCAAAGGATACGAGGAAAGGAGGCCCATGATGCCACAGCCGCAGGAGCAGCGGGAAAGACTAACTCGGGAAAGACTAACTGAGGAGATAGGCCGGGTGGTCGCCGAGGTGGAACAACTGACCGGCCTGCGCTCGCGCTGGAACGGCACCGTCACAGTGCTGGATGACCGCACGGCGGCGCTGTTTTCCCCGGAGCCGTACAGCGCGAAGAAGGAATGGAGTTGCAGCATCACGGTCGTCACGTCGGTTGCCGCTGAAGACGGCCGCTGGCGGACGTTAATCCACGAAGCGCTGCACTCGGTTTCCATTGGCCTCACGCCGCAAAGCTTTCTGCTGTTCCCCTATTGGGAAGAAGGCGTCGTGGAAAACTTGCAGCGGTTGTACCGACCGATCCTCCTCAAACGCCTGGGGCTTGCGGTCACGGAAGCTGCGTTTACGGCGACTGAGGCCGAGTGGCGCTACAGCGCGCCCGTGGACGCTCTGCGCCGGATCATGGCCGAACTGCCCGCGACGGGAGAACAGGAGTTCATGGAGCGGCTGCTGCGCGTCCCGCTCGCGAGCCGTAAAGCAACGGTATTCGGCTGGGGCCGGGGCGCGGAAGATTTTGAGCGCTTCAAGCGTGTCTACGCAGAGGCGTCCGGCCACTTGAATGGGTAGGAGGCAAAAGATGAACACCGTCATAAATCCGCAAGCGCCCGAGGACGAGGCGCAGCGCGAAGAAGCGTTCCAGGCTCTGGAGCGGGCCATGTCTGAGCGCACGAAGGAGGCGGTTCAGACAGGGCTGACGTTCGCCCGCGCCTGGCTCGTCCGGCATCCCGACGACTGGGCCATGCGCGATGCGGGCGAGCCGGTCGCCATGCTGGCGGATGCGCTGGAGATCGTCGGCCGTGAGGAACGTGAGGGGCAAAGGCTCAGGGGAGAGGCGCGGGACGCGCCCGCCGTCGTGGCCTGAGCAGGGCAAGCGCCAAAGGATACGAGGAAAGGAGGCCCGCCATGCCGCCCCCGGAGGAGCCGCAGAGGACGATCACGGAGGGGACGATTACGGAAGAGATAGGCCGGGTGGTCGCCGAGGTGGAACAACTGACCGGCCTGCGCTCGCGCTGGAATGGGAGCGTGATTACTTTGGGCGCGGCGACCGCCGCCGTTCTGGCGCGTGAGCCGTTTTTCGCCCGCAAGGACTGGAGCTGCGCCATCACCGTCCTGGAGCCGGTCACGACCGTACCGGGCCGCTGGCGGACCTTGATTCACGAGGCGCTGCATTCGGTTTCGGCCGGCCTGACGGCGCAGAGCTACACGCAGTTTTCGCTTTGGGAGGAGGCCGTTGTGGAGAACTTGCAGCGGCTGTACCGGCCGGCGATCCTCCGCAGTCTGGGCGTGGACGCCCCGGAAGCCCTTTTTCAAGCGGAAGAGGGAAACTGGCGATTCAACACCGCCCTAGAAGCCATGCTACAGATCGGCGCGGCCCTTGCCGAGACCGGAATGTCCCAAACGGAATTTTTGGAACGGCTGCTGCGGACGCCGCTGGCCGACCGCAAGGCGACTGCCCTGCTTTGGGGGCGGCAGACAGCCGACTTCGCGCGCTTCAAGCGCGTCTACGCCGAGGCGAGCGGCCATCTCCGCTGAGAGGAACCGACCATGACCCTGCCACGCGAAAAGATCACCTTCCAGTTCGAGTTCCCGCCCGAAGTTCAAGCCGGGCGCGAGCCGGTCCTGCGCGCCCTCGACCGGGCGATGGTGGAACGCACCGTTGAAGTCGTCCGGGAGGCGCAGGACCTCGCCCGCGCCTGGCTGATGCGCCACCCCGAGGATTATGCAGTCTGGGACGCCGGCGAACCCATCGCGATGCTGGCCGATGCGCTGGAGATCGTCGCCGACGAGGAGCGCCAGGGACAGGAGCGCGAAGAGCAGGCGCACGGGGCGTGGGACGCGCCCGCCGTCGCGGCTTGAGCGTGCCCGGTGAAACGGCTTGTAAGGGCGCGATTCATCGCGCCCTGTTCTCCTGCCGCGCCCTGTTCTCCTGCCGCGCCCTGTTCTCCTGCCGCGCCCTCTTTGGCTCGGCGCCTGGAGCGAAGGGCGTGATAAATCACGCCCCTACACCGGAGCGATCCGATCCCACAGCCCCTCCCCTCACTCCTTCAGCAGCGTCTTGGCCGCCGACTTGCCGGACCGCGTATCGCCGTCCTTGTCCGCCTGCGGGGTCAGCACCGGCTCGCCCGACGCGGGCCAGCGGCGGGACAGGACTTCGTGCAGGGCCAGGCAGGCGATCAGCCACGGCACGCCCGCCGTCCACCCCGCCAGCACGTCGGTCGGATAATGGACGCCCACATAGACGCGCGAGACGCCGATGAGGAAGACGACCAGGACGGTCACAATCCCCACGGCCAGACGCGCCGCATGGTTCTTGCAGAGGTGCAGGGCGAAGTAGCCGAGCAGCCCGTAGACCACCATCGCGATCAGCGAGTGGCCCGACGGGAACGAGAAGCCCGACTCGTGCAGGATCGGCGTGAAGAAGGAGGGCCGGGGCCGCCTGACCACCAGCTTGACGCCCTGGATGACGACGCCCGCCCCGATGACGGCGACCGGCAGCGTCCACGCCGCCCCGCGCACACGGCGCCAGGCCAGGCCGACCAGCGCGGCGACGGCGGCCAGGACCACGATGACCGGCGGCGACCCCATGTGCGCCAGGAACTTCGCCCCGGTCGTAAGGGCAGGCGCCCGGTGATGGTACATGAAGAACAAAAGCTGTCGGTCGAACGGGGCGACGAAATGCTCGTTGTCGGTCATGTAGTCGGTCAGGCGGACGAAAACGACCGTAAACAGGATGCTCAGGAGGAGGCCGGCGGCGATGTGTGCAAAGACGATCTTCGGGGCCGTTTGGGTGGCGTTCGCCTGCCGGATCTTCTGCCCGGCTTGATGGAGGACATTGCTCATAACCGCGTTTGTACCCGATTCGCGCGTTTTTGTTGCGGCCTGTTGTGCAGGGAATCGCATGTAGCCCCCCGGCACTGGAAGTGCCGGGCTACTATTGAGTGAAAACCGCTACGCGGTTAAAGACTCGCCGCCCAGCGGTTTATCCTCAGTGCCGGAGGCACTTTCACTGTGAGTAGACCGGCACTTCCAGTGCCGGGGCTTCATAGGCAATCGCCCTGGGCCTGTTCTGGAACGCGGTTGCCTTCCGGGGTGTTCTTACGGTATAATGCGGAGTTGGCTGTCTTTAAGGCCCGCCGATGGGTGTTCCCACGGCAACGAAGGAGAAACGACATGAAGACCGGCATCCATCCCGAATACAAAGAAGCCACGATCACCTGCGGCTCGTGCGGCCACGCCTACCAGACCCGCTCGACGGGCGAAAAGCTGACCACCGAAATCTGCGGCAACTGCCACCCGTTCTACACCGGCAAGCAGAAGCTGCTCGACAGCGCGGGCCGCGTGGACAAGTTCCTGTCCAAGTACGGCATGAAGAAATAGCAGCGCCCGCAGTCCCCTTTCCGCCCCGGTCTTTCACGACTGGCGGGGAGGGGGCTGTTTTCATGTGCGGGCCATGTGCGGGGAACCCCCAGGAGCAGAAGCGTATGCCGGATGAGCGGACACAGTATGGCGGCCAGGCCGTGGTCGAGGGCGTGATGATGCGCAGCCCGCGCTTCTTCGCCGTCGCCTGCCGCCGCCTGTCCGACGGCGAGATCGTCACCCAACTGGAACCCATCGAGAAGCACCTGCGCGCCGTCCAATGGCTCAACAAGCCGTTCCTGCGCGGCTCGCTGGCATTAATTGACGCGATGGCGCTGGGCATCAAGGCGCTGACCTATGCCGCCAACGTCCAGGCGGCGGACCACCCGGAACCTAACCCCCCGGCCCCCTTCTCTGTTAAGGAAGGGGGAGTCGGAACGGCTTCCTTGCCCTTCCCTAACAGGGAGGGGTCGGCGCTCGCGCCGGGGGTAGGGGCCGCTTCCGCCGCGAATCTGGCGATGGGCGAAGGCGTCGCCGAAGCGCGGAAGTCCCCGGACGGCACGATCAACGGCATCGCCATCGGCGTGACGACGGTGATCTCCCTGGCCCTGGGCTTCGGCCTGTTCTGGACCCTGCCCGCCCTGCTGACGGACAAATTTCTGCCCAGTCACGCGGGCATTCATGGGCGGCTGGCCTCCAACCTGACCGAAGGCGCGGTCCGGCTCGCCATCTTCTTTTTGTACATCGCCGCCATCTCGCAGATGAAGCACATCCAGCGCGTCTTCCAGTACCACGGCGCGGAGCACAAGGCCATCAACACGCTCGAGGCCGGCCTGCCTATGACGCTGGAGAACGCCGCCAATGCCAGCCGGATTCACCCGCGCTGCGGCACCAACTTCATCTTTATCGTGCTGATCACGTCCATTGTCGTCTTCTCGATTGTCCCGCGCCACCCCTTCTCCGAGGGCATCCTGCCGGTGCTCGCAACCGTCGGCCTGCGGCTGGTCCTGCTGCCCGTCGTCGCCGGCATCGCCTTCGAGATACTCAAGTGGGCCGGAAGCAGCCGCGACAAAGCCTGGGCGCAGGCTCTGATCGCGCCGGGCCTGTGGACGCAGTACCTGACCACGCGCGTCCCCGACGAAAGCCAGATCGAGGTCGCCATCGCCGCGCTCGACGCCGTGTGGGCCAGGGAGCACGACGGCGCGACGCTGACGATGCTCGCCCTGCGGACGGACACCGAGGACGATGAGCCGGCGGCGGTCGTGGCGTAGGAACCCCCCAGCCCAGGGCGATTGCATTATGGAAGGCGGGCACGGGGGGAGGGAGAAAGGGCAGGAGGAGATAGGGCAGGCACGGGATCAAAAGAGGGCAGGCACGGGGGCCTGCCCCTACGGATCACGGGGCGCGTAGGGGCAACCCCCCGTGGTTGCCCTCCATATGCAATCGCCCTGCCCCCCGGCCCCCAATAATGGGGAACCGGAGGAGAGGACATGGGCAAGCGCCTCCCCCTCCGACTCCCCCATTATTGGGGGCCGGGGGGCGATCCTCTATTTGCTAAGGAAACCCTTTGCTAAGGAAACCCTATGTTCGAGAAGTTAGCCGAAGTCGAAGCCTTGTACCAGGAGCTGGAGCGCCGCATGAGCGACCCCGCCCTGGTGGGCGACATGGACGAGTACCGGCGCGTCCACAAACAGTACAGCGACCTGACCGAGATCGTCGCCAAATACCGTCAGTATCAGGAAACCGCCAAGCAGGCCGAGGAAACGGAAGAAATGCTGCGCGGCTCGCTCGACGACGAGATGCGCGACCTGGCCCAGTCCGAGTTCGACGACCTGCGCGCGCAGCGGGCGACGCTGGAAAACGACCTCAAGGTCATGCTGCTCCCCAAGGACCCCAACGACGAGAAAGACGTCATCTTGGAGGTGCGCGGCGCGGAGGGCGGCGAGGAGGCGGCCCTGTTCGCGGGCGATCTGCTGCGGATGTACCTGCGCTACGCCGAAAAGCGCGGCTGGCGCTGCGAGCTGCTGAACTCCAACGAGACCGGCAACGGCGGCTACAAGGAGGCCGTCGTGGAGATCCACGGCGAGGGCGCCTACTCGGCCCTCAAGTTCGAATCCGGCGTCCACCGCGTCCAGCGCGTCCCCGCCACCGAGGCCAGCGGACGCCTGCACACCAGCAGCGCCACGGTCATCGTCATGCCCGAGGCCGAGGATGTCGAGATCGAGATCAACGAGGAAAAGGACATCGAGAAGCAGTACACGCTCTCGCAGGGCGCGGGCGGCCAGAACGTCCAGAAGAACATGACGGCGGTGCGCCTGATCCACAAGCCCACCGGCATCGTGGTCGCCTGCCAAGACCAGCGCTCGCAGCTCCAAAACTACGAGAAAGCCATCCGCGTCCTCAAGGCCCGCCTGTACGACATCGAGATGCAGAAGCAGAACGAGGCCATCGGCGGCACGCGCAAGGACCTGATCGGGTCCGGGGGCCGCGAGTCCAAGATTCGCACCTACAACTTCCCCCAGGACCGCCTCACCGACCACCGCATCGGCCTGACCGTCCACAACCTGCCCAATATCCTGGGCGGCGAGATCCAGACCATCATTGACACCCTGGTCAACGCCGACCAGGCCGAAAAGCTCAAGCACGAAACCGACTCGTAGGGGCGCGATTCATCGCGCCCGGCATGGGAATCGAGGCCCCGGCACTGGAAGCGCCGGGAGCAAGCCCCGGGAGCAAGGAGGCACCGGCACTGGAAGTGCCGGTCTACTCAAAGTGAAAGTCGCTCCGCGACTGAGGAAGTGTCTACGGGCGGCGAGTCTTTAACCGCGTAGCGGTTTTCACTCAATAGTAGACCGGCACTTCCAGTGCCGGGCACCGACTTTCCCGAAGGAGACGCGATGAACGGGGCATTGCAACAGCGGTGGCGTGACGGCGCGGCTCCCTTCAACGGTCAAACGATTTCGTTTGCTTCCCCAGAGTTGACGCCGCTGCCTGCGCTCCGTCTTGCGCTCCTCACCGTTCTCTCCCGCTTGCGGCAGCGCTGGCCGGAAGCCGCCCTGTTTGCGCTGGACGACTGGCACGAGCATGACGGCTTTGTCAGGCGAGGCCAAGTCCGTCTCCTGGCAAGACATTTCTGCCGCGCTCGCCTCCGATGAGGCTCTCCTTACTCTCGGCTGCGGCGACTTTGACGTGCGGCGAGCCTTCTTTCCACCCACCTGCGACTTCTACTTGCGCGTTTACATCCCGGATGAATACGACAACGATTATCCCGAACGGCGCGGCGACTTTGACGTTACCTGTGCCCCAGAACTTGCTGTCGAACTGGCCGAACTCGCCGCCTCGGCAAGCGAACTGTCCGTTGTCGGGCGCGACGCGAAGGATTTCTTTGATTGTCGCTACGGCGGGTAGATGGGTTCATAGTATCCGCGTCAGGATGTGACATAATAGGAGGAAGGAGAGGAGGCAGAGGATGACTGTAAAAGCGTCAAACCTAAAATCGCCCGCGCGCCGCACCCGTCGGGCCATGACCGGCGGCAGCGGCCTGAGTTTGTCGCATCGCTGGCTGTGGACGGTGGACGAGTTTCAGCGCGCTTATGACTTGGGCGCGTTCGGATTTGATGTCCGTCTGGAACTCATTGAAGGGGAGATCATCAGGAAGATGGGCCAGAACGAACCACACGCTTGGGCAGTACGCGCCATGGAAGAGGCACTGCGGGGTATCTTCGCGACCAACTATGATGTGCGCTGTCAACTGCCGCTCGTGTTCGGCACGCGGAGCAAGCCGGAGCCGGATGTCGCTGTCGTCGCCGACTCCTTCCACGACTACAAGCAGGCCCACCCCACGACCGCCGCCCTCGTGGTCGAAGTTTCCGACGCCACGCTGGCAATGGATCGCTCCACCAAAGCCGCCCTGTATGCCCGCGCCGGCATCCAAGACTACTGGATCGTCAACCTGCCCGACGGCGTCCTGGAAGTTCACCGTCAGCCGGCCGAAATGGCCGACCAGCCGCTGGGCCATCACTACCGCAGCATCATCCGCCTCACCCCGACCGACACCGTCTCCCCGCTGGGCCGCCCGGACGCCGTCGTGGCCGTATCCGCCCTGCTCCCCTAATACTCAACCTAATTACTCAACAGGAGACAACCCCATGACCATCCCCCTCGAGTTCGATGACCGCCTGAGCCAGATCGCGGGCGGCGCGGCGGGCCTGGACGTGAATGCCGCCAGCGTCCACGGCGCGCTGGTCCAGGTCGCCAAAGCCTACCCCGCCTTCCGCATGTTCAACTGCGACGGTGAGCTGCGCTCCATCCTGCGCGTCCATCGCAACGGCGCCCCCGCCGCCATCGGCGACGCTCTGGCCGAGGGCGACACCCTCCGGCTCTCGCTGGGCTGAGAGGCGATCAGATGGAACCGCTCCCAGACACCCCGCTTGGGGAGATCGAAGCGCGTCTGCGTCACCAACTGGCGCACGATGGCTCGGCCCACGTCTCGGCGGACGCTCTGGCCGAGGCGATCTGCGCCCGCTGCCATGAAGAAGTGCGCGTCTGGGCCGAGAACTTCGCCCGGTCCGAGGGGGCCGTCCCGGAAGAAGACGCGGCCCCGGCGGGCTTCGTGTTCCGCCGGGCCTGAAACGAGAGCGATCCCTGGCGACGCAGGAACCCGCGCCGCGCCCGCCGAATACTTCCTTCGCGCCCCGTAAATCGCCTCACTGGACGCCGGGGGCGGGTACAATGAAAGATAAGCCCGCGTCCCGCCGCACTTACGGGCTTACTTTTTGTATCCTCTGGAGCCTTTCATGCCCTTCCTGCAATTCAAAGGCAAAACCGCCGTCGAGACCTACCACTACACGGTCCCGCATCACACGCTGGCGTTCGATTCGGCGTCTTCGGTCTTGGAGGCTGGGCAGACACCCTCGCTGGACGGTAACGTGATCATCGAGGGGGACAACCTGCGGGCGCTGAAGGCGCTGCTCCCCACCCACGCCGGGCGCGTCAAGTGCATCTACATTGACCCGCCCTACAACACGGGCAATGAGGGCTGGGTCTACAACGACAACCTGACGCAGCCGCAGTTCAAAGAGTGGATCGGCCAGGTCGTCGGCAAGGAGGGCGAGGACGCCTGCCGCCACGACAAATGGTGCTGCATGATGTACCCGCGCCTGATGCTGCTGAAGGAACTGCTGCGCGAAGACGGCGTGATTTTTGTCTCAATCAATGACACTGAAGTTTTTCACCTGCGACTGCTGATGAATGAAGTTTTCGATGATACTAACTTCGTCGCGCAAATCGTTTGGCACAACGCATCACGCAGCAGTGATTATGTCGCTGTTGAGCATGAATATGTCGTTGTCTTTGCCCGTAATAAACAGAAACTTGAAGGGCCGTGGAAAAAGGAACGGCTCGAAATCGCTCACCTACTGGAAGTGGTCCAAGACGCAAAGGACAATGGAAAGGCCCAAACAGAGGCATTAGCCGATTTAAGGAAAGCTGTTTCTGTCTTTTTGGAAGAAGACAAGCAGAGGAAAAGCAAAACTCATGCATGGCTGACCAATTACATCAACCTCGATGATAACTGGCGCATATACTATCCCGTTGACTTGTCCGGTGAGGGGAGCGGACCGCCACGCCGCTTTAGAGGTGAAGAAATTCCTGCCCCTCCAGGAAGGCACTGGATGAGTCAGGAATACATCGATGAGTTGGAAAGTGACGGTCGGATTGTCTGGCGGGGCGATAGGGCATACCGAAAACTGTACATTGAGGAGACTGAAGAGGGCTTAAAAAGCCTCCTCACGTTTCCTGGTCGCAGAGGAAGTGAGGAACTGAAAGCAATCATGGGGCGGGACATCTTTTCAAACCCCAAGCCGGTTAGATTGCTCAAACATCTGTTGAGCTTCAGCACTGGCGGGAACGACATTATCCTCGACTCCTTTGCCGGTAGTGGAACAACTGGGCAGGCCGTACTGGAACTTAATGAAGAAGATGGCGGCAACCGGAAGTTCGTTCTGGTGCAGCAGAAGTACGACAGCAAGGACGACGAAAAGAAGAAACTGAACATCTGCCGCACCATCACGGCGGAGCGCGTCCGGCGCGTCATTGCGGGGCAGGGTGTCCCGGCGACGGGCGGCGCGTTCACCTATGCCCGCGTCAGCGACGCCCCGCTGTTCGGCGAGTACCGAGACCTGGGCGACCCGCCGCCGCCCTACGAAGACCTCGCCAAGTACATCTTCTACACCGAGACCAGCCGCCAGTGGGACCCGGCGGGCATGGACCGGGCCACGGGCAGGATCGGCTTGCAGGGGGGGACGAGCTACTACCTCCTGTATACGCCCGACGGGGAGGCGAACGCCGCGCTGGATTTGAAGTGGCTGCGGAGCGTGGCGCTGGCCGACCCGAACGCCAAGCTGGTCGTCTACTGCGAGAAGTTCTGGATGCACCGCGACGAGCTGCGCCGCTGGGAAGGCGACAACCGCAAGTCCGTCCGGGCCATGATCGTGCCGTTCCAACTGAAGTAGAGCAAAGCCATTATGGAATTGAAGGCTTATCAAGAGCGCGTCTTAGCCGAAGTCGGATCATATCTGGACGCACTGGCCCAGGCGCGGGCCGATGTCCCAGCCTACGCCTCGCAGGAAGCGTGGCGGGCCGTGAAGGGCGGGCTGTTGCCCGCGCCGCGCCGGACGGGAACCGGAGCCGATCTGCCGACCGTCTGCCTCAAAGTGCCGACGGGCGGCGGAAAGACCCTGCTGGCGACTCAGGTTCTCGGCCAGGCGTACAAGACGCTGCTGCCCGCCCGCAACGGCGTCGGGCTGGCGCTGTGGGTCGTGCCCAGCGACCAGATTTACAAGGACACGCTCAAAGCCCTGCAAAACCGCGACCACCCCTACCGGCAGTCGCTGGAATTCGCGCTGTCACGGCGCGTCGAGGTCTGGGAAAAGGACGACATCAAGCGTTTGACGCCGGTGCAGCTTGCGTCCAGCCTGAACATCCTGCTCCTGAAGCTGCAAGGGACCAACCGCCAAGACAAGGAGACGCTGAAGTTCTTCCGGGACAGCGGCGGCAGCATCGTCGCCCATTTCCCGCCGGAAGACGACTCGGAGGCGCACCGGGCGCTAAAGGCGCGCATTCCCAACCTGGATATGCTGGCCGAAGACGACCGCACGGGGACGTTCCTCGCCAAGACCAGCCTCGCCAACCTCGTCCGCCTGTGCGAGCCGGTCGTCATCCTGGATGAAGGGCACAAGTGGACCAGCACGCTGGCGCGCGGGACCGTGGAAGGCTTCAACCCTACTCTCGTGGTCGAGTTGTCCGCCACCCCGCCCAAAGGCGAGGCCAACGAGCTATGCCGAGTCATCGGGGCGGAACTGCTGCGCGAGGAGATGATCAAGCTGCCGATCAACGTCTCCAACTCCGGCCAGCAGAAATGGGAAAATTGTCTCACGGAAGCCCGCGACAAGCGCGCGCAGCTTGCCGCCCGCGCCCTGGAGCATTACGGCACCGGCAAGCCGCTCATCCGCCCCCTCGTGCTCGTGCAGGTGGAGAGGACGGGGAAAGACCAGCGCGCGCCCGGCGTCATCCACAGCGAGGATGTCCGAGAGTACCTGATCCAGCGCCTGTCCATCCCTGCCGAGCGCGTCAAGATCAAAAGCTCGGACAAGGACGACATCGAGGGCATTGACCTGATGGCCGAAGACTGCCCCGTCGAATGGATCATCACCAAGTCTGCGCTTCAGGAAGGCTGGGACTGCCCCTTCGCCTATGTTCTGGTTTCGCTGAACAACACGCAGAGCAAACTCAGCATGACGCAGCTCGTCGGGCGCGTCCTGCGCCAGCCGTTCGTCGAGAAGACTCCCTTCCCGGAACTCAACGAGAGCTACGTCTACTGCCTGCGCCAGCGCGCCGAAGCGGTCGTGCAGGACGTGCGGGCGGCCCTGCAAAATGAGGGCTATGAAGGCGATGCGGCCAGCGTCATTGACCGCAGCGAAGGCGGCGCGGCGTCGCCGACACAGACGGCGACCATGCAGGAGAAGTTCCGCCAGGTCTACCGCCAGCCGTTCGAGGGCCGGATTTTCCTGCCCCGCTTTTGCGTCCGTGATGAGCAAGGGGATGAGGAGCTAGATTACTTCCGCCACCTTCTGAGCGCCGTGCGCGTCGAAGGCTTTGATTATGATGCGGTCGCCGCGTGGGACTTCAGCGACGACCTCGCGGCGGCGCGGGAGCAGTTCTATCGGATCGGTCTCAGCCAAGAAGTCTTGGAGCCATTGGACATCGCGGACAAAGCCAGCCCGGTCACGGAAACCGACGCGCAGACGCGCGCCTGGCTTGTTGCCAACCTGGAACTGGACTGGTTCAGCGCCCGGCAGTTGCGCCCGGTGGTCGAGCAGGTCTGCGCCCGACTTCCCCAGGTCGCCGGGCAGTTATCCCTGATCCGCTTCCGCCTGCTGGAAAAGACGCGGGGCCTGATCTTGCAGCAGACGGATGAGCAGACGGAGCGCCGCTTCCGCGCCCTGTATGACGAAGGCCGCCTCTTCTTCTTCCTGCACTGCGTGGAATGCCGCTTTGAAATCCCCCGCGTGGTGGAGCGACGCCGCCTGCGCCCGCTCCTGCGCGGCGACTTCTCGCCCTTGCAGAAAAATCTGTTCGACTACCAGCCCGATGAGGACAATGAGTACGAGAAGAGCGTCGCCCTCTACCTGGATAACCGTCCTGAAGTGCTCTGGTGGTATCGCAACATTGTCGGGCGGGACGAGTTCGCCATTCAAGGCTTCAAGCGTTACCGCATCCGGCCTGATTTCGTTGTCCAGCAGGGCGAAGGGGAAGCCCCAAAGCCGACGGTGCTGGTTGTGGAAAGTAAAGGCAAGCAGCTGAGGGGCAACCTGGACACGGACTACAAGCGCCGCGTCGCCGACTACTTCACCAGAATTGGCCGCGAGGTGACATGGCAGGAACTTGGTGAAGGCTTTGAAAAACACTGCTTCCGCTTCCAAATTCTGGATCAAGGCGACTATGCCGACCGTGACTGGCGCGATGACCTGAGTCGCATGTTGCAGATGCCACAAGGAGAAATGCCATGACCTTGCAGCCGGACCCCACGCCGGGGGACACGTCCTGGTTCACCCAGGCCCGCTTCGGGCTGTTCATCCACTGGGGCCTGTACGCCCTGCCCGCCCGCCACGAGTGGGTCAAGAACCAGGAAAAGCTTTCGGATGCCGACTACGAGAAGTATTTCCGGCGCTTCGACCCCGATCTCTATGATCCGAACGTCTGGGCGGAGGCGGCGGCGAATGCGGGCATGGGGTATTTCGTGGTCACGACCAAGCACCACGAGGGCTTCTGCCTGTGGGACTCGGCCCTGACGGACTACAAGGCCACGAACACCCCTTACGGCAAAGATTTATTGCACCCGATGGTGGATGCGTTCCGGGCCAGGGGGCTGCGGGTCGGCTTTTACCATTCGCTGCTGGACTGGCATCACCCCGACTACCCCGTGGACGACCTGCACCCGATGCGGGACAACGCCGAGGCGCGGGCCTCGAACGCGGGCCGGGACCTTTCCCGCTATGTGGATTATCTGCACGGGCAGACGCGCGAGCTTTTGACCCAGTTCGGCAAAGTAGACATCCTCTGGTACGATTTTTCCTATGGCGGCATGGGCAAGGAGCAGTGGCGCTCCGAGGAACTGGTCCAATATATCCGCGAGGTGCAGCCCGACATCATCCTCAACGACCGCCTGCAAATCGGCTGGGACATCAAGACGCCGGAGCAGTACCAGCCGCGCGGGTGGGTGCATGTGGACGGCAAGCCGGTCGTCTGGGAGGCCTGCCAGACGTTCTCCGGGTCGTGGGGCTATCACCGCGATGAGGAGTCGTGGAAAAGCCTGGACCTGCTGGTGCAGATGCTCGTGGACAGCGTGAGCAAGGGCGGCAACCTGCTCCTGAACGTCGGGCCGACGGGCCGGGGCGAGTTCGACGCCCGCGCCCTGGACCGACTGGCCGGCCTGGGCGAGTGGATGAAGCGGCACGCCCGGTCCATCCGGGGCTGCACGCAGGCCCCGGACGGGTATCAGCCCCCGCAGGACGGCCGCTTGACCTACAACCCCACCACGAACCGCCTGTACGTCCACCTGTTCGCCTGGCCCTTCGGCGAGGTGCATCTGGACGGCCTGGCGGGCCGCGTCGCCTACGCCCAGCTTCTCAACGACGCCTCGGAGATCAAGATCGGCCAGGATTCCTGGGCGGCGGGCCAGCCCGGCGGCGGCGCGGGGAGTGAGGCGCTGGTGCTCCGGCTCCCCGTCAAGAAGCCGCCGGTGACGGTGCCGGTGATCGAGTTGTTTTTGAATTAAGCATCCCACCCGTAAACGGTGTGGGATTTGACGCTATCTCCGCTGCCCGTTTGCAACAAGAAACGCATCTATAGGCGTGCTTAAAGCCGCCCGTGCCTCACCAGTCGCCTGGGGGCCATCTCTCCGAGAGAGCCTTCCGAACACTTTACGCCGCAAGAAGGCATGAGTTGCGACAACCGTGGAGTGTGCGCTTGTGTGCCTGTATTCAGGCCCTTGTCCAGAACTGTTGTCTCCGAGGAGTGCCTTTGGACACTTTAAGTATATCCGCCAACAGGCCCAATCAAACAGAAACAGGCCCAATCAAACAGAAACAGGCTCGTCCTCGGAAGGACGAGGCGGCTGTCCTCCCACCCATAAAATCCTAAATAAATGGTGTGGGCTTCTCGCCGCAATGACTGTGAGGGAGAAGAAGCCCCCACCCCCGGCCCCTCCCCCATCGGAATGGGAGAGGGGAGTAAGATTATGGGAGAGGGGAGTAAGATTAGGAATGGCCCGCTCTTCTCTTTCTATCCCCCCTCTCCCGCTTGCGGGGGAGGGGCCGGGGGTCTCTCTGTGACCGTCGCCGCCGCCCTGGCCTGGGCCGTTCCCGCCCTGATCGCCGCCGGGGTGGACACGCCGCGCCTGGACGCGCAGCTCCTGCTGACCTGGACCCTGAAGGCACGCCGCGAGGATCTGGCGCGCGACCCCGCCCGCGCCTTGACCGAGCGCGAGCGCGTCATCTTCCAAAAGGCCGTCGCCTTGCGAACGGAGCGGCGGCCGCTGCCGTATATTACCGGGGAAGCCTGGTTTTACGGGCGGCCCTTCAAGATCAACCGGGCCGTCCTGATCCCGCGCCCCGAAACGGAGGACTTGGCGCAGGCCGCGGGGGAAAAATGTCAAAACGAACCCGCCCCGCGCCTGGCCGACATCGGGACGGGCAGCGGGTGCCTCGCCGTGACATTGGCCCTGGAACGGCCCGACGCGCGGGTCTGGGCCACGGACCTGTCCGCCGACGCCCTCAAGCTGGCTCGCAAGAACGTCGCGCGCTACGGCCTGGGGGAGCGTGTGACGCTCCTGCACGGCGACCTGACCGGCCCGCTGCCGCCGGACTTGGGCTTTCACGTCATCGTCAGCAACCCGCCGTATGTGACCGAGGCCCAGCTTCCCGCCCTCCAGCCCGAAGTGCGCGATTACGAGCCGACCTTAGCCCTGTCCGGCGAGCCGGGCGCGGCGGGGCCGGACGGGACCGCCCTGCACCGCCGCCTGCTGGCCGAGGCCCCCGTTCATCTGACGCCGGGCGGCTGGCTTCTCCTGGAAGTGGGGCAGGGGCAGGCCGAGATCGTGGCCCAAGCCGCGCGGGATTCCGGGTATGCGGAAGTGACCGTCCGGCAGGACATGGCGGGCATCGGACGGATCGTTTTGGGACAGTGGCAGCCTGAGTAGTGTCTACACGGCAGAAAATGCACACACGCGCCGCGCGCGCGGCCCTCGCCGCCGCGCTAATGACCCTCGTCGCCGGCTGCTCCGCCCGAGATCCCGTCACGCAGACGCCGGTCTATCACATCGGCACGCCCACCAACCGTTCCTCGGTCAATTCCTGGGAGATGAACACGGCCCCGATCAACACCCAGCCGGGCGTCTACGGCGGCAGGCCCGTTCACCTCAAGGCCATCGCGTCCCAGCGCGGCTTCGAGCCGGACGACCCGGCGGCCCAGGCCGTTCTGGCCGCGCTGAACGCGGACGGCCAGGCGCCGACCCAGTACCTGTCCGCCAGCGGCAAGGGCGGCGTCGTGATTTTGATCGGCAGCGTCTCTAATGCCTTGCAGAAGGCCCGCGCCGAGCAGGTCGCCCGCGCCGTGCCGGGCGTGCGTCGGCTGGAAAGCAAAGTGATGGTGGTGAGGCCATAATGACCCGGCAGGCGGAAGCCGGCGCGAGCGGAACCTGGCGCGGGCAGGTGGAAGGCGGGGGCGGAACCCGGCACTGGAAGTGCCGGTCTACTCGGCGTGAAAGTCGCTGCGCGACTGAGGGAAGGGCGCGATGAAGAAGAGGGCGCGATGAAGAAGAGGGTGCGATGAAGAAGAGGGTGCGATGAAGAAGAGGGCGCGATGAATCGCGCCCCTACGGGGCGGCTGCTCCTGAGTGCCGGAGGCACTTCCACTCCGGGTAGACCGGCACTTCCAGTGCCGGTTCCTGCTGCGCCCGCCATGGAAATGCCGGTTATCTTAATGCCGGTTCCCTAGTTCGCGCCGGGTTCCCCGGCACGGTAAATGCCCATGACCGAACTCCTCAAAATCAACCCCGCCGACCCTGACCCGGACGTTCTCGCCCGCGCGGGCGCTGTCCTGCGGCAAGGCGGCCTGGTCGCCTACCCGACCGAGACCGTCTACGGCCTGGCCGCCAGCGCCTTCGTCGTGGACAGCGTCGCGCGCGTCTTCGACGCCAAGCAGCGGCCCTTCGGACAGGCTCTGCCCGTCCAGATCGCCGACCCCGCCGAGGTCGAAACCCTGGCGCGGGCCGTGCCGCCCGCCGCCAGGCGGCTCATCGCCGACTTCTTCCCCGGCCCGCTCACGCTGGTCCTGTGGCGGCTGCCCTCCGTGTCGCTGACCGTGACGGGCGGCGGCAACACCCTCGGCCTGCGGATGCCCGACCACCCGGTCGCCCTGGGCGTCCTGCGCGCCTTCGGCGCCCCCGTCGTCTGCCCCTCCGCCAACCTCACGGGCCGCCGCGCCCCCATGTCCGCCCGCGACGTCCTGGAAGACCTGGACGGTCTGATTGACCTCGTGCTGGACGGCGGCGAGACGGCAGACCGGACGCCCAGCACCGTCCTGGACCTGACAACATCCCCGGCCCGCCTGCTGCGCGAGGGCAAGATCGGGCAGGCGGCGCTGGCGGCGTATGTGGAGATCGCCCCCTAGCCCCGGCCTTGAAAGGCCGGGCTACTCGAAGTGGAAGTCGCTACGCGACTAAGAGAATGCATCCGTCGGTTTGCCCTGCGTTCCGGCCCTGCGTTCTTGTCTTCAGTCGCGTAGCGACTTTCACGGGAGTAGACCGGCACTTCCAGTGCCGGGACTCCTTCCGACGCCGCCCCGGCCTCCTCCCTACCCATTCTCGTACACATTCCCCGCCACGTCCACGCCCCGCGCCAGCCAAATCTTGTGGCCGAGATTCTTCTCCGGGTACACCTTCGTCGTCGTTGGGAAGTAGCGCATCGTGTACCCCGCGCGGCGCTTATCCGACGTGTTGGCCCGTGCCCCATGCATGATCCGGGCTTCGTGCAGGCTGCACTCGTCCGGCTTCAGCTCGAAATAGACGGCCTGGGACTCGTCCACCGCATCCGCCTTGATCTGCGTCGGGAAGAGGTTGCCGCCCGCGTCCGCCACGGCCTCGTATTCGGAAAAGCCGCCGTGCTGGCTGCCGGGGATCACCGCCATGCAGCCGTTCTCCCGCGTCGCCTCGTCCATCGCCAGCCAGACCGTGCAGATGCCCGCCATCGTGGACGTCCGCCCGTTCCAGTACGACGAGTCCTCGTGCCACGGCGTCGCCTTGCCCGCGAAGGGGTCTTTGGAAATAAAGTGGCTGGCCCACAGCCCGATGTTCGGGCCGACGACCGGCTCGATCAGGTCCAAGACTTCCGGCGACAGCAAGAACTCCAGCAGCCGCGCGTCGCGCGTGTGGATCATGTCCATCCCGCCCGACCCCTCGCGGGCCAGGTTCTCCTCGAAAATCGCCCGCAGCCGCGCGAACTTGTCCGGCGCGAACAGCGGCTGGTGGACCAGCGTGTAGCCGTCGCGCCCGTACTGCGCGACCTGCTCCGGCGTCAGGCGCGGTCCCGTCTCTACAAGTTTTTGTGTCGTCATCGGCAAAGCCTCCAAAGCGTTAAGATAATGCCATTATACACGACCCCCCGGCGCGGCGCAAGGAGCGGCAGACGGAGGGCAGCGCGAGAGAGGGAGGACAACCACGAAAGACAGAGGGCAACCACGGGGGGTTGCCCCTACGCGCCCCATCATCCGTAGGGGCAGGCCCCCGTGCCTGCCCTTCTTCCCCGACTTTAGGATTTGGGGCCGGGGGTGGGGGCTTCCCAATCGGGTACAATGCCCCTATCGTGCCCACCTTCCTCCGCATCCTGTCCCTCCTGCGCCCCTATACCGCCGCGCTGGTCTTCGGCGCCGTCTGCCTGCTCGGCGCGGTCGCCCTCGAACTCGCCCCGCCGCTGGTCTGGAAGGTCGTCGTGGACGATGTCATTGTCCGCCGCCAACTCCAAAAGCTCTGGCCGGCGATCCTGGCCCTGACGCTGATGCAGGGGGGCAGCGCCTTGCTGTCCGCCGTCCGCTCCCGGCTGCTGGAATCGGTCGGCCAGAGGTTTGTCTACGACCTGCGCAACACGCTCTACGACAAGCTCTCGCATCAGTCCCTCGCCTACTTCAACGAGGCCCGGACGGGGGACCTGATGAGCCGGGCGTCGTCGGACGTGGATGCCGTGCAGGAGGTGGTCATCCGGGGGACGGACTCCATCCTTGCCAACTTCCTGCGGCTGGCCGGGGTCGCGTTCATCTTCTGCGCGCTCAATCTGAAGCTGGGCCTTGCCACCCTGCTGCCGATTTTACTCGTCGGCGTCTTCCTGAAGCTCTTCAACGCCCGCGTCAAGGGCGTCTACAAGCAGGCGCGGGAGAAACTGGGCCTGGTCAACGCCAAATTGCAGGATAACCTGTCCGGCATCCGCGTCATCAAAGCCTTTGCCCGCGAGGACGCCGAGGCCGGGGCCTTCGAGCGGGTCAACCGGCACTACTTGATGGAAAACCTGGACGCCATCAGGCTCCGGGCGATGTTCTTCCCCTTCGTCCGCTGGATCGCGAGTTTCGGCAACACCATCACCATCGGCTACGGGGCCTGGCTGATCCTGCACGGCCAGTTCACCGTCGGCGGCCTGGTCGCCTACCGGGGCTACGGCCGCTACTTCTTCGGCCCGATTGACGACCTGACCCAAATCAACGACACCGTCCAGCGCGCGGTCGCGGCGGGCAACCGCCTCTTCGCCGTGCTGGACGCCCCCGTCTCGGTCACGGACGCGCCCGACGCGCTTGAATTGCCGCCCGTGCGCGGCGAGATCATTTTCGAGGACGTGTCCTTCCGCTACCGCCCGGACACCGCCCCCGTTTTGGACCGGCTCTCGCTGCGGATTGAGCCGGGCCGGACCGCCGCGCTGGTCGGCGACTCCGGGGCGGGCAAAAGCACCGTGTTCGCCCTCGCGTCCCGCTTCTGGGACCCGGACGGCGGGCGCGTTTTGGTAGACGGCCACGACCTGCGGGATGTCACCCAGCGTTCCCTCCGCCGCCGGATCGCCTCGGTCCAGCAGGAGACATTCCTGTTCGGCGCGTCCGTGTCCGAGAACATCCGCTACGCCCGTCCCGACGCCTCGGACGCCGAGGTTGAGGAGGCCGCCCGCGCCGCCAACGCCCACGGCTTCATTTCAGACTTGCCCGACGGCTACGGGACGCTCGTGGGCGAGCGCGGCGTGAAACTGTCCGGCGGCCAGCGCCAGCGCCTCTCCGTCGCCCGCGCCTTCCTCGCCGACCCGCGCATCCTGCTCCTCGACGAAGCCACTTCCGCCGTGGAACCCGACTCCGAGCGCGTCATCCAGGACGCCCTGGCCCGCCTGATGCGGGGCCGGACGACGATCCTGGCCGCCCACCGCCTGTCCACCGTCCGCCATGCCGACGTCATCTTCGTGCTGGACGCGGGCCGCCTGGCCGAGCAGGGCACGCACGACGAGCTGATGCGCCGGGGCGGCCGCTACGCCCGTATGGTCGGCCAGCAGCAGGGCGCGCTGGAGACGGTGTAAAGAACCCCCGTCCGAAGGAGGCCCCCACCCCCGACCCCTACACCACCAACCGTAGGGGCGGGGTCTCCCCGCCCTTCCCTTCCCCTTATCGGGGACACAATGCTTAGGTGCAAGACCTTAGAAGCCATCGGGGTTTAGAATTTCTTTACCCCGTGTGGAGTGTTCACGAGTTCCGGGCGCGTCGCCCTCGCGCGCGAGGAGCCGCGCTTGAGCCTCAGACACGGCTTCTCGACGAGGCGCCAGCTCAGGACGGCGACGCCCAGCGCCGGCAAAAACGCCAGGCCGAACAGGGCGGGGATGGTCAGGCGCCGCCCGCCGTAAAGGACCAAAAGCTGCTGGATGGGGAAGGCGTATAGGTACAGCCCATACGAAAAGTCCCCGGAGCGGGCAAAATGCTGCATCCGCAGGCGGCGCGCGAACGCCAGGAACAGCAGCACATACGCCCCGCAGACGGGCAGGACCAGGTCAAGCCGGCCGAAAAGGAGATAACACAGCCCCAGCGCGCCCAGGCACGTCAGGAACAGGCCGCGCGAGTAGGGGACGGCGTCGCGGTAGAGGTACAGCAGCATCCCGGCCAGGAAGTAGAGGATCAGGGACGACCAGGACGACAGGTTGCCGAACAGGTGCAGCTCGCGGTCAGGGAAAAAGACGCGCCCCGTGAGCGTCTGCGCGTCGCGCAGCGCGAAGAGGATCAGGAACAGGGCCGCGAGCAAGACGCGCCGCTCATACAGACGCACCAGCCCCAGGGCCAGGACGAACAGGTAGCAGTAGCCTTCGTAGCGCAGAGTCCAGAACGACCCGTTGACGCCCGTAGACATGGGCAGCGAGACAAAAATGGTGGGGATGGCCGGCTCGACCAGCGCCAGCGCCCAGCGCGCAAACTTCACCGGCTGGAACTGGTGCCAGTAGGCGGCGGCATCGGCGGCTCCGAGCGGGCCGACGACGAGGGCGCAAAAGAGGGAGGCGGCCAAGAACCCCGGATAGATCCGCAGGACTCGCTTCTGGAGGTAGTCGCGCGGGCGGGGGTCGGCAAGCTAGCTCCGGGTGACCAGAAAGCCGCTGATGACAAAGAAGAACGGCACCGCCAGGCCGCCCAGAACGCCCGCGACCGTCTCGGCCGGCCCGTGATTCGGGGCACCCAGCCCGTAGAGGATGGGGTAGCAGTGGTAGAACAGCACGAAGGCGGCCAGCAGAAAACGCAGAAAGTCGAAGTTGTTGTCCCGCCCCTCGCTCACCTCGGCGAGCGTCACCCTCCGCCCCATGCCCTGTCTCCTCACCAATCCGAGCGGCACGGAGGCCCCCTGCTTTAGCCGTGGGGAGGAAGTGCCGCCTCGTCCTTCTGAGGACGAGATATTCCTGCTTTTCGGGTATAATCATCAGGCTTGCGAGTTTTCGGAAAGCCTCTCGTCCAGGTTTTCTCAGGAACTGGGCCAGCAGAAACGTCAACCCTTCGTGCATGAAGAAGGCACCTTCGCCGCGATGCACCGCGATGGCGAACACGGTTAACGTCTGGCGCTCTGTTGTCTGCGACGAATTGGTTCAATGGCCTGTCTCCTTGTGAGGCATGGGCCATAAGGACACGGGCAGCCCTGGCAATCGGGTGCTACACCTTCCTGCCTAACGTAACTCTGCCTATTGTTCTCTGCCTGCCTAAAGACTTGTTCTTCAGGCAGGAGTTGGAAGGACAAGTTCCCTGGTCAAAGCCCCTGGCTTTAGCCACGGGGATAAGTTACTGATCTCCCTGGCCCTAAAGGGCCGGTCTATTCCCGACTGCGCCGGTGGGCTGCCCCTTCATAAAGTGCTTGCGGGGCTTCGGACAAGAGGGCGCGATGATTGGAAAGGGCGCGATGAATCGCGCCCCTACACGGCGTCTTCTCTGTAGCCCCGCAAGCATTTTATGAAGGGGCGGCCCATCCGTGTAGACCCGGCCTTGAGGCCGAGTTAGACTTTCCCCCTTCTGTGCCTCGTTTTTTGTGCTTCGTTCTTAGGGCGAACACAAGGTTCGCCCCGACAGCACAACAGCAGTGGTGACAACTCCACGTCCATAAATGGACGGGCTTCTACGGACTTACACCGACGGTGTGTTGCCCCACACCAACTAACTCGTCATCAGGAAATTGTCTAACTCGTCGTCAGGAAACGGTTCCTGCGGGCAGCGACTCTTATGACAGCGAAGTCAGACGGTGTGACTGGTGGCCCAACGTGTTCCCAAAGCAAAAATAGGTGTCTTAGCAAGCGAACTTGCAAAAGCCCATTCTCAGCACGGGCGGAACATTCGTGGCTCCCGTTTCCTGTTTTATACTTTCCGCCGTATCTGTATGTCTGGATTGTACCCGAAACGCCCAAATATAACGCCTTCGGAAAGACTTATAGAAAGGAGTTGCGCTATCCATCCCCCTCATAAATGAGGAGGACTTCCGCGCTTCTTGTTAAAACAGCGCTAGGGTTTGGGGGACGCCTGGGGCGTCCCGGTTTGCGTCTTCTGCGCCTGGTAGTCGTGCAGGGCGCGGGCGGCGGCGGCGCGGACGGCGGGCGTGATGCCGGTTTCCTCGGTCACGTCTTTCAGGTTGTCCGAGAAGTCCAGCGTGTACGAGCCGGTGCGGCCCGGCCCATCGGCGTTGGTCGCGGCGACGAAGTAGCGGACATCACGGCTGACGTCGAATCTCGCCCTCGCGTCCCGCCCGCCGCCGGAGTTGTCGTCCGTAGTAATCGTGTTGACCTTGCCGTAGCCATTGTCGATCCCGACAATCAGGAAAGAGTCGAAATCCGACGACTTCAGATCCACCTGCGCCGAGCCGTCGTCGCGCGCGGTGCAAGAGTAGACGTCCACATACGAGCCGTCGGAGAGTCTCTGATCGCCGGACCGCAGATTCCCGTTGATCGTCGTCCGCGAGTTCCCCCCCCCGCCTCCCCCGCACCCGCACAGCGCGAGAGCGGCGACCGCCGCGACCGCGCCCACTGTCCCGATCCGTGTTCTCATCCGTCCGTTCATGTCATGCTCCTCCCAAGTTCCAGGCAGGCCATTCCCTGCCTTCCTTCTGATGCCGGGAACGGGCGTTTTGTTCCCGCGCGGGCGCGCGGGAACCGGGGCAAGAACTAGAACCGGGGCAAGAACTAATGCAAGAACTAGGGCAAGAACTAGAACCCCTGCAAGAAGCTGACGGTGAGGATGTGGCGGCGCAGCGTCTCGCCGTAGTCCGCGCCGCCGGTCCCGGAGCCGGGGGGGAGGATGGGGCCGGGGGAGGGGTCCTCGCGGTACTGGCTGTAGGCCAGGCCGACCGATTGGGACGCGCCCAGGTGGTAGGCCAGCGCGAGGTCGAGCGCGGAAGCGCGGACGGCGGGGAAGTCGGCGGAGGCGCGGCGGCGGTCGCGGGCCTCGACGGACAAGTCCAGGCGCGGGGCCAGGCGCTGGCCCAGACGGACGAAGACCTCGTTGCCGTTGGGGCCGATGGGGTGGCCCAGCGGCAGGTCGTCCCGGAATGAGGCCAGGGGGGGGACGGCGGGCGGCACACGGGTGTACGTCTCACGGTCCAGGTGGGTGAACTCCAGGACGATGTCGGTCCCGGAGCGGGGGAACACGTCGGCGTAGCCCAACAGGTAGCCGATCTTGCGCGGCGTCTTGCCGGGCTGCTTCAGACCGTTCGGGGCCTGAAGGTCGTCCACATAGAACTGGACGTAGGCCCGCCCCGCATCGCCCGGCCCGCGCGGGTTGACGACGAGGCCGACGTTGAAGTTGTAGTTGAAGACGAGCGGCTCGCGGTTGTTGCCCAGGTACAGCTTCTGGTAGGCATAGTACGGCAGCGCCTGCAAGGGGATCTTGCCGAACTCGGTGGACGTATAATCCTCCTCCAGCGAGAGCGTCGTCCGGTCGCCGATGGGGTGCTCCAGCCGCCGGTCGCCCCCGTAGATGGTCCGGCCGTCGTTGCGGTAGCGCGAAAGGAACTGGGTGAAGCGGTAGTCGCCGAGCCGGCGGCCGAGGGAGAAAGGCAATTCTAGTTGCAGCGTCGGGCGGGCGGGCGCGTTGTCCGAGAGCAGCAGGTCGCCCCGGTAGCCGCTGCCCCAGCGCTGGCGCAGCTCGCCTAATGTCACCCGCAGGCCGCGCGCGTTCGCCGCCGTCACATACGCCTCGTCCACGCCGTCCAGCACGTCCGGGTTGTCCCCGCCGCCCAGGCCGTCATGGCGCGTGCTCATCGAGAAGTGGTCCCGCGTCTGCCGGTAAAGGTTCGAGACGCTGACCGTGTACGCCCCGTCGCGCCCCAGGACTCCGAGCAGTCGCCCGCGCCCCAGAATCTCCCCGTGACGGCGCAGATGGGTCCCGGTGTCGTCGCGCCCGCCGGCTTCGGCCTCGGCGAAGCCGGTGACGACCGGCGTGGAGGTCGGCCGGGTGGAGAACTCGTCCGGCATGTCCCGCGCCGGCGGCCCCAGCGCCTCCAGTTCGGGCGCGAGCAGATTGCGGCAGTAGGCCAGCGCGGCGGCGGCGCGCGGGTCGGCAGGCGTACCGGTGAGCGGCCGGACGATCTCCGCCAATTCGCGGCGCGTGCGGAGCCGCGCGGTGAGGCCCTGAAGGCTGGTCGAGTCCGGCGAGCCGGGCGGCAGCAGATGCTCGGCATTGAGCAGGGCAATGGCGTCGTACAGGCCCGAACCTTGCGGGACGAGGTCCGAGGGCGCCGCCGCGCAGGCCCCGGCCAGGCTCAAGGCCGCGAAAAACGACAGGATGGTGAGGGGTGTCTTCATAGAGTTGCCGTGCCCGGCTTGCCCACGGACGGCGAGGCGCCGCTGCCGGGCAGGAGCCGGTCAAAGATGGCCTCGTACTGGCGCGCGACGCTGACGCGCGTGTAATGCGCCTCGACGTGCAGCCGGCCCCGGCGGCCCATCTCCGCGCACCGCTCCCGGCCCCCGTAAAGCGTCTGCACCGCGTCCGCCAGCGCGCGGGCGTCTTCCGGCTCGACGCACAGGCCGCAGCCGGACTCGGCGATGACCTGCGAGGTCTCGGAATGGCTGTCCACGCCGGCGATCATCGGGCGGGCGACGCCCATGATGGTGAACAGCTTGCTCGGCACCGAGTCGTTGGTGAAGCCCCGGCGCAGCGGGATCAGGCCCAAGTCGGCGGCGGAATACAGCTCCGGCACCTTGTCGTAGGACTGATAGGGCAGGAACTGGACGTTGGTCAGACCCAGCGCCTCGGCCTGTGCCATCAGGGCCGGCTTGGATGCGCCGTTGCCGACGATGGCGAACAGCAGGTCGGGGATGTGCCGGAGCAAGGCCGCCGCGTCCAAAACGGTGTCCAAACCCTGCGACATGCCGACGTTGCCGGCGAACAGGGCGACGAACTTGTCGTCCCAGCCGTGCTCCCGGCTGAACCCGTTGCGGCGCGGGTGCGGCGCGACGAAGGCGGCGTCAATGAAGTTCGGGATCACCTCGATCTTGCCTTCCGGCACGCCCTTGTCTGCCAGGTTGCGCCGGAAGCCTTCCGAAATCACCGTGATGGCCGCCGAGTGGGCGTAGACGAACCGCTCCAGCTTCTTGTAGCCGGCAATCACAAGGGGGTTCTTCATCACGCCCATGCGGATCGCCACATCGGGGTAGATGTCCTGGATGTTGGAGAGGAACGGGACGCCGCGCAGCCGGCCGAGCAGGTAGGCCGAGACGCCGTTGGTCAGCGGCGGCGAGGGCGAGGGGGTGACGATGACATCGGGGCGGGGCATGAGCTGCCCGGCCAGCGCGGACAGCAGCGTGAATGACAGGTAGCTGAAAAAGCGCGGCAGCAGCTTGTCCTTGTTGACGGGCACATACGACCAGACGCGCTGGACCAGGATTTTCCCCTGCCGCTCGCGCATCCACGCCTTGCCCCGGTATTCGGACCAGATCGCGTTGGTCGAGTAGTGCGGCATACTGGTGACGACCCGGACGTCATGCCCCTGCTCCGCCAGCTCCTCGGCCAGCTCGGCCATGAGAATGCCGGTCGCCGCGTTGTCCGGCTTGTAGTACATCGTCAAAAAAAGAATCCGCATGAACTCTGTTGCCCCTCCGCCTCAGACCGTCCGCCCTCGGCTCAGGTCCTGCCGGTCGGCGCGCTTCCGCCGGGGGAAGGTCGCCACCGGTCCTCGTTGGCCGCGTGGATCTCCTGCAAGATATGCTGTATATTATACTCTTGTTTCCACTCAGGATAATGTAATCGGAATTTCCCGTTGTCGCCGATCCACCAGAGGTGGTCGCCGGTCCGGTTCTGCTCCTGATAGGTGTAATGGAGTTCTTTGCCGGCGATCCGCTGCCCGGCCTCGATCCCTTCCAGCATCGAGCAGTTGGAAAAGCGGCCGCCGCCGATGTTGTAGACCTCGGCGATGCGGGGATTCTTGAAAAAGGCGTCGAAAGCGCGGATCAGGTCGTTGGAGTGGATGGCGTCGCGGACCTGCTTCCCCTTATACCCAAAAATCGTGTACGGCGTGTCGGTCATAATGCAGCGCATCAGGTACGCCAGGAACCCGTGGAGCTGGGTCGCCGAATGCTGCGGCCCGGTCAGCGTCCCGCCCCGGAAGCAGGCCGTGCGCAGCCCGAAGTAGCGTCCGTACTCCTGCACCAGCACGTCGGCGGCCACTTTGGACGCCCCGAACAGGGAGTGCAGGCACTGGTCTATGCTCATGTCCTCCCGGATGCCCTCGGCGTAGGTGTGCCCCGGCGCGATCTCGTAGCGCGTCTCCTGCTCCACCAGCGGCAGGCGGTTGGGCGTGTCGCCGTAGACCTTGTTGGTGGAGGTGAAGAGGAAGACCGCCTCCGGGCAGCGCCGGCGGGCCGTTTCCAGCAGGTTCAGCGTGCCGGCGGCGTTGATGTCGAAGTCCGTGAACGGCTCGCGGGCGGCCCAGTCGTGCGAGGGCTGGGCCGCCGTGTGGACGATCAGGGAGATGTCCCTGCCATAGCGCGCGAAGAGCGCCTCTAAAGCGCCCCGGTCCCGGATGTCCAGGGCGTGATGCTGGTAATGGTCCCCCAGCGTCGCCTGGAGTTTCTGCACGTTCCACGCCGTGCTGGCCTCCTCGCCGAAGAACACGCGCCGCATGTCGTTGTCCACGCCGACCACATCCATGCCCGCCCCGCCGAAATACCGCGCGGCCTCGGACCCGATCAAGCCCGCTGAACCCGTCACGACTGCAACACTCATCGTTGATCCTCTTCCCCGCCTGGCCCGGCGGTTCTGCTTTTCCGACACCCAAGACCGCCTAAAGCTTCTGCTCTTGAAGTTCCTGCTCTTGAAGTTTCCGCTCTTCCATCGTCCCCTGGGCGCGCAGCCATTCCACCGTCAGCCGCGTCCCCTCTACCTGGGAATAGGGCAGGGCGCCGCAGATCTCGCGCAGAGGCTCCATGTCCTGGGGGCTGTTCGTGAGCAGGTTGTTGAGCCGGTACGACGTCAGCGGCGGATTCTTCCACCCTGCCCGCTTGAGCAGGTCGCCCGCCCGGGCGGCGGCGGTCAGCAGGCCCAGCGGGACCTGACGGATCGGCGGCGCCCCCCAGGCCTTCTGAATCATCGCCGCCCACTCGCTCACCAGCACCGTCTCGTAGTCGGCCAGATACAAAACGCGCTTGTGAATCCAGTCCGCCGGGCAGTTCGCCAGCGTGACGAGCTGCGTGACCGTGTTTCCGACATAGCCGAAGGACTTGCGGACCCGCACCCCCTTCGCCTCGACATAGCGGCCCCGCCGGACCCGCAGAAAGAACTCCCGGTAGGGCTGGTTGAACCACGGCCCCCAGATCGAGGTCGGACGGAGCAGTGCCCAGGTGAAGGCATCGTCCGCTGTGGTGCGGACGATCTGCTCGGTCAGCACCTTGCTCTCGCCGTAAGCGGTGCCGGGGCAGTAGTCGGTGTCCGTCTTGGGCTGATAGCCCGGCGTACAAACGAGCTGCGAGGAGCAGAACAGGACGCGCGGCACCCCCCCGGCCTTGGCGGCGGCGACCATGTTCTCGACGCCGACCGTGTTGGCGGCGTAATCGCGGACGTGCGCCCCGCCCAGGTCCGCCCGCGCGGCCAGGTGGAACAGGCACTCGGACCGGAACGCCGCGACGACGGCGGCGGTCGTGTCCCGGTCGGTGATGTCCACCTGTTTCCAGTACGGCCGGTGGGACGTGTCCGGGGGCGGCTGGAGGTCGAGGTTCAAGACTTCCGCGCCCTGGCCCAGCCAGTACTGGACCAGGTTGGTGCCGATAAACCCCGACCCGCCCGTGACAATTACTCGCTTCATAAAATTTCCATCAAACTTTCACTCGCTCCGCATCTGGCGGTAGACATCCAGCGTCTGCCGTGCCGTCTTCTCCCAGGAAAACCGCAGCGCGTTCGCGCGGCCCCGCTCCACCAGCCGGTCTCGCAGTCCTTGATCCAAAAGGCCGGAGCGGACGGCCGCCGCCATCCCCTCGACCGAAACCGGGTCGAACAGCACCGCCCCTTCGCCCGCCACTTCGGGCAGCGAGGCCGCCCAGGAACAGACGACAGGGACGCCCGCCTGCTGGGCGTCCAGGACGGGCAGCCCGAATCCCTCGTAGAGCGAAGGGAACGCGAACAGGGACGCCCCTTGCAGTAGGGGGGCGATGTCCGCGTCCGGCACATAGCCGGTGCTGACCACCCGCCCCGCCAGGCCCCGCCGCGCGGCTTCCGCCGCCGGGTCTATGCCCTCCGGCAGATGCCCCACCAGCACAAGCTGATGCGGCAGATCCCCGCAGGCCCGCGCGAACGCTTCAATCAGGCGCGGCATGTTCTTGACAGGGTTGGGGCTGCTGAACGCAATCACATAGGGCGAGGTGATGCCGCAGCGAGCCAGGGTCGCGGCTCGTTCCGCCGGAGATGCCGTCGCGGCGGCGGGGCGGCCCGCCGGATGGATCACGACCACTTTCTCCGAGGGAAGACCGATGTCCTCCATAATCTCCCGCCGGGAATTCTCCGACAGCGTAATGACCCGGTCTGCGCGGCGGGCGACGCCCTTGACAAAGAATTCCAGCGCCCTTTGCTTGCTCCCGGTCATCATCATCTGATGCCCGCGATAGATCAGGTCGTGGATATTGACGGTCTGCGGACAAGGCGGGAACAGCGGGCCGACATAACCCAGCGAGTGCAGCAGGTCCACCCGGTCCCGCCGCAGCGCCAGGGGCAGGGCGAACTGCTCATAGGCGAAGCGGACGGGCCGGCGGATGGCCCGCACCGGACACAGGACCCGCCGAAAGTTGGGGGCCTGCGTGATCTCCAATCCCGCGCTCTCGCGGTTAAGGTACAAGAGGTACTCATTCTCCGTGTCCAGCGCCGCCAGGGCTTGAATCAGTGAAACCGCATAGGTCTGCGTACCCCCGACGATTCCGGGGAGCAGGTACAAAAGGTTCAGGCCGATCCGCAAGATTTTCGCCTCACTTCTTTCTCACTCCTCTTCCCTGCTTATCTTCCCTGCGGCAGCAGCGGCAGTGCTCCGACCCGCTCCGGCAGGCTTTCCTCGGCCTCGCGCCGCTCCGCCGTCCGCAGGGCGGCCGCCTGGGTGTACCAGAGTTCGTGAAAGGCAAAGCAGCGGATGCCGGCGATCATCAACAGAAAATTGAGGCTGGCGGCCAGAAAGTCCACGCTCTTCAGGTCTTTGTTCCGCAGCAGTACGCGCCAGTGCAGAAACATGAGCGCGAAAATCAGGGCTGTGCCGGTGACGCCGATCTCGACCGGCATAATCAAATAGGTGTTCGTCCCCGCGCCGTTGACTGTGGGATCGGTGTTCCAGCTCCCGATGCCGACGATCCAATGTTCGGGAAAGTAGTTCTGGAAGTAGGTAAAATCACGCCCCCGCCCGCTGAGATCGCCCGTGACTTCCCCCTCCTGCGCCGAGCCTCCCACCGCAAAGCGAGTGAACTCCTGCTCATAAAACGCGAGCTTATTGAAAGCATTCAGCAGATTCGCGGCCGATCCCAAGGCATTAGGTTGAAGCACAAGGAGAACGAGCGCAATTACAAGAGTGGCGCCTGTAAAACGCAGCGCGGATTTCTTGAGCCGGATTCGGAAGTTCAGCAATCCCCAACGGATCAGCAGGAAAGACATGACGGAAACGGCGCCAAAGGTGGAAAACGTCATCAACAGCGTGGCGGCGTTAAGCCAGAGGTAAAGGCGTCCCATCTTGAAATGGAAGATAAAGGCGAAAAGGGTGACGATCCAGATTGCCCATGTTCCCGGCTCATGGGCCAGACCCTTCGCACGGGGAAAGATGCCGTTGAAAAAGATCCCATGAATCGGCAGCCCGTCTATCCAGAGCGTCACCTGAAGGAACGTCATGGCGAAAGAGAACCAAACCGCGAAGCGCATCACGGAAAGAGGCAGCCCAAATTCTTTTTTCAGGAAAATGGAGAACGTTAACCCCGTCAGCAGAAACCGCAGGGAATACAGCAGCGAGTATGCGCTTTGCACGTTGCCGGTCCCATACCCGATCACGGAGAACAGAATGAACACGCACGCCATCAGTACCACATAGTTCAGACGGATTTTGCGGTAGTTCAGAGCAATCAGCAGCAGGGAAACCACCTCGACCGGCTGGACGCTGGCGGCAATGCGAAAAGGTTCATCGGAAAAGGGGAGAGCGAGGAAATAGGCAATCTCCAGGCTGGCCCGCTTGTGATACGCTAGGTATAAAAGATAGACGACCGTGACCAGAATCGCCAGCGATTCGATGCTGACCGGCTGAATCTCCGAAACACGGACATAATTATAAGGATTATCGAAACCAAAATGCATGGCGAAACTGCTTACTCTCGGGGCTTGTCCCAATCGGGGCTGAGAACAGGCAGCAGAGCCTGCGCCTGCTGGTAGACCGCCGCGACGGAGACGTTTCGGAGACATTCCATGCCGGCGCACCCGTTGTTGCGGTGACACGGGGCGCATGGCACAGGATTCATCAGAACGCGGACATCCGGCCCCAGCGGCCGCCATAAATAAGGCCAGCGCCCTGCCGTGATGACGACGCAGGGCGTCCCGACCGCCCCGGCGACATGCCCCGCGACCGTGTCCACGCAGATCAGAAGCCGCGCGTCCGCAATGGCGGCGACAAACGCGGGCCACGCCAGCCGGTCACACAGGTTCACGCATCCATCCAGGCCGGCCACGATCTCCTCGACCCGCGCCCCGTCCGCCGCGCCGACTCCAGTAAAAAGCAATGTCTGCCCCTGATCTGTGAACCGCTCCGCCAGCTCGCGCCAGCAGGGCGACGGCCACTCCCGGAAATTGTCCGCCGCCCCGGCATGGAAGACGAGGTAATCCCGGCCCTTCAGCCCCAGCGTCTCCAGTTCCGCCCAGAACGCCGCGACGCCCGGCTCTGACTCGTCCAGGGGCGGCAGGCAGGAGGCCTGCTTATCCATGTCCTCTTCCCCCAGCGGCAGGGTCTTCAGCAGATCCAGAAACCGCTGCGCGGCGTGCCGGCGCTTTTCGCCGAAGTGGAGGCAGTGAGTCGCCAGAGGGCCGAAACCGCCGCTTTCGTAGCCGATTCGCATCGGGATATTTGCCTGCCACAGCAGAGGCAGCGTGTTAGGAAAGTTCCAGTAAAAATCGAAGGCGGCGTCATACCGGGCGGCTTTGATCTGCCGCAGCGCCTCCCGGCGCGTCCGCCGGTACTGCCGGAACTTCTCCTGTTTCGACACTCCGGCCCGGTTGTGCGCCCAGTGATCCAGAACATGGATATCGTCCACCAGCGGGTGTTTTTTCAGAATTGGCAACGCCCAGCTCCCAACGAGAAAGCCGATCCGCGCTTGCGGAAAGGCGCTCTTCAGAACCGGAAGCGCCGAGGTTGCCATGATGACATCGCCCAGATGAGCGATGTCCGAGATCAGGATTCGCTCAGGTTCTGCGGGCGCTTCCCTGGCCGTTCGCGCTCCGGGCAGCAACCGTGACCGGACAAGCAGGCGCAGGAGGGCGTCCATGCCCCGGAACAATAGATTCCAGAGGGGGTTTCGGATGCTGTACTTGCCTCGCAGTGCGGGCTTGGGTGTATCCATTCAATGCCTGACAATCAGGCACGCCAATGTCGTGCCGACAATCTGCTTCAGTTCGGCGAACTCCGGCGATGCGACAAACAATTCATTCACCGCCTTCGTCACTCCGTCCCAGTTCCCGTAATCATGCCACAAAATCACCCCGCCGGTTTTCCGCAGCAGCTTCAAAGCGATTTTGGAGTCATTGAGAACATATTCGTAGGAGTGCGCGGCATCCACAAAGACCAGGTCCACCGTGCCGAAGAACGGCGCGAAGTCGTAAGCCGCCGAATCGCCGAACACCTGCCGAATCTTGCTCTCAAAGTTCGTGCCGCGGTACTTCGCGCCGGAGAGGTCTTTGTCAATGTACTTGCGGTCGCTCACTTCCAGCCGCAGCTGCGCCGGCTTAGATTGGATTTTGGGCAAGTCCAGCGTGAAAACTTCCGCTTCGGGCGCGGAGTTAGCCGCCATGTTCAGCGTCGTCCGCCCATCAAAGGTTCCCAGTTCAAACAGCCGACGCGGATTGTGAGTCTTGATCAGTTTAATCACCGCGATCAGCTCCAGAGCCGAGATGCTGCCGTCTCCCCCCGAAGCTTCATGCACCTCAATGTCCGCCTCATCCCCGGCCAGTGCATTCAAAGGAACCAGGGGCAGCTTCGGCTTGACCACGCCGTAGCCGAAGTGGCGGGTAATCGCCACGATCATCTCACGGTTTCTTGCCTTCAGCAACCCCAAAGTAAATAGATATGCACAGGAAAATACCCCGAACAGATAGCGCAGCAAATGCCCGAACAGTCGCGGCATGAGAGCCTCCTTACAAAACGCTTGCTGGGGCAACCAGGGCAGCCCCAGCCTGATAAACCTGCTCGACTTCGATATGACGGATGCACTCCAGGCCAGCGCACCCCAGGCCGCGATGGCACGGCGCGCAGGGAACGGGATGGGTCACCACCTGCCGCCCCGGCCCTGCGGGATGCCATAGATAAGGGTGCCGCCCCGTCACGATGGCGGCATAGGGAGTCCCAACGGCCTCCGCGATGTGTGCAGCGACCGTGTCCACGCACACCAAAAGACGCGCCTGTGAAATGGCCGCCACGAACCCGCCCCAGCTCAGGCGACCACATAGACTGACACACCCGCTCAAGCCGGCCGTGATCTCCCCGATCAGTGCGTCGTCTCTGCTTCCCGCGCCCGTGAACACCAGACACCGGCCATCCTGCACCATCCGTTCCGCCAAAGAGCGCCACTTCGCCGAGGGCCATGCATTCAAACCCAAACCGGCCCCGACATGGAAGACGACATAGTCGCTCCCACTCCCGCCGCTTGCTTGCAGTTCCCGATCCAGAGCCGCTGCATCCGTCTCGCTCACCGGCGGCAGGTTCGGAGCAGCCTGAGCCAGATCGCTCTCCCGCACGGGGAGCTTCCGCACCAACGCCAGGTAACGCGCCGCGATATACAGAGGCTGCGAGTCGAAATCCAAGCAGTGGGTCGCCAGCGGCCCGAAGCCGCCGCTGCCGTACCCGATGCGCGCCGGAATCCGCGCCTGCCACAGAAACGGCAGCGTGTTCGGAAAATTCCAGTGCAGATCCAGAGCCGCATCATAGCGCGCCGCCCGTACCTCGCCCAGCGCCTGCCGGCGCGTCCGCAGATACCGGCGTATTTTCTCGCCTCGCGGCGTCGTGGTGCGGTTGGCGCCCCAATGATCGAGGAGGTGAATGTCATCCACCAGCGGATGACCTTGCAGCACAGGCTTCGCCCAACTCCCGATCAAAAAACCAATCCTACACTCAGGAAAAGCATTTTTGAGGACCGGCAGAAGCGAGGTCGCCACCACTAGATCCCCTAGGTGCGCGAGGTTTGTGATCAGCAGGCGCTGCGGCGGCTCAATCTCCTTCCCGTGCGCTCGAAAGGGGCGGAAGATTGATAGGAGCGTGTCCACGCACTGCATCGCGAGGTTCAGCAGCTGGTGGCGTCGGCAGTATTTGCCTCGCATCACCGGCAATGGCGTATCCATGATAGGAACTCTCCAGATCATGCGTCCCGGACATCAACATCATGCGTCCCGGACATCAACGGGAAACGGCGCTTTTCTCCGGGGCTGTCTTCCGTTCTTCGATGGGCGGCCGCCCCAGCAGCCGCCGTACCAGATGAACCGCCGGTCGCAGCGGTCGCGGGAAAAACATCAGCGGGACCACAACCAGCCACAGGTAAGGGCGGAACCGATACACCTGGAATAGACGGCGAATGGCATCGGGGCGCGAGGACCAGAGTTCCGTTTGACGGCTGTAAATCTTGACCAGAGCGACAAAATAGCGCGCATCCACCAAGTTCTCTGTTTTAATGCGCCGGATCAATTCGCGTGAGTACCCGGCGGCTTCCGCGTAGTCCAGCAGCGCAGTCAGTTCAGTGATGAATGCCCGAAAATAGTTTAAAGTGTGCGTGTTCTCCGCGCGCTGCGCCACCATCGGCTGCGCTATCGCAATAATGCCTTTGCCGGCAGCAATCACATCGAGGAATAGGTAACCCGTCACGGAATAGGTGCCGATCTTATCAGTATAATACCCGGCGGCGAGCCGATCCGAGATGCAGGATTTATTAAACGCCAGGATGGACAGAAAGGTAATGCTGCTTCGCATGAGTTCCAGCGCTTGATCCCGATCTTCCAGCGTCACATCGTTCGGGATCGCCATTCGCAAAGGCGCTTCTGCGAGGGGATCATCAGAGAAAGGGCGCACATTAAGGCAAAACCCGCCAAAGTCCGGATATTTCTGAATCAGCCCCAGCAATTTCGAGACCGCGCCGGGCAGCAGGATGTCGTCATCGGAAAGAATACACACAAATTTCCCGCGCGCCAGGCTGATTCCCTTCAGGAAGTTCGCATCCATCCCAATGTTCACTGGGTTACGGACATATCGTAGCGGTACGTAAGGTGAGCGCTGATTGATCTCCTCCACGATTTGCGGAGTGTCATCAGGAGATGCGTTGTCCATAATGAGGATTTCCACCTGCGCCGCTTCTTCGGGGCCAATTTGGTCAAGGACAGCGCGCAACGCCTCTTTGAGCAGGGTAGGGCGTTTATACGTAGGCAGGCAAAACGAAAGGATTGGCGCAGCCGCCGATGTCTCAGGAAGTTGAACAGTGAGAATTTCCGTCATAATTCATGTATCTCCCAGCAGGGTTCCATTCGGGGCATGCCACAGGGCGCGCTTCTGGACGAAGATCCACGTCCCCCCTCCCATCCCCACAGTCAGATTGATCACGAAATATCCTAGCATCATGCCAGTCGCGCCGAAGTCCCGCCCCAGCGTTATGCTGGAAAGAAAAATCAAGCTGCCCCAGACGAGCGACAGTACCAAGAAAGGTTCCTGCTTGTGCGCGCGCAGGTAACTGGCCTCGCAGTATACAACATGCGTGGCTACCGTCGCCCCCAGCAGCAGCGCCATCGGCAACGGTTCCAGAATACGCAGACTGAGAGGGTTCCCCGATGTAAACAGCGCCCACGTTATCAGCCAAACTGCCAGCGCGCTGAACGACAGAAAGATAAGCGACTGCCACATGCAAGGGAAAAAGCGTCGGTCTAATTCGTCGAACTCGCGCCGGGCAATCAGCGTACCGAAGGATACCGACTTTGTGTTGATCCAGGAAAGAGAGATGGCCGCAAGCGCCCCTACCGCAGTTAGGCTCAATCCCATCCGTCCAGCCACAACAGGACCATAGAACGCAAACATCAGAGGATTAAACAGCTTGAAAATGAGATAACCCGACAGCCAGCTGAGCGCAATCTTCCACTGTAACGGCCATACCTCCTGCTTCCATGCGATCCCGAGAGTAGACGCTGCCTCCCCGGATGGATACGAGGCCCAGAGATTCGCAAAAAAGCGCCGCTTCGTCAGCCACAGCCAGCAGGCGCCTCCTAAGAAAGCTGTCGTGTTGGTAATCGCCACCGTGTACAAACCCCAGTGACACAAAAGGGCCGCCCAAAAAAGCAGGCTTCCGACGGCATTCTGGATCATCTGCATCCGAGCGATTCGGGCAATTAATCCGCACCCTTCCAGGAGCGCCAGGAGCGGGCTGAGAGCCAGCGAACCGGCTGTCACGAAGACGATCCATACCCAGGGGATCTGCCAGGCAATATTCGGGTATCGCGCTCCGTACCGATGGAAGTAAGCCGCCCCCCCCGGCAGCAGAAGAAGAAGAAGCAGAAGCGTGATGACTCCATACCACCGGACGACCATTTGCAGCAACGAAGACAGACGCGCTTTGCAGACAGGGTCTCCCTCCAACGTCCCCGCCGCCGTCCACTCAAGCCCTGCGCGCTCATGGCTGGCGAACTGAACCAGGACATGTGCCAGCCCCAGTTCAAAAAAAACCTGCAAACCCAGAATATCAGCGAACGTGAAGTAAAATCCCTGTTGTGCGCGCGATAAAAAATGTATGAGCAGGAAAAGCGTCACGATGCCCGACAATGCCAACCATCCGCGCCCGAGCAGTGTAAAGGCAATGGCTTCATCAATCCCGGCTCTTTGAAGGAGGCGTGACAATGCCCAACGAAAGAATCCCATCACAGCTGCCGCGCTTCTCTGGGCGGCATCTGTCCGGCGTATTCCGTGATGACGCGCCTTAGCCCCTCATTCAGAGACACCTGGGGGGCCCAATTCGCCAGCCGCCGCAGCTTGGAAACATCCGCCTGTAAGCGCATCAGCTGGTCAGGCGGATAGGCAATCTCCCCAAACCCCAGCGGCAGAGCCGGATCAATGAGGTCTCGGATACGCTCCACCAGGCTGCGGAGAGAGTCTGCCTCACCCGAAGCGATGTTGAAGATTCCGTCGACCGGGGCAGAGGCGAGCCGAACCAACGCTCGCGCGGCATCCTCGACGAAAAGATAATCCCAGAGCTGTTCGCCAGCAGTCAGAGACGGACGCTCGCCGCGCAGCAGCGTCTGTGTCGCGAACGCAATCAGCCCGCGCGGATTGTCTTGAGGCCCGTAAACGGCGAACGGCCTGGCCCAGAGATACTCAAGCCCCAGCAGCGCGCACATTTTCGCCGTCATCAGGCAAAGCGCATATTTAGTGATCCCATAGAGCGTGTGCGGATGCGGAACCGCCGCCTCGGAAACCGGGCCATCCACCAGGCCGTACTCGGCGGCCGAGCCGCAGCCGATCCAGCGCCGGGCGCCCGCTTCCGCCGCTTTTCGCAGCAGCGCCACCGAAGCCGGCAGATTATCCTCGATCTGTGTCAGGTCGTTTTGATGCCTGCCGCTGCTGCCGCCGACCCAGGCGAGATGGTATACCACTTCCGGCCGGGCTGCCTTGAGGCGCTCCCCGATATTCGCGGTATCCGCCAGATCGCAATGGATCACTTCTACTTGAGGCAGCAACTGCTGGATGCGCCAGGGGTTACTGGTCGGGCGCAGCAGAGCGGTGACGGTATCCCCGTTTTCCAGCAGGCGTGCGAGCAAATGAGATCCTAAAAACCCGGCAGCCCCGGTCACCAGGCAGCGCATACCGAACTGTCCTTCCCGATTACCGCTTGGTCGCTTTGAGAGAACACTTTAAACAATCCGCACATCCGGGATCGGAAGAATGAATTTCCCGCCACGCGCACGGTACTTGGCTTGCTGGGCCAGAATCTCCTCCGCGAAATTCCAGGTCAGCAGCAGCACATAATCCGGCTGCTTTTCCAGCAGCATCTCCGGCGCGAAAATCGGCAGATGCAGGCCGGGGGCGAACAGCCCTTGCTTGTGCGTACTGCGATCCGCCAGAAAAGCCAGCGTCTCGCTTCCGATCCCAAAGTAGTTCAGCAGTGTGCTTCCTTTGGCCGATGCTCCGTAGGCGGCAATCCGCTTGCCTTCGCCTTTGAGCTGGCGAAGGAGTGTGAGTAGCTGATCGCGTAGGGCGACTACCCGGTCGCCGAAACTGCTGTAGAAATGCGCCTCTCCGACTCCCCAGGCTGCCTCATCGCGCAGCATCTGCTGAACCGCCTCAGAGCGGGGCGGCGTGTCGGGTCGATTATGACAGGCGTAGATTCGCAGCGACCCGCCGTGAATGGGCAGATGCTCCACATCATAAATCCGCAGGCCGTGTCTTGCAAAGAGATGGTCAAGAGCCGTCAGGGAGTAGTAGCAGAGATGTTCGTGATAGATAGTGTCAAATTCCACATGATCTATCATGTCTTTGACATAGGGGGATTCGCTGACGACGATGCCCCCATCCTTCAGGAACAGGGAAAACCCTTCCACGACACCGTTCAGGTCGGGGACATGGGCAAGAACATTGTTGGCATGAATGACATCCGCGCGTTCGCCGCGCTCGGCCAGCTGCCGCGCTAAATCTTCGCCGAAGAACTCGCTGATCGTGCGAATGCCGTTCTGCTCGGCGACCCGCGCAACGTTGACAGCCGGCTCAATTCCCAGCACCGGAATGTTCCTGCGGCGATAATACTGGAGCAGGTAGCCGTCGTTGCTGGCGATCTCCGCCGCCAGGCTGTGTTCGCCCAGGCCGCGCCGCGGGATCAATTTCTCAACCAGCGTCCGGGCATGGCGCAGCATAGTATCCGAGAACGATGAAAAGTAAAGATATTCCCGGAACAGCTTCTCCGGGGAAACGCTCACGGTGATCTGAACCAGAGTGCAGTCTCGGCAAAGCGCAAGGGCGAGCGGGAATCTTTCCTCCGGTTGATTGAGCTGCTCCGCTGTCAGCAGCGAATTGGCGAGCGGCATGTCTCCCAGATCCAGAATTGAGAGTAGGTCAGCCCCTCCGCAGGAGCGGCAATGGTACGCTGTTGCAGTCATGCCGCGCCTCCCAAAAAGTCGCGATACCACCGGATCGTCTTGTCCAGACCCTGATCCAGCGTGAAGAGCGGCTGCCAGTCCAGCATTCGGCGGGCTTTGGCGGCGCTCAGATATTGGTGCTTGATCTCGTTGCTGGCCTCATTGCGGATGTCCGGCTTGAGGCTCGATCCCATCAAATCCAGAATCTTCTGCGTCAGTTCCAGCACAGTCACCTGCAATTCAATAGAAAAGTTGAACGCTTCGCCGCGCAGTCCGGGGTTCTTCGCCATGCTTTCGGCCAGCAGCATGTAGGCCGCCGCGCCGTCCTCGACGTAGAAGTAGTCGCGGATGAAAGAGCCGTCGGAGCGGATGACGGGGGCCTGGCCGCGCAGGACCGAGCGGACGGTTCCCGGCACGATGCGGTTCCAGTTCAGGTCGCCGCCGCCGTAGAAGTTGCCGCAGCGGGTGATCGTGACAGGCAGGTCGTAGCTGTTGGCGTAGGTGGTGGAGATCAGGTCGGCGCAGGACTTGGAAACGTCGTAGGGGTGCCGGCCTTGCAGGGGCGTGGTCTCGTCATAGGGCAGGACTTCCTGGTCGCCGTAAGCCTTGTCCGAGGACGCGATGACGATTTGCTTCACTTTGGGACTGCGGCGGCAGGCCTCCAAAAGCCGCCACGTCCCGGCGATGTTGGCCTCGAACGTCGAAACCGGATTGCGATTGGCGATGCCGACGATGGTCTGGGCGGCTAGGTGGATGACCGTGTCTATCTCGTGCTCGCCCAGGGCGCGTTCCATCAGCTCCTGGTCGGTGATGTCGCCCCGGACAGTCTTCACCTTGTCGAGATGCCCCGACCGGACCAACTCGGAGTCGGGCATCCAGTCGCGGACGAGGCAGACGACGTCCGCCCCCGCCGCCACCAGGGATTTCACCAGCCAGCCGCCCACCAGCCCCGTCGCGCCCGTCACGAACGTCGGGCGGTCCCGCCAAAAGTGCGTGTTCAGTTCTGACATTAAACTTTCCAGGGCGCCTTGCCCGCTTGCCACAGATTTTCCAGGATTTTCTTCTCGCGCAGCGTGTCCATGCACTGCCAGAAGCCTTCATGCCGGAAGGCGGCAAGCTGGCCCTTCTGCGCCAGCCGCTCCAGCCCATCTATCTCCAGAATGCTTGCATCGCCTTTCAAGTAGTCGAGGACGGCGGGTTCCAGGACCATAAAGCCGCCATTGATCCAGCCCTCGCCGATCTGCGGCTTTTCGCTGAACTCGCGCACCAGGTCGCCTTCAAACACCAGGCCGCCGAAGCGGGACGGGGGGCGGACGGCGGTGATGGTGGCGAGCTTGCCGTGGAACCGATGGAATTCAAGGACGGCTCGGAGGTCAACGTCGCAGACGCCGTCGCCGTAAGTGACCATGAACGGCTCGTCTTTGAGCCAGCGCTCCAGCCGCTTGACCCGGCCCCCCGTCTGCGTGCTCTGGCCCGTGTCCATCAGGTGAACGGTCCAGTCCTCAGTGTCCTTTTCCAGATCCTCCACCAGACCACTCGCGAGGTCCACCCGGAGGCTGCCGCCGAGGCTGTAATGGTCCAGGAAGAAGCGCTTGATCATCTCGCCCTTGTAGCCCAGGGCCAGGAAAAAGTCTTTGAACCCGTAATGGGCATACGAGCGCATGATGTGCCAGACGATGGGGTGCTCGCCGACCTCCACCATAGGCTTAGGCTTGACTTCCGTTTCTTCGGCCAGGCGCGTCCCCAGGCCGCCCGCCAGCACGACCACTTTCATCGCTTGTTTCTCATCGCTTGGCTTTCGTTGCTTGGGGCGCAGAGGCCCCCACCCCGTCAGAGAGGCCCCACCCCAATAAAGCCTTCGCAAGCGGGAGAGGGGGCCTCTTCTACCGCTTCTTGACGCGCGGCGGCGCATCCCCCGTCTCCGCCAGCGGCCTTGCGTTGCTGCCGTTGGCGGACGCCGCCGGCGAACCCGCCCCGGCGCGGGCCGCGCGCGCGCTCCGCAGATAGTCCAGCACGACCGCGACCAGAAAGGCCAGCAGGACCGGCAGGAGGCAAAACAGGGCCAGGCGCGTCGTGCCCGGCTCCCCGCTCAGGGCCGGCTCGGCGGTGTCAATGATCGTCATCCGGCTCTGGGCCGAGGCGTTGTTCATCTTGATGTTCTGCGCCTGCGTCAAGGTCGCGCGCAGGATGTCCGCCTGGAACCCTACCTCGGCCTGCAAGCGGCCCAGTTCCCCTGAAAGCTGCCGGTGGATGCCCAGGTGACGCTCGGCGGACGTGATTTGCTTGACCAGTGACGCCTGGCGCGCGTACAGGCTCTGAATCTGTGAGTCAATGCGGACATTGGCCGTAGTCAGCTCCTGCCGGACACCCTGGACCTGGCGGTTGAGCTGCGCCTGGTCCACATCCAGCCGCGTCTTCGCCCGAATCACGCTCGGATTTTCCGGGCCGTAAAGATTCCAGGCCGTCTGGTAGTCCGCCTGGTCTTGGGAGACCTTGCCGCGCGCTTCTGCCAGAAGCGGGTCGTCCGTCGGCACTTCGGAGAGCTTGTTCAACTGGCCTGCGACCCGCTGCGCGCTGGCCAGCCGCGCGGCCTGGGCCGCCCGGAGATTGCTCTGCACCCCATAGAGAGACGTATACAGCGCCCCCAGGCCCGTAGCCGCCGTGGTCGCGTCGGCCGTTTCCGAAGCCGAGGTGGGCGCGCTGCGCGGGTCCACCCGGCCCAGGCTGCGGTTGAAGTCCAGCACCTGCGCCAGCGCGTTGTTGTACCCGTCCCGCGCCCGGCGCACTTCGGCATCGGCCCCGCGCAGCAGCACGGACCCTTGATCGTTGTCGTTGATGACGAAGTAGTTCTTGAGAGCCAGCGCGTAGGCGTCGGCAACCCGCGCGGCGGCGTCCTCGATCTGTTTGGGGCGCGGAGAGGCGGGAACGAGCTTCGGAGGACCGGGCAGGGTGACATTGATATAAAGCAGGCCATCGGGGTTATCGTCCGTCTTGACGCCCTTCGCCAGCAGTGCGGCGGCGGCGGATTCCGTCGGCAGCGTCTTCGGGCCGTACAACTGCTGGAGATGGACGCGGCGCTCCACCTGCAAGGCCAGCTCGCGGCTTTTGAGGACGCCGATGTAGTGCTTGTTGCCGCTGCCCCCAGCGCCGCCGAGCAGTCCTGCCAGGCCACCCTGCGGGGTCGGCTGCTGCATGGCGACCGAGACGCTGGAAGTATAGGAGCGGGGGACCAGGGCCAGGACCGCCAGCAGCAGCGCGGCGAACACCGCGGGTGCCTTCCAGAGCCAGCCCCGAAGCTGCCGCCGGAAAGCACGCGCCAGCAGCGGCCCGTCAATGATGATTTCGTCTTGTTCCACGTTATTTTACAAGCCGCCGGAGGGCGCGCGGCTCTTATTGGGAGAGGGCTTATTGGGAGAGGGCCCGAGTGATGTCTTCGCTGATGTCTTCGCTGATGTCTTCGCTGATGTCTTCGCTGATGTCTTCGCTGATGTCTTCGCTGATGTCTTCGCTGATGTCTTCGCTGATGTCTTCGCTGATGTCTTCGCTGATGTC